>JACCEE010189915.1_pt1 | contig 14194 bp, 5 predicted proteins | sample 7449931 | NCBI WGS metagenome assembly JACCEE01 (sample SAMN15323457, study PRJNA562643) | freshwater metagenome | isolation source: river surface water | place: USA:Blue River Watershed | collected 2017-08-19 | reverse complement strand
GCGTCACGATTAGAAATGGCTTGCACAATATGGCGATGTTCATCAAAGGCGGTGGTGACTCTAGGCCCAGCCATCCCTAACTGCACTCGATACATGCGGATTAAATGATACAAGCTATCTACGAGCATCGAGATTAATTGCGTATTTTTACTGCCTAAGATAATTCGATAATGAAAATCTAAATCGCCCGCTTCTTGATAGTAAGTCTCGCCACTTTGCACCGTTTTAAAATGGCTACTTAATAAGTTGTTTAAATCGCTGATTTCTTCTTCTGTCATGTGAACGGCTGCCAATCGCGCCGCCATCCCTTCCAATGCCTCGCGCACTTGGTACAGTTCTTCTAAACCGTCTTGCGTTAAGGCGACAACGCGTGCGCCGATATTGGCTTTACGTTCAACCAAATGACAAGATTCTAAATGGTTAATCGCTTCTCGAATTACAGCGCGACTCACTGCGTATTTTGTCGACAACTCCGTTTCGCTGAGTTTGGTGCTAGGACGGATAACACCTTCGACAATATCTTGTCGTAGTTGAATAAAGGTTTTGTCGGTAGTGGTGACAGGCTGATTAGTGAGGAGTCTCAGCGATACCATAATGTGTGTCTCTATGGGTGAATTGTCGACAATATAGGCGGTTTTTGGGGGGGTGTCAATGGGGGAATGGGGGGATTGTCGACAATTTTGGGGTGGGAATAGCGGGGCGTGTTCCACAAAAAATAGTCCGCCAAGAATCTTGTAAAATACACCTCTGAATAAGATTACGGATTTATTTGCTTAATAGTTGAAAGATACTAAGAACTTATTGTGCTATTTAAATTTGCTGCAAATTGATTTGGCTTTAATATTATGAGGTTAAATGTAGTGTTTCAGAGCAATTAAGCAAGATTCAACCTATATCTAAACGAGATACAATTAGGAGTTACGCAGTTGAAATAGTAGCCTATTGATTTTGTTATATTACTCAAAATCAGGTTAAAACGCTAACCTATTGAATAATTTATAAAATTATATTCAACTGCGTAACTCCTAACAATGTTATTACCACACGATATTTTTGATAGGGTTCAAAAAACGAATTAGATTTTTTAAACCTAGTACTTTTTGTTTGGATTAGGATAACTAAGATTATTTCTTGAATTTTTTCCATAAAAGACCATTCATATTTCAGAAAAATATACAGTATTTATGAGATTTATTCTCTTGCAAAAAAAACGGTTTAGCAATAGTTTACAAGTCGAAAATAACTGAATACAACATCGGAATTTTCTATTCTATCATTAATTTCTCGTAAGTATACTTTGTATCTTAAGAGGTTCTCTCAACCGAAAAATACGTTTTATATACCTTCATCTTTCTAAGCTAATGAAAAATTTTATTATTTCATTTTCTACTGAAGACGTTTGTTGTGTATGACTGTCAGCTGTTTAGCCATTGAATTTCTGTAATTCATGATTTTCCATAATATTTAAGGAGAAAATTTTATGGAAGTGTATTTTTCTTATCTGAAGTCAAAAACAATCCTTGCTTGTTTGTTTATGCTTATTGTTCTCTTAGGGGGCGGTAGCATATCAAATCAAGCTGTGGCAAATGGAGAAATTAATACGTTTGTCGCTGGTATTATTTTTCTTGATAATAATGGAAATACTATTCAAGATGTAGATGAGCTTGCCTTAAGTGGTTACTCTGTTTGGTTAGAGTCTACTGATGGAAACTCTACATTTCAAGCATTTAGCGGTGTAGATGGAATGTATGTTTTTCCAATTCATAATTTAGGAAGTTATAATATTTCTGTTGATTTGAATGGAATGAATTTAACAAGCCCATTCTTTGCAGAAAAGGTAATGCCTGCTTATCCTGTAACGGTTAGTCAAAAAGGACAAACTGTCCAAGTAGATTTTGGATTAAGTAGTGAAGATGCTAGCCTTCTTTTAAAAAATAAAGATAACAGCGTAATCATTTCTAACCAAGATTATAATCTAAAAATCACGCCTAATTTTACAGATGCTACAACTGTTTCTCCAATGTCTTTTAATGTAATTTCATCTGAAACGATTATTGGAACAACAAATACCTCCGAAGTTACTCTCATTCCTAATACAGCCAAAGATGCGCGTAAAAAATCCTCTCGTAGTAGTGATGACGTTTATCATTATACACTTGGAAAAAATATTTCAGGTACAGGAGAAGAGTCTTCTTATGACGTAAAATATAACCAAGATGGTAGTGTCACTTTAACTAACCCTGCCCAATCAACAGCTCAACTCACCTTAGCAGGGGATAAGTTTACTCTAGTTGATTCTGAGTTTCCAACATTAGCAATGAGCTCAGGGGATGGCGGCAATTTTGCAGTTTCTGATAGTGAATTTCCAGATACTCAGTTAATTATTCAACCAGATGGAACTCAATTTGTCATAGACTCTGAGTTTCCGGGGATGAGTTTAACACTAAATGATGATCAGACTTATACCATTCTTGATGAAGAGTTTCCTGAACTCATCACTTTGTATAATCCAACAGATAAAAGTTATCAAGTTACCGATACAAAAGAAAATTTGACGTTTTTTGTAGATCAAGCCGGACATTATACTGTTATTGATAACCTTAATAACGTTTGTGTTGATATGTCTAGTATGTCTAAAACACGATCTTTGTTTAGTTCTTTATTCAATAAAATAAAGTCTATCATTAATAAAATTGCTAGTTTTATTGCAAAAGTGGCTAATTTTGTAAGTAAAGTTGCCAATTTTGTAAAAAAAGCCTTGCCATTTATTATTGTTGGATTAAAAGTAATTAGTGTCGTTACTAAATTTTTAGCTCCAATTTTCCCCCCTCTATGTCCAATATTGTGTGCTATTTCTGCATTTGCAGATGGAGCTGCCACTTTTCTAACAGTGAATAAAGGTAAAATTACTGCCTTTTTAGATACAACTATCAAAATAGCTGGGCAAGTAGAAAAAGGTGCTACTGCTGTTGCTAACGCTACAGCCAGCCGAGATGGACGTATGAGAAGAGCGGCTAGAACAAGTTCTTTACCGAATGAAAATTGTGCAGAGCTTCCTGTGCTTGTTTTAGATTATTTAGTTGGTTCTGCCCAAATGATATACAACGAATTAACTTGGGCTACTGTTGTAGAGTCTAGTAATAATAAAGGATTCAATTTGTGGCGTGCAAGAAAAAATGAAGCGGGAGAATTTATTGATTTAGTACAAATCAATACAACGCTTATTCCTGCTAAAGAAGGTGCACAATGGGGAGCTCAATACCATTTTGTTGATGAAAATATTACTTTTAGCCAAGTTTATTATTATTTCTTGGAAACAGTAGATATTCATGATAACAAGACAAAACAAATGGATTTTATTGCTGAAGTAAAATCAGTCGCCAGCAAATATGCACTTTCTTGTGGTATTTATGGAGTACAAGATAAAGCTTTAAATGATAGCGTTTTCTTTAAGTATGATTTTCTATCAGGAATAACGACTATATTTGGGGATATTTGTAAAGGATGCGATATTGAGGCTATGGCTATTCACCCTGTAACGCACGAGTTATTTGTTGCGTCAGGTAATGATGCAGTAGGGCATCCAAAGGGCTATCTCTATAAAATTAACCTCGGTGATAGATTACCATTGCCTGTAGGTTCAACTGGTTTTGCAGGAATAACCAGCCTTACTTTTGATAAATTTGGAACATTGTGGGCATGGGCTGAAAATGAAGGATTGGCTCAAATTGATCCTGTTAGTGGAAAAGGAAAAATTATTCTTCCATCCACACTGAAAATGGGGGATTTAACTTGGAGTCTTGATGGTACTGTTTTATACGGTGCTTTAGGTTCAGAATTATGGCAATACAATCCTACAACGGGTGATGTAGCTCTAGTTTGTTCTAACTTACCTAAAAAGACGGAGGCTTTAACAACATTTCCATCTGATATTTTCTCGGGTGGATATTTGTTATCTGGCTCTCACCAAGTTGATTTTCAAATCGGAGCTGTAAATCCTGCCAATGACTGCAAAATGGAGGTAAGCCGTAATATCGGAAATATTGGAGTTCCTTTTGATGATGTTGAAGGTTTAGCAATTTCTACATTAGGTTGTGTCAACCAGTAGATTAAAAAAGCCGTGCAAATGCACGGCTTTTTTGTGTAACTTTATTTTAGGAGGGTAGGTATCATGAAATTCTTGAAAAAACAAAAAGTGTTATTTACTTCAATTCTGGTAGCACTGTTTAGTCCTTCAACTCATGCTGTTTTAGTCAATAGTCCAACACAAGTAACCGCTAAAGTTGGCAATACTGCTAATTTTAATGGCAGTAATGCAGGGGTTGGATATATTTATCGTTGGACAACCAAAGAATGTAAAAAAATCTTGTTTGTCACAACATGTAGTACCCAAAATCATAGCCGCAATGAAATTCAAAGTTCATCAACAAAATATCGTTGGGATTTTGGAGATGGTAATAGTGTTAATGGTGTCGTTTCAACAGGCAATGCTTTTTATAATATCGGCAATGATCAGCTTGTTCGTAGTTTACCAAATGTCTCACATACTTATTCTCAACCAGGTATTTATGATGCTACTTTAACAGTAACAGATAGTTCTGGGCAAAAGAATACAAAAACAACTAGCGTAACTATTACGCCATCTCAGTTACAAACAAACAATGTTGATATTGCAAATGCTGACAACTGTACCATTAAGACAGTGGCTAGCTTAAGCTCATGGAATAATCCAAGAGCATGGGATTTAAACCGTATTCCAAATGCTAATGATGTTGTTTGTATTCGTCCTACACATACTATGCTATTGCCCGAGCATGGAAAAATTGAAGTAAGTGGCTTAAGTATTTCAGCAGGTGCTAATCTGGAAACCCCGAAAAATCGCCTTTCTACAACACCTAATCATGTGATAGTTAATGCTGGTGTTATCCATAATCGTGGTGAAATCAGAACAAAATCAGGTATTAGTGGTGCTATTATTGGTAATAACTACGAAAATGCAACATCAGCAGGTAGTGTAAGTATTTTTGCTGGAAAATTTATCAATGATACTTCTGGTATTATTTTAGCCAGAGCAGGAGGAGATGATATTCCCTATCCTTATTTTGAGACAGGTTCTGGTGTTATTAATGCAATCGGGGGCAACGGGGGAAGCATTAATATTTTCTCTGACCAATTTACTAATAATGGTTCTTTCCGTGCGGGAAATGGAGGAAAGGCGGATTTATTTGAAAGTTGGTCACAATTTGTCTATGGCAATGCGTTTGCTGGAAATGGTGGTTCTATTTTTGTGTCAACAAGTAATATGGCACAATCAGGCACAGGTGGAAATTCTCGTTTTCAAGTTGGATGTGGGGGAGATGCAGAAGCTATTGGCAGCTGGACTCAAAAAGCACTTGGAAAAAATGGGAGTTGGGTATTTAGTACCAGTGTAGAAGCGAATTTTTTCGGTAAGCTATTTGATGTTGTGGGAGGGCAAGGTGGTAATCTTGCTATAAATTTATCCACCTTAAAAGGATTTGTACGGGGCTGTCCTGGACGTACTACAAATCATGTTGAAGTTTATCCTACCGAATATATACGTTTTGACCCTACCATTCTGACAGTTGATGAATCTACACACTTGGTCAATGCAAATTTTATTTATATTTTTGCGGGTGATGATGCCCAAGTTGATTTACGAAAATTATCTCCCAGCGCGGTGCAAGCTTATAAGACAATCACGCTTGCTGTTGGTAAAAATGGCGTAATTGACTTAAGAGGTTTAAATAGTGTTGTTTTCCAAGCTGCTGAGAAAGTGGAAATTTTTGCAGATCAGGTTTTGTTAGATGAAGGTGTACAACTGTCTAATTTAATTAACTCACCTGAAATACAGGTCAAACCCAGCAAATTATTACACTTTGTTGATTTACAATATCCACAACAAATTAAAGGAGATGCTGGAGCAGTTGTTCCAGTTACCTTAACTGTATTGAATAATGGCTCTTCTAAAGACACTTACAAAGTTGAAGTAAGTGATAGTTTAGGTTGGCTTGAGTTTCCAATACCGACAGATATTGAAATTAATAGTTTACGTCGTTCCGATATTGATTTTAATGTCCGTATTCCTAACTCTGGTTATGACAAGAATATTATTCAAGTCAAAATCACTTCACAGTCCGATCCATCAGTTCAAATATTGGCTAATATTCAGGCAAGCCTTTATCATTCCGAACTAATTACTCCCAGAAATGGTAAAAAAGCTGACCTTTCTATTGTGTTAGACGGACATCTCCGCATGGGAGAAAAGTTAAATGAAGTTGCAGATGCCCTAGAAAAAGTTCTGATTGCTAAAGGTTATACACCTCCCACAGATCAACAACTCATTAATTGGTTAAACCAATTTAGTAGTACCCCTCCTTCCCAAGCCGCATATTTAGATTTCTTGAAACAACTTCAACCAGAAGGTAGTTCCAAACTTTCTCCGCCTGTTATTGAGCTAATCACTTTTACAGATACCGTTTCTACTCGTGTTGTTACAGATAATCTTGGAGATGTTATTGGACGTATTCGCAGTTTAGCTGTTTCTGAACAAGATACTTGTGCCTTAGCTTCTGTTGAAGCAGTCGAATACGCAGCGAACAATCTTAATCAAAACGGACAGTTGTTTTTGGCTGTTGCCAGTACTCCGCGTAAAAGTTTAGATGCTGCAATTAGTCGTTTACAGCAACTAGGTGTAAAAACCCATGTTTTACTGGCGAATGGGTGTGAACAATCAACAGATTCAATCAATGCTTATCAAGCATTAAGCCAAAAAACAGGGGGAATTTTCCGCACAGTTACAGGCGATGAACAAAGTGATACAACAACTTTAGAAAATCTTGTGTCCCAATCTGTAACACATCAAGGTGTTTGTCGACTTTATGGTGTAAATGATGGAGGGATGAATAACTCCCAATTCTTCGTTATTGACCCACAAAATTTAGAACTCACTTTGTTGGGCGAAGAGCATCGTGAATATGATATTGAGTCTATTGCTGTTAATCCAGCAACAGGTCGTATTTATGGAGCTTCTGGTGATGCTCCTTTCAATGATAAGCCTAAAGGGTATCTGTATGAAATCACCTCAGCAGGTAATCTCATTCCTATAGGTGCAACAGGTTTTAGAGAAGTGGGCGATTTAACTTTTGCAAATGGGCAGTTGTATGGACATGCAACAGCACATGAGCAAGGGATTGTTAAAATTGATATTAATACAGGTAAAGCTACTCTTGTTAAATCTGTTAGAACGAAATTAGCAGGTTTTACCTCTGTGAAAAAAGCCGATGATTCGTTGTTTTACGGTGTCACTGGGCAACAGCTATGGAAATTTAATTTGAATTCTGATGAGGCAAATTTGTTGTGTGACAATTTACCTAGCCGTGTAGAAGCATTAGAAACAGTTGGAGACATTGTGTTGTTTGGAACACATTTAGATACAAGCTTCCAATTGGTAGCGTTTAATCCAGCAACGTGTCAAGTTGTTGTAGATAAGTCTTATCAATTACCTGCAATAGATGATGTTGAAGGTCTTGCTTGGGATCATTCAACTTGTAAATAAATGCTAAAACATTCTCATATTGTATATGGGAATGTTTCTTTTTCTTGAGGGTAGGAAATCAAAATGAAAAATAGATTTCTTCTGCAATATGCTTTATTTCTCTTGTTAATTTTACCTTATAGCTATAGTTTTGCCCAACAAATAAAAACATGCAGCTTTAGCGATATGTATTTTGTAGTGGGGCAACAACGTATTTGTGAGTTTGATACTCCGCAACTAATTAGTGAAATTAAATTTTTTGGAGGGTTCAAAGTAGCAACGACTGAAACTGGTGCTTTTTCAGTGAAATTTGATGATAACTCAGCACTTCAACACAATTTTTCTATTTCTATTGGTAGAAGAAAATGTATTAATGGTTTTGTATTATGTGTATTCTCACCATCTTATATCTATGAGCATGTTTATAATCCACAATCTCTTTCTTTTTCTCCTAAAAAAGTGAAGAAAATTACCATTACTTTAACATCAGGAGGAGGGGGGGATAGAATGATTACTTTAGAAAGAGTTGAGGTCAAATATAGTCCATATAAACAATTGAGTGTATTAGTAGGTGATAATGCTGTTTTTAATGGCATTACAACTCCAGTGAAAGCAAGCAGTTTATATAGCAATTCTTCTTTTGTAAAAATTAGAATATTTTTTCGTTTTATTTATTTTCCAAAACCGACACCTATTGAATATCAATGGGATTTCGGTGATGGTAGCACAGCGATAGGCATAAATAGCACGCATGTTTATAAACAAGTAGGGACATACGAAGCTGTTCTTAAAAACAAAACCAATAATACAATAGAAAATGTTGTTACTGTTACAGTTCAACCTAATGTTGCTAATGTATGTGGAAATATGACTATTAGTTCTAAAAAAACTACAGGATTATGGAATGATGCTACAAGCTGGGATTTAGGACGCACACCTAATAGTGATGATGTGGTTCTGGTTAAAGCTAATCACACTATGTATATTCCCTCAAGTAGCATGTTACAACTCAAAGGGCTTTGCGTAGAAGGGACACTCCGTAGTTATGCTAATAACATGCTTGGTAATCCTAATGACATTTATTTAAATGTTGGAATGTTGCATAACAAAGGAAAAATTCGTAGTTCAAACGGAATTAATGGCGCAATTTTAGGAAATATCTATCAAAAAGCCACCTCTGCCAGTAACATTTATATTTCTTCAGGTCATTTTATTAATGACACAAATGCAGAAATTATTGCAAATGGGAAAGGAGGAGATGATAAGCCTTATTACTACTACGAAACTGGCTCAGGCGAGGTAAATGCGCTTGGGGGAGATGGTGGAAATATCTATATTTATACCAGTATTTTTGAAAATAGTGGTACTTTGCGCAGCGGAGATGGGGGAGATGCTGTACTGTTTGAAAATTGGACAAAATTTGTTTATGGCAATGCCTATGGTGGTAAAGGAGGAACTGTCTATGTATCTACTTCTAACATGGCAATGTCAAAACACACTTCAACTTCAAACGTCCAAGCTGGCTGTGGTGGTTCTGCACATGCGATTAGTGATTGGTTCAGAAGTGTAAAAGCGGTTGTTATTGGCAGACGCGGTGGCACATTTTGGTTTAATTATAGCGGAAAACTTTATGATGTTATTGCTGGAAAAGGTGGAAATGCCAGTATCAATTTAGGATACTTAGGCGGTTCAGTTAAAGCTGGGTGTGCAGGAAAAAGAATTGGGGAAACTGAAATTTTACCCACACTGACTTATATTATTTATGACCCAACTGTCATGGAAGTTGATACATCGACCCACTTGTCTGATGCAGATATTATTTATATCACAGGCGGCAATGATTGGGTTATGGATTTAAAAAAATTAACTCCAAATGCAGTAAAAGCAAATAAACGAATCATATTAGCGATTGGTCAAAATGGGGTCATTGATTTAAGAGGATTAAGCAACAAAGTTTTCTCAGCACCAGAGCAAGTAGAGATTTATGCAGATACCATCTTACTTGACCCAAACATTTCCTTAAACCAACTTATTGATGCTCCCTCTATTACGGTAAATCCCAGCAAAATTTTGCGTTTAGTTGACCTACAAGCACCAAGTCAAATGTTTGGAGAGCCTAATGAAAACTTGCCTGTAAAACTCACTTTGTTAAATAATGGAGCAACTGAAGATAGCTATAGTATTGAAGTAAAAGATACCCAAGGTTGGCTTTCAACTCCTTATGAAACAGAAATAAATGTTGCTGGTTTACGTCAAGCAGATTTAGTATTTAACGTACAAATTCCCACATCAAGCCAAGTTGATGATGAATTAACTGTCAAAGTCATTTCAAAAGCTGACGGCACAGTTTTTTCTGAAACCAAAACACGCATAAATGTATATAAACCAGAAGTTATTACACCGCGTAATGGCACTGAAGCTGATGTTGCTATCGTATTAGATGCACATTATAAAATTGGTGATATGTTACAAACGATTGCGGATACTTTGGAAAAAGTTCTTGCTTCATACGGAATAACGCCACCCAATGACCAAGCAACCATCGAGTGGTTAAGCCAATTTGATGAAAATAACCCACTAACACAAAGTGCATACCAATCTTACTTGCGACAGTTAAGCCCTGAAAATGCCCCTCTTCCTCCTGTAATTGAGTTAATTACATTTACCGATACAGTCCAAACACGCATAGTAACTAATAATCTTGGAGAAATTATAGGACGCATTCGAGGTTTAGAAGTTACAGAGCATAATACCTGTGCCTTAGCTGCTGTTGAAGCTGTAGAATATGCTGCCACTAATCTTAAACGAAATGGGCAACTTTTTTTAGCCGTTGCAAGCACACCTCGTAAAGATATGGTCAATGCTATTCAATACTTAAAACAACGGAATATTAAGGCAAATGTCATTTTAAATGAAACCTGTGATGAAACTACTGCTAATGAGGTTATGCCTTATCAAAGATTGAGTGAAGAAACAGGTGGACTTTTTTACACGGCATTTAATTCCCAAAATGATAGTAATAACTTAATACTAGAAAATGTATTAACAACAACTATAGATAAAACGGGGATATGTTATTTATATGGTGTTGATGATGGAAAATTGAATGATAGCCAATTTTTCAAGATTAACGCTCAAACATTATCCGTAAGTTTGCTAGGCGAACGGCATTTAGGTTATGACTTGGAATCGATAGCAATCCATCCCAACACAGGAAAGATTTATTCAGTTTCAGGAGATAACGCGTCACTAGATAAACCAAGAGGCTATCTTTATGAAGTAACTTCTACAGGTGATTTAATCCCTATTGGTGAAACTGGTTTCAAAGAAATTGGAGATTTGACTTTTGTTAATGAAGAGCTATACGGTCACACAACAGGGCGAGGTATTGTAAAAATAAATCTGGCGACTGGAAAAGCAACTCTCTTAAAAGATATTGAAATGGAAATATCTGGTTTTACCTCAGTGAAAAAATCAACAGACCTTGCCTTTTATGGAGTAATAGAACAAAACCTATGGTATTTTAATTTGAATACTGGAGAAACTCACTTACTGTGCAATAATATTCCAACAGAAGTTGAGGCAATAGAAAGCGTTGGTGATGTTTTAATTTTTGGAACACATCAAGATGCTTCCTTCCAATTGCAAGCCTTTAATCCATCCACCTGTCAGACTATCATCGATAAATCATTAGCAATCCCTAAGCTCAGCGATATCGAAGGATTAAGTTGGAATCATGCAGCATGTAACTGAATCTTAAGCATAGAAGAGTAAATTTAAGTAAAAAAACCTGCTAAAATTCCATGATTTAGCAGGTTTTTTAGTTTAACGCGTTAACTTTAATTAAATTGGCGGGAGAAATCTTCATAACAAACAACAGTATTTTTGTTTCTTTATAAAAATTTGACTATACTTGCTTTTTACTTTTATCCCCAAAAAACACAAAAAATCAAGGTTATTTGAGTGCTTTTTGTGGCTATTTAACGCTAACTTGAAAAGTTATTCAAAAATTTATTATGAAGTCAAGCAACGAATCCCCCGCCTTATTTTCCCATCGCCCCTATTGGGCTAAACGCTTTGGTAATGCCCCTTTTCTTCCGACTTCCCGCGCTGAAATGGACGCGCTCGGCTGGGACAGTTGCGACGTGATTATTGTCACAGGCGATGCTTATGTTGACCATCCCAGTTTTGGCATGGCGTTAATTGGGCGATTGCTGGAATCTCAAGGCTTTAGAGTGGGAATCATTACCCAGCCCGCATGGAACGATACCGAAGATTTTATGCAGCTCGGTTGCCCAAATTTATACTTTGGCGTGACGGGCGGCAATATGGATTCGATGGTCAATCGCTACACCTCTGACCGCAAAAAACGCAGCGATGATGCTTATACCCCCAATGGCGAAGCGGATAAACGCCCCGACCGTTGCACGCTGGTTTATTCACAACGTTGTCGTGAAGCCTATAAAGATGTACCGATTATTCTCGGCGGCATTGAAGCAAGTTTGCGCCGCATCGCTCATTATGATTACTGGTCAGATAAAATTCGCCGCTCCTTACTTATCGACGCAAAAGCCGATATGCTGATTTTTGGCAATGCTGAACGCGCTATTGTCGAAGTAACGCACCGATTAGCACGCGGGGAAAAAATTGAGAGCATTACCGATTTGCGCGGCACGGCATTCATCCGCAAAACCCGCGATAATCCTGAATTAGTGGACTGGTTAGCCATTGATTCTACCACTTTAGACGAACCTAAACAGATTGACCCGCATCCCAATCCTTACGAAGAATACACGCCCAATACACCGATTGCGCCGCCTGAAGTGCAAGAACCGACCGCAACGATTCATCCCGTACGTTTTATGACGCGCCAAACCGTTAAACATGAACGCAGTAAAAGCTATGTCCGCTTGCCCAGTTACGAGCAAGTGCGCGATGACCCCGTGCTTTACGCCCATACTTCACGTTTGCTGCATTTAGAATCCAATCCGCACAACGCCCGCGCTTTAGTACAACAACATGGCGACCGCGAAATTTGGCTCAATCCGCCGCCGATTCCGCTCACCACGCCAGAAATGGATAAAGTGTATGAATTGCCTTATCAACGCCGCCCGCATCCGCGCTATGCCGAGCAAAATATTCCCGCTTACGAGATGATTCGCTTCTCGATTACCATTATGCGCGGCTGTTTTGGCGGTTGTAGTTTCTGCTCAATCACGGAACACGAAGGGCGAATTATTCAAAACCGTTCCGAAGATTCAATTGTGCGTGAAATTGAAACCATTCGCGACACTGTGCCGCAATTTACCGGCATTATTTCCGATTTAGGCGGACCCACCGCGAATATGTACCGCTTGCATTGCAAAGACCCGACGATTGAATCAGCCTGTCGGCGTTTATCCTGCGTGTTCCCCGGCATTTGTAAAAATTTAAATACCAATCATGCACCGTTGATAAAACTGTATCGCCGCGCCCGCGAATTACCCGGTATTAAACGGATTTTTATCGCTTCTGGTTTACGGTATGATTTAGCCGTAGAATCGCCTGAATACGTCAAAGAATTGGTAACGCATCACGTCGGCGGCTATTTAAAAATCGCGCCCGAGCATACCGAAACGGGCCCGCTCAGTTTCATGATGAAACCAGGCATTAGCACCTATCACCGTTTTAAACAACTATTTGATAAATTTTCACAAGAAGCGGGCAAAGAGCAATATTTAATCCCCTATTTCATCGCCGCCCACCCCGGCACGACCGATGAGGACATGTTGAATTTAGCCTTATGGTTAAAACAAAACGGCTACCGTGCTGACCAAGTGCAAGCCTTTTTACCGTCGCCGATGGCATTAGCGACGGCGATGTATCACAGCGAGCGCAATCCATTGAAAGCGGTTAAACGCAACGGCGAACCGATTTTAAGCGCACGCGGTTTAAATCAACGCCGTTTGCACAAAGCTTTTTTACGCTACCACGACCCCAACAATTGGGAATTATTACGCGACGCACTGCGCAGAATGGGGCGAGCGGATTTAATCGGCAACGGTAAAAAGCATTTAATTCCCAGTTATCAGCCACTGGGGACGGGTTCACAAGCGAAAATTGCGGGTAAAGTGATGAGTAGCGATAAACCCGTGCGGACATTTACAACAAAGCCGTTTATTAATCCAACTGTGCGAACAGTGAAAGCGGCGGGCGGAAGTAAATTAGGCGGGAAGAAGGGGAAGCGGTAAATTAAAAAACCTGCTAGGTTTTTAAAACCTAGCAGGTTTGGTAGAATGGGTTTTAAAACTTTATAGGTTTAGCGAATTTATTTATGACAATAGACACACTTTCTTTTCGTTTTGCGACTTTCAATGATATTGAAACAATTATTTCAGTTGTTAATCAATCCTATCTCTCTATTGAACCTAAAAGAACCAATTACGCAGAAGTTTCAAATATTTTAAATCAAAATGACGCAGTTATTTTATTAGCGGTAAAAGATGAAATTATTATTGCTTGTATTGCACTCACAAAGAAACCACATTAAACTAATTTTAACATCATTCACAAACTGAAAACACGGTGACAAATATGGCAGCATTAAACCAATTTCAACAGTATTCACAAGCTGAGAACACAGTGACAAATAACGTGTTG
>JACCEE012565951.1_pt1 | contig 14197 bp, 12 predicted proteins | sample 7449931 | NCBI WGS metagenome assembly JACCEE01 (sample SAMN15323457, study PRJNA562643) | freshwater metagenome | isolation source: river surface water | place: USA:Blue River Watershed | collected 2017-08-19 | reverse complement strand
GGGGCGGATGGCGGACAATCCTCTGTACGCCAGTTATTGGGCATTGAGCAGCAGAAAACCGACTATGCACAAACAGCTTTAGTAACAACGGTCAATACGGATATTCCACATCAATATACCGCTTTTGAACGCTTTACACCGTTTGGACCGTTGGCTTTGTTGCCATTGGGAAAACGCCAAGCGGCGGTGGTTTGGACACGCACGCCGGCACAAGCTGCTGCATTATTGGCAGACAGTGAAGCAGCATTTATCACAGCACTACAGGAGTGTTTTGGTTATCGGTTAGGTGCATTAACTTTAGCTGCACCGCGTTGTGCGTTTCCGTTAAGTTTAATTAGAGCGAAAAAAATGGTCGCGCAACGTAGTTTAATTATTGGTAATGCAGCACATCAATTGCATCCCGTTGCCGGACAAGGTTTTAATTTAGGTTTACGCGATGTGGTGCAATTAGCGCAACAGCTTATACAACAGCAGCAAGCGGGGGCGGACGTAGGCGCGAGTGATTTTCTAGCCCGTTATGCAAAAGCCAGACAACACGATCACGATAAAGTGATTTATTTTACGGATACCGTGGTGAAACTATTTTCTACACCACATATACCGATTGCTGCGGCTAGAAATCTAGGGTTGACCTTATTAGATCACCTTCCGCTAGCTAAACATCATTTGGCACAACAAGCGATGGGATTGGCGAACATATCGTAACCTATTGAATTTATAGTCATTCATATTCCGCTTTTTGTTCGCGCATCAGTAAATTTTGCACCGCTAACAGAGGGTTTAAATTTTCATATAACACTTTATAAGTTTGTTCAGTAATCGGCATCTCCACTGCATATTTTTGTGACAATAAATAAGCTTCGCGGGCTGCAAACACACCTTCTACTTCTTGACCAATTTCTTGCATTGCCTGTTGTCGATTTTTACCTTGACCTAATGCCAGTCCTAGACGGCGGTTGCGGGATTGGTTATCGGTACAGGTTAACACCAAATCGCCTAAGCCCGCCAAGCCCATAAAGGTTTCCTGTTTTCCGCCTAATTGGGTTCCTAACCGAATGATTTCACTTAAACCGCGTGTGATTAAAGCGGCGCGGGTATTGGCACCAAACCCTAAGCCGTCTGCAATCCCGGCGGCAATTGCTAACACGTTTTTAATTGCTCCTCCTACTTGTACGCCGACTATATCTGTACCGGTATAGCTACGAAACCGTGGATTTTTTAAAATGTGTGCCAGCTTAATGGCAAAGTGCGGATTAGACGAGGCAATAGTCATCGCGGTTGGTAAATTAGCCGCTACTTCTTTGGCAAACGTAGGTCCTGATAATACGGCCATATCCGGTGCAATAGGGAAAACTTGCGTCACAATTTCATGCAGCAATAAACCTTCGCTTGGGTCAAAACCTTTGGTTGCCCAAGCGACTTGGAGGGAATTGGTCACTAGCGGTTTTAATTTAACTAAGGTATCCTTAAACGCATGGCTTGGCACTGATACTAAGAGTAGCGAGCTAAATGCTGCTGCTTCGCTCAGACTATTGCTAACAATCAGATTATCGGGGAATGAAAAATGAGGGAGATAGCGTTGATTTTGCCTATCATATTGTAAACGGCGAATATGTTCTGCGTCATGTCCCCATAACAGCGTCTGACAGCCGTTACGAGCTGCCAGAATCGCTAACGCAGTTCCCCAAGAACCTGCACCTAAAATACTAATTGCCTGTGTCATTAGGGAGTAAATCCATTTTTAATTCAATTGGTTAGAGCTAGGTGCGTGTTGCTGTACTTGTTGAGCGTATAAGGCATCAAAATTAATTGGAGCGAGCAACAATTGTGGGAAGCCGCCACGGGTAGCCAAATCAGACACCGCTTCTCTTGCGTAAGGGAACAAGATATTTGGACAAAAACTGCCGGCTAAGGGGCCCATTTCTTCTTCGGTAAAATTCGCCAATACAAATACGCCCGCTTGACAAACTTCTACTAAATAAGCCACTTTTTCGCCACATTTAACTGTGACTGTAACAGTTAACGTGACTTCATACAAATCCTCATCCAAACTTTGCATATTGGTGGTTAAGTTAAAATCAACATGCGGTTGCCAAGTTTCAATAAAGATTTTAGGCGAATTGGGGGTTTCAAAAGAAATATCTTTCGTGTAAATTTTTTGAATTGAAAATTGTTTTTCAGTGTTTTGGTTTTCTTCGGCCATGATTTAAAATTTTAGTTAAGGTTAGTATGAAGTAGCTATTGTAATTGACAAATTATAAATAGATACGGTGGTTTTAAAAAAATGAGTTAATTATTTAGTGTTTTTACTGGTGATTTTTATAGGAAATTTATGATCTTCCCAAGCTTGCATACCGCCGTCTAAATTAAATAATTTTTCAAATCCCATTTTACTTAATGTGTTACATGCCGGTGCAGAACGGGTTCCAGTTTGACAAACTAATAACACGGGTGATTGTTTATAGGAGTCCAGAGTTTTATTTTCTTTGAGTTTGTCTAAAGGAACGTTAATAGCTTTTTCAATATGTCCTAAGACAAATTCTGGCGGTTCGCGGACATCAATAATCACCAGTTCTTCGCTGTTCATTTTTGCCACGACTTGCATGGGCGATAAACTTTCAAATTGGCTAAAAATAGCTTCGGTGAATTCTTTAATTAATAAGAAAGTAACCACAGCTAAAGCTAAAACGAGCATGGAGTGGTTGGATATAAATTCTAAATAGTGATCCATGAGTATTTTTATAGTAGGTATGGAAGGGAAAAGTATATTTAACGCTGATTACAAAAGACATCGCGCATCATGCGAATTAATTGCAGCATTCGTTGGTCGTCAATGAAATAATAGACCCGATTGGCTTCTTTTTTGTACCCTAAAATACCTTTTTCTCTTAAAATTGCCAAGTGCTGTGAAATATTACTTTGGCTAGTGCCTACCTGTTTGACGATATCTTGGACGCTGACGGCATCACTTCCGAGTACGCATAAAATTTTAAGTCGCAATGGATGTGACATCGCTTTTAAACAGCGTGCAGCTCTGGCTACATCCGCATCATTATAGGGTATCGGGTGTTCGTTAATTTCCATCGGAATTGAGGTTGTTAAAATTTAAGAAAAGGTAAGGCGTATCGTGTGTTTTTTTAAGAAAAACAATTTAGGCACGGTTAAAAATAGATAACTAGTATAATGGCGTTATGGTGTAGCGGTTTCAATAGCCTGCAATACAAATTTTTCTAAATGTAGCAAAATAACAGCGTTTATTCAATTATTTATAAGGTGTAGTAAATGTCAGAACAAGTTGAAAATAAAACTGTCTATGGAGTTGTGGCTAGACCAAAACCGTTGGTTTTGCTGATTCTCGATGGTTTTGGAGAGCGTAAAAGTGCGCAGAATAATGCTATCGCTATGGCAAAAACGCCGTGTTGGGATGCGTTGCAACAAAATAATCCGATGACTTTTTTGGAGTGTTCAGGTGAGGTTGTGGGGTTACCGGATGATCAAATGGGTAACTCTGAGGTCGGGCATTTGCATATCGGCAGTGGTCGGTTTGTGTTTCAGGATTTATCCCGCGTGAATAAAGCAATTAAAGATGGCAGTTTTTTTAGTAATCCGGCATTGTGTCAAGCGGTCGATGAGGCGATAGCGAAAGATAAAGCGTTGCATGTGATGGGATTGTTATCAGAAGGGGGGGTGCATAGCCATGAAGTGCAGATTTTGGCGATGCTGGAATTGGCCGCACAACGCGGGTTGAAAAAAATCTATTTACATGCGTTTTTGGACGGTCGTGATGTACCACCGCGCAGTGCAGCCAGTTCTTTGGCCAATGTGGAAGAGAAATTTGCACAATTGGGAACCGGACAAATTGTGACGATTATCGGTCGTTTTTATGCAATGGATCGGGATAATCGTTGGGAGCGGGTGCAAAGTGCGTATAATTTGATTGTAAATGGCGTATCTGAATTTACTGCCTTTTCCGCGCAAGCAGGTCTGGATGCCGCTTATGCACGCAATGAAAGTGATGAGTTTGTACCGCCAACGGCTATTTTAAGTCAAGATGGCGGTATTATTCGGTTAGACCCACAAGATTCAGTGGTGTTTATGAATTTTAGAGCTGACCGTGCGCGTGAAATTTCGCAAGCTTTAACTGAACCGAGTTTTGATAAATTTGAGCGTCATGCGCCGCCGCATACAGGGTGCTATGTCACATTAGCGCAATACCATGAGGAGTTTACTTATCCGGTTGCTTTTCCGCCTATTGAGGTTAAAAATGGACTGGGCGAGGTGTTGGCGAATGCGGGGTTAAGCCAACTGCGGTTGGCAGAAACTGAAAAATATGCACATGTGACTTTTTTCTTAAACGGTGGGCGTGATGAGCCGTTTGTAAATGAATCGCGTATTTTAGTGCCATCGCCGAAAGTGAAAACTTACGATATGCAGCCGGAAATGAATGCGGTGCAAGTTACAGATCATCTGGTTGAAAGTATTACCAGTGGTAAATTTGACGTTATTATCTGTAATTACGCTAATTGTGATATGGTTGGGCATACCGGTAAGCTGGATGCAGCGATTGTGGCGGTGGAAACAATTGATGCGTGTTTGCAACGAGTGATGACGGCGTTAGCTTCGGTGAATGGACAGCTATTATTGACGGCAGATCATGGCAATATTGAACAGATGGTAGATGAAGAAACCGGGCAACCGCATACTGCGCATACCACTAATCCAGTACCATTGGTTTATGTGGGGAGCCAAGGTAAATCATTAGCAAATGGCGGCTCGCTTGCTGATTTAGCCCCTACGATATTGGCTATTTTAAACATAGCACAGCCGCAAGAAATGACTGGACGTTCTTTGCTTATTGCTGATTAGTCTGTATGAAAGTATTGCCAGCAACAGTTATTTTATTTGCGTGTAGCTTTTGCGTGGTCGCCGCACCTGCAACTCAACAGCCTGTCGCAGCGGCTGTTGATGTTGCAACCCAGCTTAAGCAAGCAAACGCTAGCATGGCAGAAATAAATCAGCAACGGGATATTTTATTAGCGCAATTGCAAAAAATAGAAACACAATATGGAGCTAACGCCGGTTCATTACGCGATTTAAATTTGCAAATTGGAGCTAAACGACAGCGTCTTAACACTTTAAGTCTGCAAATTAAACAAAAACAAGCTGTGTTGGCGCAACAGCATCAGGCATTGAATAAGCAAATGACTGCGGCATTTGTGATGGGGAAAAAAGAAAAACTTAAGTTACTGTTAAATCAACAGAATCCAGCGTTAGCTAGCCGAATGATGGTGTATTATGATTATCTTAATCAGGCGCGGTTAAAAAAGTTAACCCATCTTAAACAAGAAATCGCTTTTTTGGCACACTTGGAGCGTGATAAACAGCAAACAACGCAATCATTGGCGGAAGCGGTTCAAACGCAGAAAATTACGCAGGATAATTTGCTTAAAACACAACAACAACGTGATGTGTTACTGGCGCAATTAAAAAATGATTTTGCCCTAAAATCACAACAGCTTACAGAATTGGAAGAAACCGAGCAGCAGATTGAAGATTTAATCCAAAATTTACAACAACATACCGTCAAAGTACCGCAAAATCCCGCTACACAAGCTCGCGTTGCAGAAAAAACGGCTGTTTTAGAACAGGTGGATAAAATTAACCCGGCGTATGCTGCTAGCGACAATAAACCGTTTCCGACTTTAAAAGGGCGTTTATTGTGGCCGGTAAAAGGTGCGATTATTCGTAGGTTTGGTAGTCGCCGTTCTGATACACGCTGGGATGGGGTATTAATCGGTGCCAAAGAAGGTGCTGATATTTATGCCGTCAGTAGTGGACGTGTGGTGTTTGCAGATTGGCTGCGAGGTTATGGTTTATTGACTATTGTGGATCACGGTCAAGGTTATATGACTTTATATGCGTTTAATCAAAGTCTATATAAAAAAGTAGGTGATTCGGTTAAAGCCGGTACTGCGATTGCTGCCGTTGGTAAAAGTGATGGTCGTGATGAAGCGGGGTTGTATTTTGGTATCCGCAATCATGGTAAACCAATTAATCCAGTCACTTGGTGTAAGTAACGACTAATCTATCCCCTTCGTGACTGTGGCTTGAAATTCCCATGCACTAAATGGATTTTCCGCTTTATAATGGACGGGATTAATTTCTAGGAATAAAGGTATTTGGAGTGTTAATGCACATGCTTAAAAAGAAAAACGTGTTAATTTTAGCCCTAGGCTTTTCTCTAGGTGTTTTTATGGCGACCTGCGGTAATGTGCTTGCGGACAAAGAAAAACGCTCGTCTGCCGCTGTCAATAATGACGCTTTGCCTTTACCGTATGAAGAGCTACGCGCGTTTAGTGAAATTTTTGGGCGCATTAAAAACGATTATGTAGAACCTGTGACGGATAAAAAACTGCTAGAAGATGCGATTCGTGGCATGTTGGTAGGTTTGGATCCGCATTCTGCTTATTTAAATACCGAAGAGTTTAAAGAGTTAACTGAAAGCACCACCGGTGAGTTTGGTGGTTTAGGTATTGAAGTGACGATGGAAAACGGTTTTGTAAAAGTAGTTTCGCCAATTGACGATACGCCCGCACAAAAAGCCGGGGTAAAAGCGGGGGATTTAATCGTGAAATTAAATGAAAAGCCCGTAAAGGGCATGTCATTAGGTGATGCGGTTAAAATTATGCGCGGTGAAGCGGGAAAAACCGTGAACTTAACCATTATCCGTGAAGGCGAAGAAGCACCGTTAAAAATTGCTGTTGTGCGTGACATTATTAAAGTTAAAAGTGTTAAAACGAAACTGTTAGACAAAGATTATGGTTATTTGCGTATCAGTAGCTTTCAGTCTGGTACAAGTCAGGCAGTATTAGACGGCGTTGCACAACTGAAAAAAGAAAATAAAATGCCGTTAAGAGGTTTGGTGTTGGATTTGCGCAATAATCCGGGGGGGTTGTTAAATGCGGCAGTTGAAGTGAGCGATGCTTTCTTACAAAAAGGTTTAATTGTGTATACCGAGGGGCGGATTAAAAATTCAGAGATGCGTTTTAATGCCAGCAGCGGTGATGTAATTAATGGTATGCCATTAGTGGTCTTAATTAACTCCGGTTCAGCATCGGCTTCAGAAATTGTAGCGGGTGCTTTACAAGACCAAAAACGTGCCGTGATTATGGGCGAAAAATCATTTGGTAAAGGTTCGGTGCAAACTATTTTACCCACTAGCAATGGCGGTGCAGTTAAATTAACTACTGCACGTTATTACACACCTTCAGGTCGTTCTATTCAAGCTGAAGGTATTGAGCCGGATGTGGCGTTAGCACCGGTTAGGTTAGCCTCGGTAGACGCATCAAAATTTGAACCAATTAAAGAATCTGATTTAACTGGACATTTACAAAATGGCGCGAAGAATAAAAAACAGTCTCAAACTAAGGAACTGATTAAAAAGGATGAAGGCGGCAAAGATATTTTAGATGTGAGTGATTATGCGCTACATGAAGCACTTACACTATTGAAAGGTATGAGTATTTTAAAATAAACGTAAACGCAACAAGGCTGATTTTTTTTTGAACTTAGCCTTGTTACATTACTTAAGCAGATGTGTATTGCGGCAACCTTTTTTTGATGTGTTGTTGGAGAAAAAGAATCCATGAAGTTTCATTATTTACTGCCGGTTTTGTTTTGTGTGGCTTGTTCAAGTACCGGGGTTATCCCGATGGACAAAGATGTGTATATGATTTCTAATCGCAGTTTCAAAGTGCCGTTTACTGATGCAAATGATGAAAAAGCGGAAGCTTATCGACAAGCTAATGAATTTTGTGCCAAACAAGGTAAAAATGTTGAAACTTTAAAATTAGATATGACCAGCTCAGGTTTTATTCGATCTGCCAATGCTGCGTTAGAATTTCGTTGTGTATCTGCTGCTGCGCGTAAACCGGAAAGTGATGAAAAATAACTGATACGCGAAATTAAAGAAATGAAAATAAAATTCCTGCTGATTATGTTGCTTATTTTGTCGATTACCGCGACGCAATTTAACGCGGATTTTCCTTCTCAGCATCAGCCAGCTATGCAAACGGAAGCGATTTATATTGTTAGCCATGGCTGGCATACCGGTTTTGTTGTTTCGGCACTGGCGATGCAAGATCAGCTTCCGGCGTTAAAACAGCGTTTTAAAAACACCCCTTACCTTGAAATTGGTTGGGGGGATAAAGGTTTTTATCAGGCGCAGCAGGTTACAACAGGTTTAACTTTACAGGCGATGTTTTGGTCGCCAGGTTCAGTTATTCATGTGGTGGCAGTGCCGCTGTCTGTTAAACAGTATTTTTCTAAGGTACAAGTGGAAAAATTATGTTTAACCGCCGCACAACAGAACGCACTCATTGAGTTTATTGCTAATAGTTTTGCTAAAGATAGTCATGGACAAATCATGCCTCGCCAACGTGGGCGTTATGGGAATAGTCAATTTTATGAGGCAACTGATACCTATCATATTTTTAATACTTGCAATAAATGGGTTGCCAAAGGTTTACAGCGTAGCGGTATGTCCATAGACCCGTTATTTAAATTAACCGCAGGCAGTGTGATGGATGAAGTGACAGCGCAGGTTGTAAGTTCACATATTGCAAGCTGCTATAAAACTACGTTAGTGAAATAGTATTAAAACTGGCGAATTTTATTTACTAATTTACCTTTAATTTCACATAAAAAAATATCGACATCCGGTTTTAACCGCCAATAAGCATCTTCAAGTTTTTCGGGTTTTAGTTTTTTATCTTCCTTCCAACCGGAAAACTGAGCCAAATCTTTATTAACCTTGCCGGAATATAAAATACAATCATTGATGCTTTTTAATTCACTGTAAGCCGGATAACCTAAAATATCTTCAATATCGCCAATGGTATGTTTAAACAGTTTTTTTAATTCTTTGTGTTTACAAACCAATTTTAATTCGTCTTTAGTAAATAAGCCGCAAAAATGTAACATATCTGCAATTGATATTTCGATAGCTTTATAAAATACAACTAAACGCATTTCGCAGGCTAATTTAGCTGTGCGTTTATGTAAAAAAGAGCTATCAGAAATTTCCCCCTGCAAAGCAATATGGGCTTCATCGTCTGTGCTAATACTGGGCATCTTTTCGTTTAATGTCTGTTTTAAATTATCACTGGCTTGTGCTAACGAATGGTAAATATCGTTCATCACTTCTTCAGCGTATCGTGCGGATAACCCAATCTGTAATTGTTTAATCGCCGCTTTTGATTTTTGTTTTATGGCTTGAAATGGCATGACAGCTCCTGTATTTAGACTTATGACAAATCTAATACTTAGTATAATCAACTTACATGACAAGACTGTGTCGTTCAGTCATGCTGAAATTGATTAGCAGAGTTTATCGGTTATTAATTTTTTGCTATTCTTAAAGTTAGTGGCTGATTTTTTTATAAAGCAAATAACTTTGATGCAAGATGATGAAAATAGCGGCTATTTGTTGGTTTTTGCATACAGTAGACGATGATGAAAGTTGCTGTAATGTGATTGTTAAATCCAAGGTAATCGTGTGCAAGAGGCGGCAAACTTTTGCAGCGTAGATTAGCATTGATTTTGCTTGAATATGCGATAAGATAAATTACATACAGTGAAAACCTGCCCCTGTTTAAGTGTGGCTGGCGCAATGATTCTATACTTTTAAGCGACAAAACGTTGCCCAACGGCTTTTTACACATTTATAAAAATAACCTTTAACACAAACGTCAATATCATGGAAAAAACTTATACCCCGCATTCAATCGAACAACGTTGGTATCAAACGTGGGAAAAAGAAGGCTATTTTGCCGCGCAAGGTGAAGGACAGTCTTATTGTATTATGATTCCACCGCCGAATGTGACGGGGAGTTTGCATATGGGACATGCTTTTCAAGATACGATTATGGATGCACTGATTCGTTATCATCGCATGCAGGGGCGTAATACGTTATGGCAGGCAGGAACAGACCATGCAGGAATTGCCACGCAGATGGTAGTTGAGCGATTGGTAAATGCGCATAATAAAACCCGCCATGATTACGGGCGCGAGTTGTTTGTGGAAAAAATTTGGCAGTGGAAAGAAGAATCCGGCGGCACGATTACGCAACAGTTACGGCGTATGGGGTCTTCGCTAGATTGGTCGCGCGAAAGATTTACCTTAGATAAAGGCATGTCCGCTGCGGTACAAGAGGTGTTTATCCGTTTATACGAAGAAGGTTTAATTTATCGCGGTAAACGGTTAGTTAATTGGGATCCGGTTCTGCATACGGCGGTGTCTGATTTAGAAGTGTTGTCTGAAGAAGAAAGTGGTTTTATGTGGCATATTCGTTATCCGCTTTCTAATGGCAATGGCTATTTAGTCGTTGCGACTACTCGACCTGAAACCATGCTAGGTGACGCGGCGATTGCAATTCACCCCAATGATGAACGGTATAAACATTTAATCGGCGAATTAGTCGAAATTCCGCTGGCAGGGCGTTTTATCCCAATTATTGCTGATGAGTATGTTGATCCGGCGTTTGGTACAGGTTGTGTAAAAATTACCCCCGCGCATGATTTTAATGACTACGAAGTTTGGTTGCGACACCGCGACACCGCTGCGATTGCAGATTTACCCCACAGTGGGTTAATTAATATTTTTACTGCTGATGCGACGATTCGCAGTAATAATAGTGATGAATGCAAACTTATCCCCTCGTTATATCAAGGTTTAGAGCGTTTTGAAGCACGCAAACAAATTGTCGCCGATCTGAAAGCGTGTAATTTACTGGAAAAAACTGCCGATCATAAGTTAATGGTGCCGCGCGGGGACCGTTCCGGGTCTATTATTGAGCCGTTTTTAACAGATCAATGGTATGTTAAAGTCGCGCCACTGGCAAAACCTGCGATTGATGCGGTTGAAAAAGGTGAGATTAAATTTGTCCCAGACAACTGGAAGAATACTTATTTTGAATGGATGCGTAATATTCAAGATTGGTGTATTTCACGGCAGATTTGGTGGGGACATAGAATTCCGGCTTGGTATGATCAACAAGGCAATGTGTATGTCGGTAAGGATGAATTACAGATTCGTAGCACACATAAATTAAGTTCAACTTATGAATTAAAACAAGATGAAGATGTATTGGATACATGGTTTTCATCAGCATTGTGGCCGTTTTCTACTCTCGGTTGGCCACAGAAAACCCCTGAGTTAGCGCAACATTATCCAACCAGCGTGTTAGTCACCGGGTTTGATATTATTTTCTTCTGGGTCGCGCGGATGATTATGATGGGGCTAAAATTTCAAGGCGAGGTGCCTTTTAAAGAAGTGTACATTCATGGTTTGGTACGCGATGCAGAAGGGCAAAAAATGTCTAAATCTAAAGGCAATGTCCTTGATCCAATTGATTTAATTGATGGTATTGATTTAGATACATTAGTTGAAAAACGTATTTCTGGCATGATGCAGCCGCATTTAGCGAAAAAAATTGAACAAACAACCCGTAAGCAATTTCCAGATGGTATTCCTGCACACGGTACGGATGCGCTACGGTTTACGTTTGCATCGTTAGCGTCAACCGGTCGTGACATTCGGTTTGATCTTGCGCGTATTGAAGGGTATCGCAATTTTTGCAATAAACTATGGAATGCGGCGCGTTATGTCTTAATGAATACAGAGGAATATGACAACGGTTTAACGGGCGAATTGTGTGAATATACGCAAGTCGATCATTGGATTGTTGCGCGCTTACATCAAACTATTAGTAGCACTTGCCAAGCCATAGAAACATATCGTTTTGATTTAGTGGCACAAGTGCTGTATGAATTTACTTGGAACGAATATTGTGATTGGTATTTAGAACTGACTAAAGTCGCGTTGCAATCGGAAAATCCGCGTTTACAGCGCGGTACACGCAAAACTTTATTAATGGTTTTAGAGACCATTTTACGGTTATTGCACCCATTAATGCCGTTTATTACCGAAGAAATTTGGCAGCGGGTCGCGCCATTGCTGGGTATTGACGGCGCAACCATTATGCTGCAACCGTATCCAAAAACAGACGATCATTTGGTTAATTTACAGGCGATTGCCGAAGTTGATTGGCTGATGAAATTTATTTTAGGGGTACGACAAATTCGCGGTGAAATGAATATCGCCCCCGGAAAACCGTTGCCAGTGTTAGTGCAAAATGGTTCGCTAAAAGATAAATCGCATTTAACGCAGTATCAGATTTATTTACAAAAGCTTGGTCGCCTAGAAAGCATTACTTGGCTGGATAAAGGCGAACTGGCTCCAGAATCGGCTATTGCCTTAGTTGGCGAGATGAAAATTTTAATTCCGCTTGCCGGTTTAATTGATAAAGAAGCCGAGTTAGTGCGTTTGGAGAAAGAAATGCAAAAAATTCAAAAGGAATTGCCGCGTATTATGGCTAAATTAAGCAATCCGGGGTTTGTCGATAAAGCACCCGCGCAGGTATTGGAAAATGAAAAAGCCAAATTAGCCGCGTTAGAATCGTCACTGGCGAATTTGCAACAGCAATTTGCCAAAATCAGTTTGATGTAAACTGCCCACCCTAAACCTTCCAGGTTTTTAACACTTGGAAGGTTTTATTGAAAAAACTCATGCAAGCTTATCTTCATTTATTAAACAAAATTCTCACCGAAGGTGTTATTAAAGATGATCGCACCGGTAGTGGCACGCGCTCCATTTTTGGTTATCAAATGCGCTTTAATTTAGCCAACGGCTTTCCGCTATTGACCACCAAAAAACTACATTTAAAATCAATTATTTATGAGTTATTGTGGTTTTTAAACGGCGACACGAATGTCCATTATTTACATCAGCATGGGGTGAAAATTTGGGATCAATGGGCGGATGAACACGGTGATTTAGGCGCGATTTATGGGGCGCAGTGGCGGTCGTGGCCAGCGGCGGATGGTAAGAAAATTGATCAATTGGCGCAAGTGATGCAGCAATTGCGCCATACGCCAAATAGTCGGCGGATGTTGGTGTCGGCGTGGAACGTGGCGGATTTGCCTGATGAAAGCCTTAGTCCACAGCAGAATGTGGCGCAGGGAAAAATGGCGTTAGCCGCATGTCATGCTTTGTTTCAATTTTATGTAGCGGACGGAAAATTGTCTTGCCAATTGTATCAGCGCAGTTGTGATACGTTTTTAGGGTTGCCGTTTAATATTGCCAGTTACGCGCTGTTAACGCAGATGATTGCCCAGCAGCAGAATCTGGCGTTAGGGGATTTTATTTGGACGGGTGGGGATGTGCATTTGTATTTGAATCATCTGGAACAGGCTAAGTTACAGTTGCAGCGTGAGCCTAAGCCTTTGCCGCGTTTGCATATTCAGCGGGTTCCGGCTTCGTTGTTTGATTATCGGTATGAGGATTTTGTGTTGGAAGGTTATGACCCGCATCCGCATATTGCGGGGGCGATTTCAGTGTAATTAAGAGCTTGTTTTTTGAGAGCAGCCTTCTTGAATTTAGTGAATCTTATCGCGTTAAGAAAGTGTCTTGAAATACACAATTTTATCTTGCGCTTAATCCGCATGACCGAGTTTTTTTAATCATACGTTATTCGATTTATTATGGCAGAAGAAAACACGCAAAATCCCTACAGCGAGGCAACTAAATGGTTGAAAGAATTAGGAATTTACCTCACCGTTGTTACCGCAACCTTAGTGGCGGTTGCGCACTATCAGGAGAAATTGACTTCTCTTTTTCAAAACCAACTCGGTTTGGGTTTTGTGCCGGGGCTGATTTTGTCTTGGCTACTGTTGCTTGCGCCAGTATTGCTGGTGTTCGCCTGTCGCACCGTACCGGCGTTGTGGAAAAAGCGCAACGAAAATCGCTTGATGCAGGAAGGCATCAAAGGCGAAGTGCGCTATCCCGATTATTTTCGCCTCACGCCGTTTGAAGCCAAAGATAGCGCGACTTTCAGCCGTGCCGACGGAATGCACGGCAAAATTCTCGATTGGGTGCAAAACAGCACACAACCGTTGCTGTATTTGACTGGTCGTTCTGGCGTGGGCAAAAGTTCGATTGTGCAAGCTTGGCTGATTCCGCATTTGCAACGCGCAGAACCGGCGTATTGCGTGCTATCGGTGCGCACGTTTAATGACCCGTGCAAAGCGTTGTTGAGCGCGTTGACGCAGGCGAAAATTTGGCAACAACTGCCGCAAG
>JACCEE010120108.1_pt1 | contig 14197 bp, 9 predicted proteins | sample 7449931 | NCBI WGS metagenome assembly JACCEE01 (sample SAMN15323457, study PRJNA562643) | freshwater metagenome | isolation source: river surface water | place: USA:Blue River Watershed | collected 2017-08-19 | reverse complement strand
GCAGGCAAGTTATTTCCTGTGTTCTTCTCTTCCCATGTTGTAACAGGAGCCATCTGAGAATAACGAAGGTTGAGTTTTGTAAATGCGTCATAGACGCCCTGGGCAAGTGCGACCTCGTCTTTAGAAGTTGTCAGAACATACTGACCCTTCTTACCCATGATCAGGGCGGTACCGGTGTCTTGGCACATTGGCAAGATTCCACCTGCTGCAATATTTGCATTCTTCAATAGGTCGAGCGCAACAAATCTGTCATTTGCAGAAGCCTCTGGATCTTTCAGAATCTTTGCAAGCTGCCCCAAGTGTTCTGCACGAAGATAGTGCGAGATATCGTGAATCGCAGTCTCGGTCAGCAAGGTAAGCGCCTCAGGTGTTACCTGTAGAAATTCCTTATCTCCAAGCTTTACAACGCTGACGCCCTCTTTACTAATCAGGCGGTACTGAGTTGTATCTTCACCAAGCGGAAGTAAATCGGAGTAGGAAAATGTTGGTGCCATTATTCGGCAGCTTTCTTACTCGCATCAATCTTCCTACGAGCTTCAATTTTGGCTAGCGCGCCATCAAGCCATTCTTGGCAGATCTTCGCTAACTCTTCGCCGCGCTCCCAGAGCTTGAGGGACTCCTCTAAAGTCGCACTTCCGTCTTCAAGGGATTCAACGATCTCAGCGAGTTCATCGCGCGCTTCTTCATAGGAAGGCTTCTTCTCTGTGGCTGCCATAGGGACAATCTACTCTCTTGTATTTACTGTTGCAGTCGTCTCACCCTTTGCTACACGGATGCGAAGCTGGTTACCAGACTTCACCTTCGATGCATCTCGGACGATGGAGCCATCTTCTAATTGCACAACTGAATATCCGCGATCCATAGTCGATTGTGGTGAGAGCGAACGAAGATGCGCCTGCACGCCCTTCAGCTCCTTCTTCTCAATTTCAAGAAGTGATGAAAAGCCTCTGATTGATCGATCTCGCAAAGCTTTGACCTCGTCGCGGCGTGTAGTAACCATGACGCTTGGGTCCTTCATCACTGGTCGGTTTCTTAACTGGCTTATCAGATTACGTTCGACTTCCAGAGTTGATTGCAAGGTACGAAACATCCGGTCGCGAATCTTTTCGATATCGCTGATCTCTTGGGCGATATCGGGAACAACGCGTTTTGCAGCATCGGTTGGTGTTGAAGCTCTGTAATCAGCAACATAATCAAGGAGCGGAGAATCCTTCTCGTGCCCGATGGCACTGACGATAGGAGTTGCGCACTCAGATGCCAGGCGAATCAGCGATTCATCACTGAAGGGAAGGAGATCTTCAAATGAACCGCCGCCGCGAGTAATGATGATGACTTCAACATCGGGATTTGCTTCTAACTCAGCAAGGGCGGCAGATACTTCAACAACTGCAGCAGCTCCTTGAACGGTTACTTCACGGATTTCAAATTCAACAGAAGGCCAACGCCTGCGAGCATTTTCAACAACATCTTTTTCGGCATCGGTATTTCTTCCGCAGATGAGACCAACTTTGCGTGGAAGTTTAGGTAGTGCAACTTTTCTCTCGGAGCTAAATACACCTTCGGCAGCTAACTTCTCTTTCAGCGCTTCAAGACGTGCAAGTAGCTCTCCGACTCCAACTTGGCGAATTTCTTTCGCAGACATTGTCAGTGAGCCATTCTTGGTAAACCATGATGGCTTTGCATAAATCACAACGCGAGCATTTGCCGGAAGTGGGGCAACGCTTGCAAGAACAGTTTTGTAACACATCACCGAAAGGCTCATATCGGCGCTGGTATCGCGCAGACGCATAAATGCCATTCCGCCGCTACGTTCATTTAACTCAGATATCTCGCCCTCAATCCAGATAGGGCCTAAACGATCGACATACTCTTTGATAGCTTCAGAGACCACGCGCACTGGCGCAGGGGATTCACTTGAAGTTTCGAACATGGGATGAGCCTATTAGACTGGGGCACATGAGCAAGAGAGTTCTCTTAGCCGCGCCACGCGGATACTGCGCCGGCGTAGATCGCGCAGTTATCGCCGTGGAAAAGTCCCTAGAACTTTATGGTGCTCCTGTCTATGTGCGTAAAGAGATTGTGCACAACAAGCACGTTGTATCTACGCTAGAACAACGCGGAGTCATCTTCGTTAACGAGACTGATGAAGTTCCTGAGGGTGCAACTGTTGTCTTCTCAGCACACGGTGTCTCACCTGCAGTACATGCTGAAGCTGCGGCGCGAAATCTCAAGACAATCGATGCGACCTGTCCGCTAGTGACAAAGGTCCACAACGAAGTTAAGCGTTTTGCAGATGATGAGACAGAGATTTTGCTTATCGGTCACAACGGCCACGAAGAAGTTGAGGGAACAGCTGGAGAAGCACCTGGCAAAGTTCGCGTTGTCGATGGCTTAGATGAGGCGCGCACCGTTATTCCAACACCTGGAAAGAAGTTGGTCTGGCTTACACAAACAACTCTCTCGGTTGACGAGACGATGCAATCGGTTGCCATCTTAAAAGATCGCTTTCCTGAGATTGCCAACCCACCTTCAGATGACATTTGCTATGCAACACAGAATCGCCAAGAAGCCATTAAAGCTATTGCGCCTCAAGCAGATTTAGTCATCGTTGTTGGATCCACAAATTCTTCTAACTCAGTTCGCCTCGTTGAAGTCGCACTTGAATACGGTGCTAAGGCTGCCTATCTCGTGGATTATGCAGCAGAAGTGAAAGAAGAATGGTTTGACGGAGTTGACACGATTGGCGTTACAAGCGGCGCCTCTGTTCCTGAGATACTTGTAAACGATCTTTTAAAGCACCTTGACCTTCATGGTTTTCATGACGTTGAAGAAGTTAAGGCAACGGAAGAGACACTTCTCTTCGCACTTCCAAAAGAGTTACGCGCAGATATAAAGGCAGCTAAGTAAATCTAAGAGATTACTTTTTAATTTGTAGCTGCACGCTTCGAAGGCCTGCTCTTCGCCTTCTCGTTTAAGAATACAAACCAGGTATAGACCGCACCGATAAGTAGGAACGGTGCAACGCTTGCAAGGGCAGCAATGAAATCAACACCAACGCGAGAGATGCTTAAGCCATCGCTAAGAATTGTCATAAAGAGAGCAGTAGCTGCAAAAGCCAGCGGTGGAGTCACGGCTGCAACGTAACGAGTGCCTTTGCGTCCGTAACTGACGCCGCCGAAACTAACGAGTGCGATGACGAGCCCTGAGACGATTCCTGCTCCAGAGCGGATCCAGATTTCAAGCGATGCGAAGATAAAAATAAAGAATGATTGCAGCACCACAACGCCCTGCTTATTAAGGCCTGGGCCAGGAATAGCTGGCTTCTTTATACCTTTATTGGCCGTTGCCATCTCTTACTCCTCTACAACTTCTACATCGATGAAATCATCTGCGTTATCGAGCTCTGAGCTTTGAAGTTCGCGCACATTGGCAGGAGATTCTGGGTATTCGATTGCGAGCTTATCTTTATCACCTGCAACGCCTAGTTTATTGATTCGACGAGCAGGTGCAAGAACGGTCTTCTCGGCAGTTGGAATGAGATCTTCATATGCCTTTGATGTTGAGTTAATCGCTTTACCAACGGCCACAATCTTTGTGTGAAGAAGTGTGATGTTCTTTAAGAATGTTGCCGCGACTTTGGTGATGTCATCAGCATTCTCTGCCAGCTTATTGCGAGTAAAGATATGTCCCACAGTGCGCAAAAGCGCCATCATTGATGTTGGGGTCGCAACGGTGACGCCGACCTTAAATGCCTTTTCCAGAAGCATCGGATCGATTCGAAGTGATTCAGCGAGCAAGGTTTCAAAGGGGAGGAAGAGAACTACAAAGTCAGGTGAGTTCTGTGACTTGTGATAGCCACGCTTTGCAAGTGCATCAACATGTTTTAGTAAATCCTTTGTGTGCGCTGTCAGCAGCTCATCGCGCTCTTCTTGGTCATCGGTACCGAAGGCTTCAAGGAAGCGATCGAAGGGAAACTTTGAATCGATAAATAACTTTGAGCCACCAGGCATCGCAACGGTGATATCTGGAATTCCTGATGAATCAGCATCTGTAGTTGATCGCTGTGCAAGGTATTCATGGCCTTCACGAAGTCCTGCCTGCTCGAGCAAGAGTTCAAGCTGTGCCTCGCCAAACTTTCCACGAGTCTGTGAATTAGAAAGCGCACCGGCAATCTTCTTTGTCTCATCGAAGAATGTGGTTGATGCTTTGCGCATCTCATCGATGGTTCCAATAAGTTGTGTCTCTGATGCAACGCGCTTTTCTGCAGCATCTTGTGCCTGAAGGCGCATGCGTTCGACAGTCGTCTTCATCTCTTCCATCTGCGCTGCAATCTTGATTTCAGATTCTGTCTTCGCCTCTGCAGCTTTCAATCGTTCGTCGGATGCTTTGAGTAAGACCTTCACATCGTTGAGTTCTTGAGTAAGTTTCGATGAATCACCACCGCTAGATGCCGATTTAATTCGGGCAATCCAGATACCAAGGCCGAGGCCGATAAATAGGCCAAGAATCAGAGTTATTAAGGTCACGAGTGCGCTGGACATGGGGTAATCGTGGCAGGGAGCACTGACAATCCCGCGTAGGCTGTCCTACTTATGAGCCTCTCAATTGGAATCGTCGGTCTTCCGAATGTTGGAAAGTCGACCCTTTTTAATGCTCTTACCAAGAACAACGTTCTAGCTGCCAACTATCCCTTCGCCACCATCGAGCCCAATGTCGGCGTCGTGGGCGTCCCGGATGAGCGCCTGGCCAAGCTCGCTGAAATCTTTGGCTCAGAGAAGTTACTTCCTGCGGCACTTTCCTTCGTTGATATCGCTGGAATCGTAAAAGGTGCATCTGAGGGTGCTGGCCTTGGCAATAAGTTCCTCGCCAATATCCGTGAAACCGATGCGATCTGCCAAGTTATCCGCGTCTTCACCGATGGCGATGTTGTTCACGTTGATGGTCGTATCGATCCTTCCAGTGATATCGAAACAATTAATACAGAACTCGCGCTCGCAGATCTTCAGACAATTGAAAAAGCCATTCCTCGCCTTGAGAAGGAAGCTCGCGTTGCTAAAGAGAAGGCGCCAATTCTCGAAGCTGTAAAGGCTGCTAACGAATGGTTGCAATCTGGAAAGCCACTTTCACAATCAAAGATTGATCGTGAACTTCTGAACGAACTTCATCTGCTTACTGCCAAGCCATTCCTCTATGTCTTTAACGTTGATGCCGCTGAACTTGCAGATACTGAACTTCGCGCAAAGTTATCTGCACTCGTAGCCCCTGCTGAGGCAATCTTTTTGGATGCAAAGACAGAGGCAGAACTTGCAGAACTTTCCGATGAGGACGCCCTCGAACTTTTGCAAGCAATTGGTTTAACAGAACCAGGGCTAGCAACTCTTGCACGTGTTGGCTTCGATACTTTAGGTCTGCAGACATATTTAACTGCCGGTCCAAAGGAAGCACGCGCTTGGACAATTCATAAAGGCGACACAGCCCCGATGGCTGCTGGCGTTATTCATACAGATTTCCAAAAAGGTTTCATTAAAGCTGAAATCGTTTCTTTTGCCGACTTGGTAGAAGCGGGCACAATGGCTGAAGCGAAGGCTAAAGGTAAAGTGCGTATGGAAGGCAAGGAATACATCATGCAAGACGGAGACGTAGTGGAGTTCAGATTCAATGTCTAATACACCAATTCAAAACACAGCCAGAGCACGCCTTAATCAGGCTCACCTTAAGGATCTTCCAAAGAAGACTCGTGATGACCTTCGTAACGTGGCAATCATCGCCCACGTTGACCACGGTAAAACAACGCTCGTTGATGCGATGTTGTGGCAATCAGGCGCCTTTGCAGCTCACAAGAAGCAAGAAGAAGGCCAAGATCGCATGATGGATTCAATGGATCTTGAACGCGAAAAGGGAATTACGATCCTTGCAAAGAACACTGCGGTAAAGCGCGGCAACACAATTATTAACATTATTGATACACCAGGTCACGCCGACTTCGGTGGCGAAGTTGAGCGCGGTCTTGAGATGGTCGATGGCGTAATTCTTCTCGTTGATGCATCAGAAGGCCCACTTCCGCAGACACGTTTCGTATTGCGCAAAGCACTTCAGAAGAATCTTCCAGTTATTTTGGTCATCAATAAAGTTGACCGTCCTGACTCACGTATTGCAGAAGTTGTCGACGAGGCTTATGCACTCTTCCTTGATCTCGATGCAAATGAAGAGCAGATTGAATTCCCAGTTGTATACGCATCTGCAAAGGCAGGCCGTGCATCTCTTACACGTCCAGCCGATGGTGGAATGCCAGCAGAAGAGAACCTAGACGTTCTCTTCGACACTATCTTCTCTGCAATTCCAGCTCCTGTTTATCACGAAGGTGCACCGCTACAAGCACACGTGACAAACCTTGACTCATCACCATTCCTTGGACGTCTTGCGCTATGCCGCGTTCACGAAGGTGTTATCAAGAAGGGTCAGACAGTTTCTTGGATTAAGACCGATGGAACGACAGAACGTGTAAAGGTTTCAGAGCTCTTGATGACAGAAGCCCTCGAGCGCGTTCCTGCACTTGAAGCTCATCCTGGCGACATCATTGCTGTTGCTGGTATCGAGACAATTACATTGGGCGAAACTCTGGCAGATCTTGAAAATCCACATGCACTTCCACTTATTACAGTTGATGAACCATCAATTTCGATGACAATCGGTATCAACACATCTCCACTTGCAGGTAAGAGCGGCAAGATGCTCACAGCCCGTCAGGTAAAGGATCGTCTTGATAAAGAGCTCATCGGTAACGTATCTCTTCGCGTTCTCAATACAGAGCGCCCAGATACTTGGGAAGTTCAGGGTCGAGGTGAGCTCCAGCTCGCTGTTCTCGTTGAAATTATGAAGCGCGAAAGCTTCGAACTTACAGTTGGTAAGCCACAGGTTGTTACCAAAATGATTGATGGAAAACTCCACGAACCAATGGAGCGCCTATCGATCGATGCTCCTGAAGAGTACCTAGGTGTTCTTACACAATTGATGGCGCTTCGTAAGGGCCGTATGGAACAAATGGTTAACCATGGCACCGGATGGATTCGCCTTGATTACAAGGTTCCTTCACGTGGTCTGATTGGTTTCCGTACCGAGTTCCTTACTGAAACCCGAGGAACAGGTTTGCTTCACCACGTATTCGATTCTTACGAGCCATGGTTCGGTGAACTTCGTACCCGTGCAACAGGATCACTAGTTTCAGACCGTATCGGAACAGTTACTTCATATGCACTTGCTGGAATTCAGGAGCGCGGTTCAATCTTCGTTGAACCAGGCGATGAAGTTTATGAAGGCATGGTTATCGGTGAGAACTCACGTTCTGACGATATGGATGTGAACTGCGTCCGCGAAAAGAAGCTCACCAATATGCGCGCATCAGGTACAGATGATTCTGAGAAGTTGATTCCACCTAAGAAGCTCAACATGGAAGGTGCTCTCGAATTCTGTCGTGAAGACGAGTGCGTCGAAGTTACACCTGCTGTAGTTCGTATCCGCAAGGTGACTCTTGATGGTGCAGAACGTGCACGCGCAACTTCACGAGCTAAGAAGAGTAACCAGAGCTAATTGTAAAAAGTTTTATACAGGTGGCGAGATGATGAAGAGAGTATTTCTACTGCTCATGGCAGTGGTCTTAACTATTCATAGCTCGCCATCTGCATTTGCTCACTCAAAGATTACGTCGTTCTCGCCGCGTCAAAATTCTGTATTGGCTGAACTTCCCAAAACTGTAGTAATGAAATTCTCTGAAACACCGCTTACTTTTAAGAAGAAGAAAATCAATCTGATCTCAGTTGCCAATCCTCGTAAAGAGATTATTTCGATCGGCGAAACTAAGGTCGTTGGAAAATCTCTCATCGTTACGCTCTCGGATCAAGAGGCTATTCCAGGCAGGTATCTTGTTACCTACCGAATGGCCTCGACCGATGGCCACGTAGTTTCAGGAAGCTATAGATTCACCCTTACATCCTTATAAATGTCATACCTGTACGGTTGAATACGAACCGTGAGTAAGCAATCTGCAGCCCAACTTCGCCTCGTACGAAGCGCAGATAACGCTGCGGTTTTTACACTCTCAGAGGAACAAGAAGCCGCTCGGTCTCATCGCGGTACTCCACTGATGATTACTGGCAGAACCGGAACGGGAAAGACCCGAGCGCTGATTGAAGCAGCAGTATCACGCATCAAAGATGGTCAGAGCCCAGATTCCATTCTCTTACTTACCTATGGTCGAGATCGTGCATCAGAACTTCGCGATGCAATTGTTGTTGCAGCTAACGAAAGTGCACATGAACCACTAGCTCGCACCTTTCACGCACTTGCATATTCGATTCTCAAAATGCGCACCGGTGATCAATATCGCGATTTAGTCCTGATGTCTGGTTCTGAACAAGAGACATTGATAGCTGATTTACTCCAAGGTGATATTGAATCTGGATATCGAAGTTGGCATAAGGATTTACAGAAGAGCCCCAAAAGCTTAGGTGAACCACTTACAACTCAAGGTTTTGTTCGCGAACTTCGAGATCTCATTATGCGCGCCAATGAACGCGGATTAACTCCAGCCGATCTTGCGATGCGTGGTCATCAGCTCGGTGAAAAGTATTGGCAAGGTGCTGCAGATTTTTGGAATCGATATCTTGAAGGTTTAGTACTTCAAGAGAGCTCAGCCGGCGATGCCAAGATGCGCATCGATCCATCTGAAATCATCAACCTGGCAAAACGTTACTTAATGAATAACCCTGAACTTCTTGCAGAACTTAGGGCACGATTTACAACAATTATCGTCGATGAATTCCAAGAGAGCGATCCTTCGCAGCGCGCACTTCTCGATCTCCTTGCAGGGCAAGATCTCATCATCGTTGCAGATACCCAAAGCGCCGTAGGTCGCTTTAGAGGTGCAGACCCCGAAGGCGTTGGCGCTGTTCTTGATAAATACACCGCAGCCGGTGCAAGAAGTATTGAGTTCACTACAAACTTCCGTGGATTCCCTGAAAAATCAACAGCGCGTTTGCTCTCTGAATCTGAAGAAGCGCACTTCATCGCTCATCAATTTAAAAGAGCTCACCTCATGCAAGGTATCCCTTATTCACAGATGGCTGTCATTGTCAGATCTCATGGACAGTGTGCATCAGCTATTAGACGCGCCTTTGCCCAGGTTTCCATCCCTGTCGCAGGCGATATTGAAGCGCTGGCAAATAACGCTGCAATCGCACCATTTCTACTTCTTGCCCGAGTAGCAACGGGAGCCGCCCCACTGAACCTCGAGAACGCTGAAAAGTTACTGACTAGCGAATTCGGGGGAGCAACATCGGTCTCACTTCGCCGTACGCGTGCTGCTTTACTTGCTGCGCGCGATGAAGCAAGTGATAAGCGATCCGGCACACAATTGATTCTCGATGCAATAAAAACAGGCGATATTGCAATTGAGGATTCAGCAGAGCTAATGCGGGTGCACAACTTGTTATCTGCTGCGCAGAAATCCATTTCCAAGAAGAGTGCAACAATTCATGATCTTCTGTGGGCAATCTGGAATAACGCAGTAACGAGTGATAACGAGAAACTCAGCGATGCGTGGCGTGCAGCAGCCCTTCGTGGTGGTTCGCGCGGAGCTGCAGCAGACCGTGATCTCGATGCGATGATTCAACTATTCGATACCGCAGCACGTCATATCGAACGTTTTCCTGGAGCAAAGCCAGAGATATTCTTGAAGGAGATAGAGAACGAGACGATTGTTTCGGATGTCATCACATCTCGAGGTGTGCGCCCTGATGTCGTAGAGATTTTGACTGTGCATTCAACCAAGGGTCGTCAGTGGCAGATGGTTGCAGTTGCAGGCGTGCAAGAAGGCAGTTGGCCAAATCTAAAGCAGAGAAGTTCATTGCTTGGTGCAGAGCGTCTTGTTGAACGAGTTCGCCATGGTGATGAGATTGCCCAGATAGAACTCGACATGATTGCAGCTTCTTCACTGGCAGAAGATGAAGCGCGTTTATTTCATGTTGCAACTACCAGAGCGAGCCATTCGCTCTTAGTCACTGCAATCTCTCGAGAAGATGAGACTCCGTCAATTTTCTTCGAAGATTTTGCAGATGCACTTGGTCAAAGCGATGCACATACCAGGGTGCCACGCCCGCTTACAGCTTCAGCGCTCGTTGCGACTTTGCGCCGAGAAGTAAATATCTCAGGCGACAAAACTGCTGCGAGCATCTTAAAGACGCTCTCTGCATCTGGAATCCATCAGGCTGATCCAGGGCAGTGGCTGGGAAGCGCCCCTATAAGCAGCGATTTACCTGTGGTTGATGCTGGTCTTCCTGTCCCTGTTTCGCCATCTGGGGCCGAGAGCTTTAATGAATGCGGACTCAAATGGTTCCTCGAGAAGAGCGGTGGAACAAATGGCGACTCCACTGCGCAACTTCTTGGTTCTGTTATCCATGAATTTGCTCGTTTAAAGGTGGATGAACCAACGACTACTGATGCACAACTGACAGAGAAGTTAATTGAAGCATGGCCGCTGATCGATGATAGCCAGGGATGGATCAGTGCTGCTGCGCTAAACCGAGCCAAGAAGATGTTAGAGCGCTTTGCTCAATATCATCGCGAATCAACGCGAGTAGTTGTGGGCGCAGAACTTAACTTTACGATTCAAGTTGGTCGCGCAACTATCCGCGGAAATGTAGACCGCGTTGAAGTTGATAGTGATGGCAAGTTCTACATCATTGACTTCAAGACGGGTAAGAACGTCATCTCAAAGGCTGATGCGCAAGAGAATTTACAGCTGGCTTGTTATCAACTTGGCGTAATCCTTGATGGCTTTGAAGAGAAGTTAAAAGGCACCGAAGTATCTGGTTCCGAACTTGTCTTCCTTGCAAATAAGACGCAGAAGGTCACAACGCGGGTTCGCGAACCAATCAATTCCCAGGAGATTCAAGAGACCATAGAACAGATTGCTGAAGGTATGGGCGCTGCAACATTCACCGCTCGCAAGAGCGATATGTGTACTCGTTGTCCTGTTAAGCCATCGTGTCCGCTCCATCTAGAGGGAAGGGCGGTACATCAGTGACTATTAAATCTCTAGTTGAGAAGTACACACCTGACCAGGTAGCAGAGATGATTATCTCAATCGACCCAACTTTCTATCTGCCCAGCGATGAACAGCGTCCCATCATTTCGATTACAGATAATCCCCTCGAGCCTGCAGTAGTTATTGCGGGAGCCGGATCTGGAAAGACCGAAACAATGGCCGCGCGAGTTGTTTACCTTGTGGCAAATGAATTTATGCGCCCTGATCAAATCTTGGGTCTGACATTTACTCGTAAAGCAGCTGGCGAACTCAACGCTCGAATTCGTAAGCGTTTACGCCAGTTTCAGCAGGCGCAAGATAAGAAAGGCATAGCCCGCACCTTTAATAGCCTCGAGACGGCAGTAACTACCTATCACTCTTATGCCGGTCGCCTCTTGAGCGAACATGCAATCCGTTATGGAATTGATGCAGATGTACAGCCACTCGGTGAAGCTGCGCTTTGGATGTCTGCAAATAAAATCGTGCGGGAATGGGATAACGGGGCCTTCTCAACAGATGACGCCGTCAGCACAGTTGTTAAAGATCTCCTGGGACTTACTTCAATCGCTCTTGAACATCGCGTTGAGCTCGATCAAATTCGCGAGATTGATGAGCGTGTATTGCAGGAGCTCTCGATGATGACAGGTGCAACCAATGAAGAGACTAGGCGCGTGGCTAAGGTGCTCGGTCAACGCATCGCAATGCTGCCGATGGTTGAAGCATTTATCGAAGCGCGTCGTCAATCAGGAGAACTTTCTTTCGACGATCAGATTTCACTAGCCGCTGATATCGCAGTTAACTTCCCAGATGTTGGCGCACTCGAACGCGCAAAGTACCCAGTTGTTCTGCTCGATGAATATCAAGATACTTCGCAATCACAGGTGCGTATGTTGTCGGCGCTCTTTGGCGGCGGGCATCCTGTTACTGCAGTAGGAGATCCTTGCCAATCTATCTACACATGGCGCGGTGCATCGGCGGGAACAATCGGAGCATTCAATAAGAACTTTCCGAAGAGTGAAGGCTCAAAGGGCAAGAATGTTTACGAGCTACTTACTACCTATCGCAACGATCAATCTATTCTCGCTCTCGCAAATGAAATCTCTGCAAGCGTGCGCGAACTCGAAAATCTCGATGTTGCCCCTCTTAAAGCTCGCAAAGGTGCAGGCAAAGGTGATCTCACCTGTGGAGTCTTTGAAAATATTGAGGCCGAGAGCCAAGCGATTGCCGATTACTTCCTTCCGCTCTGGAAGAACCCACAACGCTTGCAAGCAGATTCAAAGGTTCCGAAGACATTCTCTGTCCTTGTGCGAAAGCGTGCACAGATTGCCCCCATCCAAGAGGCGTTAGCAAAGGTCGGAATCCCTTCTGAAGTACTTGGTTTAGGCGGTTTAATCCACGTTCCAGAGATCGCAGACCTTGTTGCGATGCTCAAGATTCTCAATGACCCTAACTCCGGTGCATCACTTATGCGTCACTTAACCGGACCGCGTATCAATTTAGGTGCTCGCGATATCGCAGCGCTCGGGCGATATACCCGTTCTCGTTCTGAAACACATCGCACCGACAGTCGCAGCATCGTTAAAAATATTGTGGCTGGCAATCCAGATTCTGCCGAGGCTGATGACCAATTTATGGGAAGCGCCATCGATGCACTTGATGAGATTGAAAAGTGCGATAAGAAGTCCTTCTCTCAGGTTGGACTAGATCGGTTAACATCTTTTGCAGCTGATCTTCGTCGACTACGTTCACGTGCATCGGGACCAATTACCGATCTGATTGTTGAAATTGAGAGATACCTAAACCTCGAGAGCGAAGTTATGTTGCGTGATGGTGGTACACATGGACGTCGCCATCTCGATCGCTTTATGGATGAAGCAGCCAAGTTTGCCCGCAGTGGTGGATCACTCTCTTCATTCTTACAGTGGCTCGATATTGCAAGTGAAGAAGAAGGTGGACTGAAAGCGGGTACACCAGAGATTGACGCAAGTGTTGTACAGATTCTGACAATTCACATGGCAAAGGGTGCTGAATGGGATGTTGTTGCAGTTCCGGGTCTTGCAAAGGGAACTTTCCCTGGCGCTAATAAATCAGATCCTGATAATTGGCTTACCAATGAACGACATATTCCATTTGAACTTCGTGGCGATGGCGCGCTATTGCCATCGTTTTCGTGGAACGCTGCAACAACAAATGCGCAAGCGAAAGCCGCAATTGAAAAGTTTGCAAGTGATTGTGTTGAATATAAAGAGCGCGAAGAGATCCGTCTTGGCTATGTTGCTATGACTCGAGCCCGTACACATCTATTCTGCTCAACATCATTCTGGCGCGACGGAGTAAAACCTGTCGCTCCTTCAATTATCTTTGAGAGCGTAGAGAAGATTGCCCGCGAAGTCGGCACAGTGCTTGCTTCCCCTGAGGCGCCTGCAGATTCTGATCGAAACCCAGCAGAAAGTGTCGAGATTACTGCCTCCTGGCCGCAAGATTCGATGGGCGATAAGCGCTCGGAGTTTGAATCATCTGTCGCACTCGTTAATGCAGCACCAGCAATTGATCTCAGCACTTCCCCTTCAGAGTGGGCCACAGATGCGCGAGCAATCATCGCTGAATTTGAAGAGTATAAAAATGGTTCGCATGATGTTGCACTTCCACCTCGTCTATCAACATCAACTCTTATTTCAATGCATCAAGACCCAGCAGAGCTTGCGCTCAATATTCGTCGCCCAATGCCGCGAGCTATGGATGAGTTCTCTCATCGCGGAACAGCCTTCCACTTATGGATCGAACGCCACTTCAACGCAAAGGTTCTCTTCGATGACGAAGATTTCGATCTATTGACCCCGTTAGAAGAAGATCAGACACTGGAAGATTTAAAGAGTAAGTGGCTTGCATCTGATTGGGCGAAGCTGCAACCTCATGCAGTTGAGGTTCCATTTGAAACAGTTATTGCAGGTGTCCTGGTTCGCGGTCGAATTGATGCCGTCTATAAGAATGGTGACAAATTCGAAGTTGTGGATTGGAAGACAGGTTCAAAGATTCTCGGCGAATCATCTGCCGTGCAGTTAGCTGTCTACCGATTAGCGTGGGCGAAGTTAAGTAAGGTTGCAGTCTCTGATGTAT
>JACCEE011674533.1_pt1 | contig 14198 bp, 9 predicted proteins | sample 7449931 | NCBI WGS metagenome assembly JACCEE01 (sample SAMN15323457, study PRJNA562643) | freshwater metagenome | isolation source: river surface water | place: USA:Blue River Watershed | collected 2017-08-19 | reverse complement strand
GTGCAGCGCCAGCAGGCTGACTACCACAACGATGCTGGATTTCAGCCACTGCGGCAGCCGGATCCGGCTGCGATATACCGCCACGACCAGTAACAACAAGGCCACAACGTTCAGCACTGCCAACCCCAGATCATAAGGCACCCGCGGCAAGCCCAACTGGCCATAGGCGAAGATCCAACCCAGCGCTATGCCCACCAGGCCATATAACCAGAGATCGGTCAGCATCCGCCTGCCGCCAGGTAAATACACTGGACCGAAAAAGCGGAAAGCACCGAGCAATAACAGCAATTTTTCCAAAGTGATAAACACGGCATACCAGAGTAGACCGCCGCTCGCGTCGGATTCAGTAGGCAGTAATAACATGGCTAAACGGGCGCAACAGGCGGCGAGTGCTGCACCTGCCCAAAAGGTAATACCGGGATTGGTGCGCGGCACCAGCCGGGCACACAAAAACAGCAGAAACAACATGAAGTACACGGTACTGCCGACCGCATGGATGGTTGGATACAGCATAAATCGCATCTGCCTTCTGAAAATGAGACCTGGATAAAACGCGATTAGATAACACTGCTGGTGGAATCAGAATAAAGCTGTTCCGCCGGCCGACAAAGCCGAAGGAAAAGCTTTACACAGAATGAGTGGGGACAGCGAAACTTGTCAAGAAAAGTCGCGTCGGCTACCGCGCATTACGAAAAAACGTTAGGCGCACTAGCATAGAAAAAAGCACAGCAAGCCGATTAAGCTTGCCGGCGTTTTTGCAAAAACAATTTATCCAGCGCCAGAAACACTACTGGCGTGGTTAGCAACGTTAAGATCTGGCTAAACGCCAGCCCGCCAACAATGGCCACCCCGAGCGGCACCCGCAGCTCAGAGCCAGTACCAAAACCCAGCATCAGCGGCACGGCACCCAAAATTGCCGCCAGCGTCGTCATCATGATCGGCCGAAACCGCACCAGACAAGCCTGATGGATGGCATCACGCGCACTTAAGCCCTGCTCGCGCTGCGCCTGCAGCGCAAAATCGACCATCAGAATGCCGTTTTTCTTCACGATACCGATCAGCAAGATGATGCCTATCAACGCCATGATGGAGAAATCCAGCCCCCACAGCCACAGCAGCCCGATAGCGCCAATCGCCGCCGACGGTAGCGTCGACAGAATCGTCAGCGGGTGGACAAAGCTCTCGTACAACACACCAAGGATGATGTAAACCGCCAGCAATGCGGTCAGGATTAGCAAAGGTTGACTGGCGAGCGACGCCTGAAACGCCTGCGCTGCGCCTAAGAAGGTGCCCAATACTGCCGGTGGCATATTCAGTTCGGCCCGCGCCTGCTCCAGCGCAGTCACCGCATCACCAAGCGCCACTCCTGCCGCCAGGTTAAAAGAAATATTCGCCGCCGGCTGCATGCCGTGATGCGCAATGACCACCGGGCCACTTTGCGCTGGCAGCACTTTGGCAAAGCTCAACAGCGGCACCATGTCGCCGGTCAGCGGCGAGCGCAGGTAGAAATAATTCAGGCTGTCGGCACGGCCACGTTGCTCCGGGCTTACTTCCAGAATGACATTGTATTGATTTGTCTCGGTCTGATATTCGCTGATTTGGCGCTGACCAAAAGCGTCGTACAAAGCCTGGTCCAGATCGGCCGCGGTAAAACCAAGCCGCGCCGCTTCCTGCCGGTCCAATTCCAGCCGGATGATATTGGCGTCCCACTGCAGGTCGTTGGATAAATCGGTGAACATCGGGTTTTGCCGCAACTTGGCGGTCAGCTGATTGGTCCAGCTGGCCAGCTCGTCACTGTCGAGCGCCTTTAATACATATTGATACTGCGCGCGGCCCTGATTGGCGCCGAGATTAATATCCTGCGAGGCGCGCAAAAACACCTGCAGCCCCGGAATTTGCGCAAACTGTGGCCGTAAGCGGTCAATGACTTCACTGGCGCTGGCGTCGCGGTCATCCGGATCGCTCAGCACTATCCAGACGCGGCCGGAACCGGTGGAGTTATTGCCGCCTACCTCATGGTTAAAGCCGGTGATAGCCGGGTCTTTGCGTAAAATGTCTTCCAGCTGTTTATGTTTGGCGACCATGTCTTCATAAGAAATATCTGACGCCGCCTGCGTCGAACCGATGACAAAACCGGTGTCCTGCAGCGGGAAAAAGCCTTTTGGAATGGCGATAAAACTCATCACACTACCCGCCAGCGTCAGGCCGAACACGCCGAGCATAAAACGCTGATGCGCTAAGGCCCAGGTCAGCACGCGGTCATAACGCTTGACCAGCCGGTCAAACAGCCCCGGATGGTTCGGGTCATGTTTAGGCGCTTTATCCATAAAAATCGACGCCAGCGTGGGCGCCAAGGTCAGACACACCACCACTGAAATCAGAATAGCGGCGGCCGCGGTCAAGGAGAATTCGAGGAATAACCGGCCGATAATGCCGCCCATAAACAGCAGCGGAATAAAAGCGGCGATCAGCGATACGGAAATCGAAATCACCGTAAAACCAATCTCTTGCGCGCCTTTCAGTGCTGCTTCGGTTTTACTGAGGCCAAGTTCAAGATAACGGTGGATGTTCTCGATGACGACAATCGCATCGTCGACGATAAAACCAACCGCTATCACGATCGCCACCAACGTGAGGTTATTCAGACTAAAACCAGCGACATACATAAAGGCACAAGTGGCAATCAGCGACACCAACAGCACGGCCGTGACGATTAAGGTCGCCGACCATTGCTTTAAAAACGCTGCCATCACCGCGATCACCAGCACCACCGCAATCGCCAGCGTCAGTTCGACCTCGGCCAGCGAGGCGCGGATGGTGCGGGTGCGGTCGTTAAACACTTCGACTTTGATGTCGGCCGGCAATGCCGACACCAGCTGCGGCAACGCCGCCTGAATGGCATCGGCGGTGGCAACAATATTGGCGCCTGGCTGCCGGCGGATAATCAGCGCCACGCCCGATTCACCGTTCGGCCAAATCTGCAAAAAGTCGTTTTCCGCGCCGGCAATCACATTGGCGACATCGCGTAAATACACCGGATTGCCATTGTCGTATTTGACGATGAGGTTGCCATATTCATCGGCACTGAAGATTTGGTCGTTCACCGCCAGCGTCGACACCCGGTTCGCGCCAAACAGTGCGCCCTTCGGCTGGTTGACACTGGCTTTTTGTACGACGCCACGGATATCCGCCAGCGTCAGATTATTTGCGGCCAGCACTTCCGGCCGCGCCTGAATGCGAATGGCCGGCTTTTGCTGACCACCGATAAAGACTTCACCGACGCCATAAATCTGGCTGAGCTGCCGCGCCAGCACTGTTTCTGCCATGTCGCTGATTTGCGTGCGCGACAGCGTTTCGGAGGTCACGCCGATAATCAAAATCGGGCTGTCGGACGGGTTGGCTTTACGCCAGGTCGGCTGATTCGGCATGTCCGGCAAACGGCCGGCCGCTTGATTCAGCGCCGCTTGCACTTCCTGCGCGGCGGCGTCGATGTCTTTTTCCAGCACAAACTGCAGCGTGATATTGACCGAACCGAGCGCGCTGCTGGAGGTCATTTCGGTGATACCGGGCACGACACTGAGCGCCACTTCCAGCGGCGTGGCGACGGCGGAGGCCATCGTCTCTGCGCTGGCGCCGGGTAAACGCGCGCTGACTTCTATGGTCGGGAATTCGGCTTCCGGCAACGGCGCAATCGACAGGCGCGGAAAGGCCAGAATGCCCATCAGTACTAAAGCGCAGGTCAGCAGCACAGTGCCGATCGGGTGGTGCATGCACCAGGCAAAAATACTGCGGCTATTCATGCTGCATGCTCCGCCGCTGCTTGCTTGGCTTCTTTCCTGGTTTTGTTCGCTTGCGCTTGTTCAGCGGCGGTTTTAATCACCACAGTCGCGCCCGGCCGCAACCGGCTCTGGCCATCAACGACCACTTGTTGGCCGGCACTGACGCCGCTAACCACGATGACTGTCTCGGTGCTTTCCAACACCTGCACCGGCTGCACTGTGGCTTTGTCGCGATCAATCCGCCAGACAAAAGCACCTTGTGGGCCTTGTTGCAACGCTTTGACCGGAATGGTCAGCGCTTGCGGTAACAGTTTGCTGCGCAGCGCCACCACGACGGTCTGCGCCGGCCATAAGGCCTGGGTCGGATTAGCAAAATCGGCTTTGATGCGGATAGTGCCGCTACCGGTACTCACCCTGTTGTCGACGACGACCAAACTGCCGCTGGCGAGTTTGTCGCCGCCATCACGGACGAAGGCTTCGACTGGCACTGCCTGCTGCTGCCGCACCTGCTGCATCAGTTGTTGTAATTGCGGTAACTGCGCCTGCGGCAATGCCATCTCGACACTGATCGGGTCGAGCTGCACCACAGAAAATAAGCCCTGCGTATCAGACGGGCGCACATAGTTGCCGGCATCGACATTGCGGATGCCGACCTGGCCGGCAATAGGCGCATGAATTTGGGTGAACGACAATTGCACTTGCTGCGCATTAATTTGCGCTTCGACACTTTGTAGCTCGGCCTGCAGCTGTTGCACTGTGGCTTGTTGCTGGTCTTTTTGCTGAGCGGAAATGGCCTGGCTCTGGCTTAAATTCTGATAACGTTTTAAATCGCGTTTGGCCACATTCAGTTTGGCTTCTGCCACGGCGCGCTGCGCCTGAGCCTGCGCCAGTGCGGCTTTGATCGCACGGTCATCCAGCGTGGCCAGTAATTGACCGGCCTGCACCATATCGCCTTCGCGCACCAGTACCTGCTGCAACAAGCCATCGACCTGCGGCCGGATCTCCACGCTTTGTTGTGGCTTCACCTGCCCGATACCACGCAGCCAAACCGGCACGTCTTGCGCAGTCACCGCAGCAACCACCACCGGAACCCCCGCTTGCATTCTCGCCGCTTGTGGTTTTTCCTGAGCCGTCGCAGTGCCAAGCGCAGCGAGCAGACCGAGGGTGGCCAATAAGACCTGAGATAATTGCATTGTTGTACTCCCGAAAAGTTGCGGCACGGCGGACTCTTGCCAAATCATGCCCGATGTTGCCGATATTCTGCCCAAGCAAAACGCAGGATAGATCGGCGCCGATCAGCAGATGCGGCCAAGCACCGGCGAAAGGCGACTAAATGTCTGAGTGATCACAGGAAAGTAACAGGATCTGCCTGAAAGGAACAGCGTACCGGCCGGCTGACTGATTCAAACCGGTACTGAGGAGGCGACAATGTGCAGAAATAACGCACCCAGCGGCTGCGTTGTTTAAAACCAGCGGGTTGGCCGATACAAAGCTCAACAGCTGCGGGCTCAGGCACCGCTTTAATAACTATCTTCGATATACCGGCCTGACTTTTTCAACTGGTCCACATCCAATGTCAATGGCGCCAACAGCGCATCGAGTGTGGTGGCGACATCGCTGGCCATCCGTCGCCCGCCACAGATTAGAATTTGACCGTCCGCCTGCATCAACGCGCGGATCTGTGCGCCGTCTTGCTGCAAAGCGTCCTGCACATAGGCGGGTGTTGCGCTGCGCGAAAAAGCGGTATGCAACTGGGTCAGGCGCTTTTCTGCCAGACAGCTGTTCAGTTCATCCTGATATAAAAAATCAGCAGTGGCGAGCCGCCCGCCCCAGTACAGGTACATCGGGCGCTGTGCGCTGTTCGCACGAATAAATCCGATCAAAGGCCCAATGCCGGTACCGGCGCCAATCAATAGGATCGGCGACTTGCCGGCGGCAGGTTTAAAGCGGGCATTTTTCTGAATAAAACCAGCCGCAGTTTCGCCCAATTTCAGGTTGTATAAAAACCCTGAACACAGGCCATGGTCCTGCTGCCGGACACAAATTTCCAGAACGCCATCAGTATTGGCGGATGCCAGCGAATAGAACCTTGGCGCGGCGCCACCCGGTGGCAGGATGCCGACCAAATCACCCGCGCTAAAAGTTGGCAGCGCGCTGCCTGGAGCTGCGGCTTTAAAGCGCAATACACAAGTCGGCGCCTGCACCGCTTCACCGTAGTTTTGCCGTTCAACCAACATCAGCGTATGGCTGGGCGGCAGCTCCGGCGTATAGTGCAGCGTCAAAGGCCGGCCAATCGCTTTGCCAAGTGCGGTGCCCCAATGCTCAAAGGTAGCGGCGGACTGTCGATCGACATAGTCGGTGGCCATTAGCTGTGGCCACTGTCGTTGCAGCAAAGCCTCAGTTACCCGATCGGCAAAAGCACAAAAGCTGCAAAATTGCCGATCGCCAAAGCCCAACACGGCGAACGGTAAGCTGAGCGTTGGCTGTGATGTCGAAGGCAGTTTCTGCAGCTTTGGTAAAAACTGACTGGCCGAGGCCGGTGCGTCGCCATCGCCGTAGGTTGAGGTAAGGATCAACAACCGTTCGGCTTTGGCATAGTGGTTTGCCAGTTGATCCATCGGCGCGAGGTGCACGCGACAGCCGGCAGCCTTTAATCCTTCGAATAAGGCGTTGGCAAAACCCCAGGTACTGTTGGTTTCAGAGCCGACCAGCACAATAGTGTCGGCCAGATCCGCTGCCGAGTTGCCCTGCAGGTGCGGCATGGCTCGGCGCCGTTGCCACCAAATTTGCACACCGGTAACCGCCAGAACCGGCACCGTCAGTGCCGCAACACCAAACACCAGCCCAAGCCACCAGTACGCTTCGCCGGTATGTAACTCGACAATAAAGGTTTGTAGCCGTGCGCCCGAGCCATAGTCGGCGTAGGACAGCCATGCGCCGGTCGCTTGGTCAACATACCCCGAGCCCTGATGGGTGCGCAGTGCATACAAATCCTGTAAATCGGTGCGCGACGGGAAAATCAGCTGATGTAAATCAACCAAATCGGTTTGCTGCAATGCCGGCAAAGCGCCAACTGGCGCGGCAGCCGTGCCAGCCACACTTTGCGGAAAATCAGCCTCCAGTTCCGGGGCTTCAGTCAGCAAGCCAAACCGCAGTGCCGACATCCAGCAACCGGTCAGGGCCGACAGCAGCAAACCCAATGCAGCAATACGCGCCAGCTCGGCGTGCAGCCGTGGACTGACAGTACCACTGGCGGCACTACGCATCGGCCCAAATAACTGGCGCCAGCCGCCGGCGCGAGCGGCCAGCAAAAATAACCCAGAGATACACAGCACGCTCAGCAGTAGCGCAACAATGCCCGCGCCAGCCCGCCCTTTGTCATCCCACAAGAACGCGCGGTGCAAATCTTTCAGCCAGGCAAAAACAGCCGACTGCTGATAAGTCCCAAGCCGGGTGCCGGTGAAAGGATCAATCAGATCGGCCGCGGTTTGGCCATCTTCGGTGAAATAAACCACCACGGCGCCAGAGGGCAGGCGTTCAATTTGCTCAGTGCCGGGATAAACCAGCAGCACTTTTGCCGCCACATCGGCCACGCTGAGTGCTCCACGGGCTGGCACGGGCGCCGCTACGCGTTGCAGTGCAGGCTCCAACGACAGTAAAGCCCCCGTAATCGCCGTGATCAGCAAAAACAGCGCTGCAACAAGACCGGCAAAGGAGTGGAGGCGACGCAGCATTCGGCAATATCCTCTGGAACAACGACTTTACAAGGTGTAACTAATGGTTTTGACGTAACCGCGCCCAGCCACAGCAGTGCCAGCGCCCTGCCGTGTCAACGGCACCTCGGCATCAACCCGGTGGTCGCGCTGATCTTCCACCGCGCTATCAACGCGGATCAAATAACCGGCATCAATCAGCGCATCATCAATGTTCACCTTGACCGTGAGTTGCTCACCTGCGGTGACACTGGCGCCGGTGAAGCCATCGTATTCGGTGCTTTTTAGGCCACTGCCGCGGGCCCAGCCCTGCAAGTGTTTGTAATATTTACTTTTACCACCCGCGACCCACAGTGTTTTGCTGTACTTACCGTTTGCATCGGTTAGATAAAACGCCAGATAAGCGCCATTGCCGCTATAGGCATTCAGTGTTGTGGTGATGGTCACTTCAGCGGCCTGCGCCAGATTGGGCAGACCCAGACCCAGGATGAAACTTGCGGCGGCCCATAATTTTTTCATCTGATTGCTCCTGACTATCTGTTGATCAATGTGGTTGAATCGGCTGACTGCGTGGCTATTCAGTGTTCCTGCGGCTCGCGCTGATTTTGCTGTTCGCGCTGCGCTTGGTGATCATGTTTCACCTCCAGTTCCAGTAAGGTAAGCGTTGCCGGCGCATAGGTGGCTTTCACCCGGCGGCCTTGCTCATCCATCGCGCGCACTTCATAGCAGCCGTCATCGATGCGAATACGTTTGACCACCCAGCCTTGTTGCTCCAGCTTGGCTTTGAGCACCTCGCGGGATTGCCACTGCGCGATCGGATCCTTACATTCCTCGTCGGCCCATGCCGCGCCGGCTAGAGTTACACTGGCCAAAGCCACGCCGGTAAACAGCCTGAGGCTGATGCTGAGCAACAGACCACAGAGCATTGCTACTTTTCGAACGGCGGATAATTTACGCATCGCACTTTGTGCTCCAAAAAACACTGGCAACAAGCATTGACAGCCCGGCACCAGTCACACGGAAATAGTGGTCCTGCAATAACGCATGTTAACCCGCTCCGGCAGGCGCAAACTTTGTTCTATATCAGCTAAAAGCGGGATCATGCCTGAACGGGACCGTAAGCACTGTGCAGTGCCACACGCACGCCAGCTGGCTTTTACTCCAATGGCTGGCGGATTCGTAAAAACCTGGCAAAACGCGGGAGTCCTTTGTTGGTAAAGCCGTTGTAGCGGTAGGTCACCATGGTGCCCAGTGGTGGTGGGTTTTGCCGCAGTGCATCGGTTAAACCACTGCCAATCGCAAAGGTTTTGCCGTCGGGTGTTTTCACCACTAACGCCCCAACCATGCCTTGATATTTGCCCTTACCAGGTCGGTAGCCGATGACTTCGGCTTCGGTGTCCTGGTAACTTTTTAGCTTCAGTAAATCGCTGCTGCGCCCGGTTTTATAATGCGCATCTTGATGGTGCAGCATCAGGCCTTCGGCGCCTTGTTGCTCTAGTGCTGTCAGCTTGGTCATTAACTCGGCGTGGTTTGCCAACCGAAACTGGGGGATCACTTGCAGGTAGGGGCTCTGGTGCTTGGCGCTCAGAGCTTGCATGGCTTGAATGCGCTCGGTAAAAGTACCGGAGGCGTTGGGTAATTCGAAAATATGGTAGCGGATCTGCTGCCACTGCGCGTCTTCGGCCTGCGCTTTACTGACAATACTCAGCGTCTGAGCGAACTGATTGCGCCCCAGCCACAGCTCACCGTCCAGCGCTTGACGCGGGAATTTGGCGACAAACCAAGCCGGCGCCGCAATCACCTGCCCGCCGCGGGTTAACAGCTGCTTCCCGGTCCAAAACGCACGCACGCCATCGAGCTTTTCACTGATCCAATACTGCTTTACATCAATGCCAGCTTCATAGCGTTGCGCCAAGAGCAGTGTTGGTTTGGTCGCCCCCGCCAGCAATAAGCAGCAGACTAACAGAAATATCTTATTCAATATTTATACACTTAATTAACATTAAATTTAACAAAGTGTAGTTGGACGCGCTATTTCAGCAAGCCGTATTGCTTTTTCGCTGCAGTTTTCACTGAGCTTTACAGTAAAAAACACCGGCACTCAACGAGTGTGAGGCCGGTGTTTTGTGTAGAACATGCTTAGGGTCTGTTGACCTTAGTTAGCAATGCCGAGCCAGGTCAGCTTGTGCGGGGTGTAGTTTAATTGCAGTGTCGACGTGACCTGCAGTTTGGCCAAATCGACCGCCACCACAGCTTTATTGACCGGGTTACTGACATAAGCGCGGTATTCACTGCCCGCCAGCGTCAGTTGCAGACTGCTGCCGGCTGGCATCGCGCTCAGACCGGTCGCGACTTGCACTTTGCCGGCCAGCGTAAAGGCGCTGCCGCTGTAGTTCAGCACGGTTAGATAACCTTGGTTATCCAGCAGCACAAAGTGCTTGGCTTTGGCTGTGAAACCATAACCGACGATGGCGGCATTGGCCGGTGCCTGCCAGTCGATTTTGCTCATCGTCTTGTTTTGCGGGTCGACTGCAAATACCAGCGCACCAGCGAGGCCAACAAAATGCGCCGCATCATCGTGCCCTTCGACAGTGCCGACCCGGTTGGTGCCGGTGATGTCCGCCGGATTGGCGATTTTACTGGCGGTATATGTGCTGCCGGATTGCGTTATCACCAGCACACCGTCGGTACAACCAAAGCCGACAAAACCTTTATTCTGCGCACTGCCGTGTAAGCGTGGGCAGGTCGGCGCGAACGTCTGGCTCAGGCTGAATTTGCCAGCGGTCTGGCTATAGACCCCGACTTTATCCGGCAGAATATCGCTGCTGGCAGCGTCGCGGATGGTGGAGATCAGCTGGTCGCCACGGGGCTGCGCCGCGCCATGCATATGCGTATCGTATTGCAGCAGCGGCAGGTCTTTTTTGTCGGCACTGATGTTGGCTTCGGTCAGCGTGACCACGGCGGCCGGTGTTTTGCTGGCTGCATCACCATCCATAAAGACCGCGGTGGTGCTGGCATTACTTTGCACGTGCGTCGGGCGGCTGCCGTTTAGCTGAAAGCTCATCAGCTTTGGTTTTTCCGCATATGGATGCAGATGGTCACCATGATCTTCCTGCCACTGGCCGCCATCGACCAGCTGGATCCGGTCATTGGGCCGCTGCACCACAAACGCATAACGCTGACCCGGCGACGGATAGACTGCATCAGGGGTGTTGATCAGCTGGAACTGTTCGATGAGTTCTGAACGGTCCAAATCATAAACACTAACCACTGCGCTGCTTTTATCGCTGACCAATAAGCGACCTTTCCCCACAGCAGCGACCGGTGGATGCGGGTCTTTAATCACGATCGGCTCTTTCTCGACGATGTTGGTTGTCGCATCGCCACAGCCCGCCAGAATGGCACTGGCGATGGCTAGCGGCAGCAATTTCATTTTTACACTGTACATATCAACTCCTGTTTTATATTCATGAGCCGGCCGCCATTAGGGCCTGCCGGCTGGATTTGGTCAGAATTCGCCACGAATACCGAGGCCAATAGAACGGCCCGGTAATGGCGCTTTGTCTTTTAAGAATGAGGTGTGGACGCGGGCGTCTTCGTCGGTCAGGTTCTGCCCTTTCAGATACACCGCCAGCTGCTGGTCAAACAGGTCGAGGTAATAACTGACATTGGCATCGAGCAGGTTGTAGCTGCCGGTCGCGCTTTCCAGCGTTTCGACTTTGTCCTGTTTGCTGTAGTGGCTGTAGCGCAGCTCGGCACTGAACGCGGCAGACTGCCACGACAACGCCGATTGCAGGCGCAGCGGCGGTGTGCGCGGTAAATCACCGCCACCATCTAAGCGGGCCCGCACGTAGTCGACTTGTTGCGTCCAGCGCCACTGTGGCGCGAACTGCCAAATCAGCTGGGCTTCAAACCCGTGCAGGTTCACATCAGCTGCACGGAACAGATACACCGGCAATTCGCCGCTGTGGTCATGCGCCTCTTCGGTATGTTCTGCTTCGTCGTGCTCGTCATCAGCGTGGGCATGCCCATCTTCGGCGAACAAGCCGGTATTTTGCTGGTAATAGTAGTTATCCACCTGGTTGTAGAAGGCGTTCAGGATCAGCGCCACATCGCCGCTGTATTTGCGCCAGGTCAGGTCAATATTGTTCGACACTTCCAGATCCACCGGATCTTTATTCAGCGCAAAGGCCTGATGCGGATCCTGCGTTGGATTGCGGCGGAACAAGGCGCCGATCTCATAGGCGTTGGTGCCGATATGCGGGCCGAAAGACAGCAACTCTGAAGCAGAAGGCGCGCGGCCTGAACGCGACAACGACAGCGCGGCGTTGTAGCCATCCTGATATTCCCAGACCAGGCCGGCCGACAGGCTGTATGGCTTGAAATTCTGATCGACGGCAAAAGTGCGGATCAGCTGATCGCCCCCGTGGTTATGCTCTGTCTGGTCATGATCATCGTGTTCGCTGCCGTCATGGGCATGCGCCGCCAGCTCAGGCAGCAGCACCTGATCGGCTTTGAGTGTGACCCGCTCCAGCCGGGCACCGGTTTGCAGTAACAGCGGGCCAAAATGCCGCTCTTCCATCCAGCCGATCGCCAACATTTCCTGCGTCGATGGCGGCGTAAAAGCTTCATCGCCAACGGCAGCGAAATCGCTGTGTTTGTAGTGCAGACTGAGGCCGCCGCGCCAGTCCAGCCATTCGCGGTGCAGCAATTCCAGACGCGCTTCGTCACTGCGGTTTTTGAAAGTGGTGCCAGTCGCGCCGTCTTCAATTTCGGCATGTTGATAATCAGTAAAACCAGCTTTGACATTAAGCTGCGCCAGCGGCCCGCCGCTGAAGTTTAACTGGCTGTGCAGTTGCACCCGGTCTTGTTCAAGGTCGGCAAAAACTCGTTCTTCGGCATGGCCGGCCTCAGCTTCGTGATCATGTCCGCCATGTGAATGGCCCGGAATACCGTATTGCCGTTCCAGCCGGCCGACCGACACACCGACAAAACCATTCGGCAGCAGATAACTGGCACCGACTGTGCCGCCTTTGCCGGTCGCATCGGTATTGGCGACGCGTCCACCGGCGGCTTCGTCACTGCCCGTTTCGGCGACGCCGGGAATTTTGTAATTGTCTTGTTCACGCCAGAACGCATCGGCATAGAGGGCGACATCACCGACGCTGGTTTGGCCGGCACCAGCAGCCAGTTTTTCGTTATTGACGCTCTGGCGCTCCAGCTGCCAGTTGACCTGCGTGTCCCGGCGCGTCGGTACGCGTTCGTCCACCACGTTGACCACACCGCCAATAGCGCCACTGCCATAAAACAACGTTGCCGGGCCACGCAGCACTTCAATTTGCTGTGCCGTACCAGCTTCACTCGCCACGCTGTGATCCGGGCCTACCCGCGACGCATCGCCGGCATCCAGACCGTTTTGCGTGATCATCACGCGCGGGCCATCTAAACCGCGGATGATCGGGCTACTGGCAACGGAGCCATAGAAGTTGCTGTGCACACCGACCTGATTTTTCAGCGTGTCACCGAGTGTCGAGGCCTGCTGCATTTTCAGCTGCTCACCAGACAGCACGCTGACCGGCAGGGCCGACTCCGTCGCGGAGGCGTGCAGCGGGCTGGCTTTGATATCAATGACTTCGAGCAAGGTCGGCGCCAGACGTAGCTCGACATTGTTCAGGCCCGCCTCTGGTACATTCAGATGCAGATTGCGGTGGGCGAATTGCGGCGCTTCGACGTGCAGCTCTGCCAGCTGTCCGGCCGGTGCTGCCAGCAGGAAAGTGCCGGCGGCATCGGTTTTCACCCGCGCCTGACTGCCGGCCAGCGACACTTCTGCCCCGGCGATAGGTTGGCCTTTGCTGTCCAGCACCACACCAGACACGGATTGCGCCCACAGCTGCTGGCTAAATGTCGCCGCCACCAGCATGGCTATTTTGTTACGGTAATGCATAGATCTCCCTGCGTTATACCCAAATCAGAAAACGTTACGTTCGATTTTACGCTCGATAATGTGATAATATAACATTTCATTCAGACATGAAAACCAGCGTTTTCCGTTCAGGTGCAGCAGAGGTGAGACCAATGAAAGATTTAGTAGCAGCTTATATATCAGGGCTTTGCATTATTCATTGCTTAATAACGCCGATTTTATTGGCGTTGGGTGGTGCAGGTTTGCTAGGGCATTGGCTGGAAGCCGAGTGGGTGCACTATCTGCTGATTGCACCGATTTTATTGCTGGTGATCTGGAGTTTGCCGGCGGCAAGGCGTCAGCATCAGCAGCATGCGCCGTTGTGGCTCGGTGTTACCGGGGCCGGTTTGATGTTGCTGTCGTTGTGGGTACCGGCACCGCTGGAGCCATGGCTGGCGATCAGTGCCGGTATTTTGTTAATGGCGGCGCATTTGTTTAACCGCCACTTCCTGAAGCTGCATGTCAACGCACAGCTCACCGCTCAGGCTCAGAAATAACGCACCCAGCGCCAGTGGCTGCGCTGTTTAAAACCAGCAAACCAGCGGGTTGGCCAATATAAAGCTGCGGCGAGCAACACGGCGATCACCCAGACCCAGCCGACATGACTAACGCCGAGCATCGGGCCATAAGCGGTTTGCTGATTCGGCGCAAATACCAGCAATGCCAGGCTGTACAGCAGCAACAAGGCGTACAGATGCAGGATATAAAAAAACATCGGCGCCGCGCCAAAATCAGCAAGTACCT
>JACCEE011039630.1_pt1 | contig 14202 bp, 11 predicted proteins | sample 7449931 | NCBI WGS metagenome assembly JACCEE01 (sample SAMN15323457, study PRJNA562643) | freshwater metagenome | isolation source: river surface water | place: USA:Blue River Watershed | collected 2017-08-19 | reverse complement strand
TGCCGGTGCCGGCGCCGCCCCGGCCGTCGGCGATGCGGTAGGTGCCGGCTGCGTGCCAGGCCATGCGGATCATCAGGCCGCCATAGTGGCCCCAGTCGGCCGGCCACCAGTCCTGACTGTCGGTCATGAGGGCGCGCAGGTCGCGCTTGAGCGCATCCACGTCGAGCTTCTTGACCTCGTCACGGTAGTTGAAACCCGGCTCAAGCGGGTTGGTCTTTGCGTCGTGCTGGTGAAGGATGTCGAGATTGAGCGCCTTCGGCCACCAGGCCATGTTCGAATTGCCCGCGGCCGTGTTGCCGCCATGCATCACCGGACATTGGCCGGCAGGCGTGGTGTTCTTTTCGTTCATTTCGATCTCCTCTGGTTCTCGTTAGTTGGCTTGCGGGGTCATGATGTCCCGGGGAGTTCGGAGATCTGACCGCCAGAAAAGCATACCATACATCAGCGATCATTACTTTAGGCGATGATGCTGATGGGGACCTTCTATACAGAGAACCATGGAGACAGGACTGAGGCCCCGCCAGCCACAAGTCAATAGCCGGCCACCTGCCGGCGGGATTCCGGCAGGCTACTGGCCAATCGGGGCAGGCAGGAGCGCCGGAAGGCGCCCCTGCCGGTAAGCGCCGGCGGTGCTCAGAGCTTACGGGTCGAGTAGTACCAGTCGACTGTTTCAAACCCTTCCGAGGCACGCTTCTCAGCGGCTTCCGCGGTTTTGGGGGGCGGAACGATGACCGGCTTCCCTGGACACCAGTTTTCCGGCGTGGCGACACCGTTGGCGTCGGAAGTCTGCAGGGCCTGGAGCAGGCGCACGAACTCGTCGATGCTGCGTCCGTTGCTCATCGGGTAATACACCATCGCGCGCAGAACGCCCTTCGGGTCGATGAAGAACGTCGCCCGTACCGCCTGAGTATCTGCGGCCCCAGGGTGAACCATCCCATAGGCGCGCGCCACGTCCATCTTGATGTCTTCGATGATCGGAAACGGAATTTCGACTCCAAACTTCTCCTTGATGTTGCGCACCCAGGCGAGGTGGGAAAACAGACTGTCAATTGACAGCCCCAGCAACTCACACCCCATCTCGGCGAAGCGCGGTGCAGCCTGAGCGAAGCCGATGAACTCGGTCGTGCAGACAGGGGTGAAATCAGCCGGATGGGAGAACAGGATCAGCCATTTGCCCCGATAGTCCTCAAGTTTGCGGTCGCCATACGTGGTGCGGGCGCTAAAGCTCGGTGCGGGTTCGTTGAGACGGGGGAAACTGCACTGCGATACGTTTTCCATTTGTATCTCCTTGGGAAAAAGGGACGGCAACACTGCACTGGCAGCGTCAGGCTCATATAGGCAAGTTCGGCGCCACATTCAGACATCGGATGCCATTAATATTTTTTTGTTTTAAAACAAATACTTTATTTCCATCGACCATCCTCGTCAGCCATGAAAGGTAGCGGATACCTGCCATTTGACGCTGCCACTGCCAAACGCTGCCAAATCTCACCACCACTGAGCAGCAGGAAAGAAGAAGTTAAAAATAAGAATTTACTAATATTTGGATTCCGTTTCTGACCGAGATGTAAAACCCAGAGGGTCGATACGGGACGTCAGCAGGCAAAACCTGCGGGACAGTTGGGTGGGGTGAAGTCCTTGACGCTCACTGCCAGGGCGCTGCCTGACGACTGCCAATATCCTGCCATCTCCGTTTCTCGGGCGTCCTGACAGTCTGAATAAAGTCACAAACAATTGATAAAGCTTAATTTTTTATAAAGCTCTAAAACAGGCACGGATCTTTCTTTCAACTCTTACCCATCGCTCCACGAACACGACCATGACTGACACCTCTCACCCTGCCGCCCCCGCCCAAATGCATCTGCCGAGCCTGTTCGTGGCCTTGACGATCATGCTCGGCGGCACGCTTTACCCACCGCTGATGGCCGACGCGGCGGGCAAGGCCGACCATGGGCTGGCCCTGGCGCTGTTCCTTGCCATGAGCACCGGCCTGATACGCGGGGTGGGCTTCGTGCCCCGTCACCCCGTCTGGCGGATCCTCTTCTCGGGCTGGGCCTGCGCGCTGGCGCTGGCGCTGGCGATGTTCCTGAAAGGCCAGCACTGATGCTCATTCAGGCCCCACTGCCCAGGAGCACCCCATGTCGATGATTGCCGTGCTCGGCCTTGCCTGCGCCGGCAGCGTCGGCGCCATGGCCGGCGCGCTGGCCGTCGCGGCCAGCCCGGCCGGCTGGCGCAGCTGCCTGCAGCCCCTTCTCCTCGCCTACTCCGCGGGCACCCTTCTGGCCGCCGCCCTGCTCGGCATGCTGCCACGTGCCTTTGCCGCACTGCCGGGGCCCCAGGCCGGGCTGACCGTACTGGCCGGTTTCCTGCTGCTCTACGCCATCGAGAGGGCCAGCGTCTGGCACCACTGCCACGACGGAAGCTGCGCTGCGCGCCGGGGTCGAGGGCGCCTGATCCTGATCGGCGATGCCTTCCACAATTTTGTCGATGGCATCGTGATTGCCGCCGCCTTCCACACCTCCCCTGCGCTCGGCGTTACCACCACCCTCGCCGTCATCGCCCACGAGATTCCCCAGGAGATGGGGGATTACGCCATTCTGCTGTCGTCCGGGCTGTCCCGCCGGCAGGCCCTGGGCTGGAACCTGCTATCCGCCCTCGCCACCCTGCCGGGCGCCCTGCTTGGCTACTTCATGCTGTCCGACATGCAGGGCCTCGTTCCCCATGCCCTGGCCATTTCTGCCGCAAGCTTTCTTTACATTGCCCTCGGTGACCTGCTGCCCCGCCTCCACGAGCAGGCCGACCGCGGCCAGCGGGGCCAGTTGCCAATGCTGATACTGGGCATTGCCACCATCCTCGTCATTCGCCTGAACCACTGAAAACAGGAACCCATCCATGCGTCTCGCCCATCTTCGCCTCACCGCCCTGAGTCTCGCCCTGGCCCTGCCCCTGGGCGCACTTGCCGCCCCGCTCATCGCCGGCAGCAGCCTTCCCCCGCTGAGCCTCGAGGACCAGCACGGCAAGGCGGTCAGCGTCCCGGCTGGCACCCGGGTCATCGTGTTTGCGGCCGACAAGGCCGCCAGCGATCTGGCCAATGAAGTCCTCGGCAACGAGAAACCCGGCGTCCTAGAACGCCTGCAGGCGGTCTACGTCGCCGACATCAGCGGCATGCCGTCCCTCGTCACCAAAATGTTCGCCCTGCCCGCGATGCGCGCCCTACCCTTCCCGATCGGCCTCGCCCGGGAATCCGCAGTGCTGGCCGACCTCCCGCGCCAAAAGGCGGCGGTGACGGTGATCCGCCTCGCGGACGGCAAGGTGCAGGGCATGGACCACGCCAAGGACACCGCTCAGCTCAAGCAGATGCTCGGCCTCAACTGACACCCCGCCCCAACGCCCAGGAGAAACCATGATCAAGCAGCTCATACTCGCCGCCACCATCGGCCTCGCCACCCTGCCGGCCCTGGCCGTCGACATCGCCGTGGCCCCCGGCGAGGCCTATCTGCGCGTCACGGAAGGGGACAAGAACATCCTGTTCGTGGATGTGCGTGACCCGGTGGAGATCATGTTCGTCGGCTTCGCCGACACCGTGCACGTGAACGTGCCCTTCATGCTGGTGGACCGGAGCGCCTGGGACGAAAAGCGCAACGTCTTCCGGCTCTACCAGAACCCCGACTTCATCCGCCAGATCCAGGCCGAGCTCGACCGGCGCGGCCTGGGCAAAGACGCGGAAATCATCACCATGTGCCGCTCCGGCAGCGAGCGGGGCGAGCCCAGTGCGGCCTTCCTGCGCGCCAGTGGGTTCCCCAACGCCCGCTTCGTGATCGACGGCTTCCAGGGCCCAGCAGTCAAGGACGGCCCGCAGGCCGGGCTGCGGATCAGGAGCGGCTGGCAGAACAGCGGCCTGCCCTGGAGCGGCAAGATGAACCCCGAGAAGATGTACCGGACGGACCGCCGGCCGTAGGGCTCTCCGCTCCCAAGTGCGCCGACACCACAGCCTGCCGGGCAGCGGCCCCGGACGGGCGCACAAGGAGGAGACACCATGAAAACAATGATGCGTCGTCTGCTGGGGATCGGCCTGGCAGCCTTCTGGCTCGGCAGCGGTGCCGCGACACCGCCGCCGCCCCTGCCCGCCGGCACCCGACCTGCGACGACGGCCGACCACACGCAGTTCGCGGCCCTCAAGGGCCCGTTCAAGTCGGGGCCGGAGGTGACCAAGGCATGCCTGAGTTGCCACAACCAGGCGGCCCATCAGGTCATGAAGAGCGTCCACTGGACCTGGGAGAAGATCAACCCGGCCACCGGCAAGACGCTCGGCAAGAAGTTTGCCGCCAACAATTTCTGTGGCTCTCCCTTGTCGAACGAGCCGCGCTGCACCAGCTGCCACGCCGGCTACGGCTGGACCGACATGAACTACGATTTCACGAAGCAGGACAACGTCGACTGCCTCGCCTGCCATGACAACACCGGCACCTACAAGAAATTCGGCACCGACGCCGGCCACCCCCTCTACGCCGACCGCGAATTCGAGCCGATGGAGGGGCCGCCGGGCAAAAAAGCCTTCAAGGCCCCCGACCTCACCCGGATCGCTCAGCACGTAGGCAGGCCGGGCCGCGCCAACTGCGGCGCCTGTCACTTCAACGGCGGCGGCGGCGATGCGGTCAAGCACGGCGACCTCGACTCCTCGCTCATCAAGCCGTCCCGGGAACTCGACGTTCACATGGCTAAGGACGGCGCCAACATGAGCTGCGCCGACTGCCACACCTTCAACGCCCACCAGCCGTCGGGCAGCCGCTACGCGGCCCGCGCCAGGGACCCCCACGGCATCGACCTTCCGAAGGACGACCACGACCGGGCAACCTGCGAGTCCTGCCACGGCACAGCCCCGCACCAGGCGGCACGTCTCAACAACCACGTAAGCAAGGTGGCCTGCCAGACCTGTCACATCCCGGCCTTCGCCCGCGGTGGTATTGCCACCAAGATGATGTGGGACTGGTCCACGGCAGGCAGGAAAGACGCCGACGGCAAGCCTCTGTTCATCAAGGACGAGCACGGCCACCTGAAATACTCGGCCGCGAAGGGCGACTTCAAGTACGCCGAGAACGTTCGCCCCGAGTACAAGTGGTACAACGGCGTCGTTCACCAGATAACGATCACCGACAAGATAGACGACACCAGGGTGCTCGAACTCAACCGGGTAGAAGGCTCGGCGAGCGACCCGCGCGCGCGCATCTGGCCGTTCAAGGTCATGCACGGCAAGCAGCCCTACGACACGGTGAACAAGACGCTGGTGGTCAATCACGTGTTCGGCAACGATGACACCGCGCTCTGGAAGAACTACGACTACGCGAAGTCTATCCAGGCCGGCATGGACTACGCCGGCCTGCCCTACAGCGGCAAGTTCGGCTTCATCGAGACCCGCATGAACTGGTTCACTACCCACATGGTGGCCCCCAAGGAGAAGGCCGTTGCGTGCCAGGAGTGCCACACGCGGGCCGGGGACGGGCGGCTCGCGGCTATCCGCGACATCTACGTGCCGGGGCGCGACAGCAACGACTGGGTCGATCGCCTCGGCACCCTCGCCATCATCGGGGCCATCGGCACCGGCCTCGTCCATGGCACGGTCCGCCTCATCACCCGCCGCCGGGAGAAGCAGTCATGAACGCCGAACGCATCTACATCTACAAGCGCTACGAGCGCTTCTGGCACTGGTCCCAAGCCCTGCTGATCATCGTGATGATGGTCACCGGCTTCGAGGTTCACGGCAGCTATTCGCTGCTGGGCTTTGCGAAGGCCGTATCGATCCACTCGCTGGCCGCCTGGACCCTGCTGACCCTGTGGGCTTTCACGATCTTCTGGCAATTCACGACCGGTGAATGGCGCCAGTACCTGCCATCGCTCAAGAATGTCGCGGCGATGATTCGCTACTACGCCTTCGGGATCTTCCGGGACGCCCCTCATCCCTTCCACAAGACAGTCGTGCAGAAGCACAACCCGCTGCAACGCCTCGCCTACCTGGCCCTGCTGGCCGTGATCTCGCCCCTGATCTGGGGCTCGGGGCTGCTCTACCTGTTCTACGCCGACTGGCCCCGCCTCGGGCTTGACGCTGTACTCAGCCTCGAGTCCGTTGCGGTGGCCCACGCCCTGGGGGGCTACCTCATCACGGCCTTCTTCTTCATCCACGTTTACCTGACCACCACCGGCCACACCGTGTTCGCCCACATCAAGGCAATGATCACCGGCTGGGAAGAGGTCGACCCCAAGCACTGACCCAAAGAGAGAGAACCATCATGCAAGCCCCCACCGCGACAAGCCCACACCCCGCCCCATCCCTGGCCCACTTCCCGGTTGCGCTGTTCTCCACAGTAATGGGCACGGGAGGGCTCGCCCTCGCCTGGCACAAGGCAGCGGGGGTGCTGGGCTGGCCGTCGGCCGTGGGGCAGGGGCTGACCCTGCTGGCGAGCCTGCTGCTCGTGATCGTGGGGCTGCTGTACGCCCTCAAGTGGCTGCGCCATCCAGCCGAGGCGAGGGCCGAGCGCAAGCATCCGGTGAAGATGAACTTCGTCCCCACCCTCTCCATCGGCATCCTGCTGGTGGCCGGCGCTTGGTTGCCTTCGTCCCCGGCGGCTGCCCTGCCCCTGTGGACACTTGGCGCCCTGCTCCACCTGAGCTTCACGCTGGTCACCATGAGCGCCTGGATCCACCATGACCACTTCGAGATCCAGCACCTCAATCCTGCATGGTTCATCCCGGTGGTGGGCAACATCATCGTTCCCCTCGCCGGGGTGCACCTTGCGCCGGTCGAGATCTCGTGGTTCTTCTTCAGCATCGGCGTGGTGTTCTGGATCGTGCTGCTGGCGGTGGTCATGTACCGCCTGTTCTTCCACGCACCGCTGGCCCTGCGCCTCACCCCGACCCTGTTCATCTTGCTCGCACCGCCCTCGGTGGGCTTCGTTGCCTGGAGCGGCCTGGTCGGCGGGCTCGACGCCTTCGGACGGGTGCTCTACTACACCGCGCTCTTCCTTGCGTTGCTGCTGGTCAGCAACGCGATGCGCTTCTTCAAGCTGCCCTTCTTCGTGTCGGCATGGGCCTACTCGTTCCCACTGGCCGCCCTGAGCACAGCCACACTGCGTATGGCCGAACTGGGTGCAGGGGCATTCTTCGCCATGCTTGGCGGCGTGCTCCTTATCCTGACCACCGGCGTCATCGGCCTGCTCGCGGCCCGAACAATTCAGGCCATCCTACGGCAAGAGATCGGCCATCCCGAATGAGTGGGCTGGCCAGGAGATCGAGATTGCCCCACTACTCACCGACGCCCATCCCCATGACGCTCAAGAAAGTGCTCCTGGCGCTCGCCGCCCCCATCTGCCTGATGCACGCCCCCACCGCGGCGGCCCAGGCACTCTCCCAGGGCGAGCAGCTCACCCTCTGCACCTACACCGGCCAGGCCTTGGGCCGATCGATCACCGATAGCCTCAAGCTGAAGTCCCTCGGAGTTGTCACGAACACCAGCCCGCCATGCGCAAGCCTCGCCTCGGCGATCGGCGCCGGGATGCTCACACCCGGCCCGCATGAGCACACGCTGAGCGTGACGGCCCTCGGAACGGACGATGACGTGCGGCCGATTGTCGAGTCGTTTCGGGAGAACGATGCGATCGCACTCGTCTTCGGCGGAAAGGCCTCGGCAGAGGACACCTACGCCCTGACCAGATCGCTGTTGTCAGAACTGGCGCGCCGTCACTACACAGGAGTGCTGTTCTTCAATCCGCGTGTATGGCGGCCCCGGCTCCTGGCCCGCGTAGCCGACGACGACCCCGTCGTGGCCGCTTACCTGGCAGCGAAGAGCAACATGTACGCGGCAAGCATCGACGTCAGCCGTGGAAAAGCTCGGCTGCATCAGGTCCACGTCCGGGATGGCGAGCAGACCTTGTCGAGGACGGTCGACACCATCGCCATGCACAAGGCCTGGCTGGCGCTCGCAAAGCGCTCGATGTAAGCCTCTCCACGCTAGACGCCTGGTAGCCGTGCCGAAGCGGCCGGATTCGCCACCCGCCCAGCACACGTGCTGGCCCGTTTGACCCGTCCAGTATCACAGGGTACGGGCCGCCATGCCCCCCATTGATCTCCCTGTGCTAATGTCTCGGCGATATTCGGCACCCGCGCCAAGACACCGGGCCGACAAGCCCTCCAGGCAGTCTACGCAACACTCTTGTGCCGCATGACACCGTGCGCTGATCGGTACGGCACCCTCAGCCTTCCACTTTTTCTCCTCCCCCATGATCGATCGCAGCATCCTCCGCAACGTCTGGCTCCTGGCCGCCTGCCAGGGCATGCTGCTGTGCAACGGAGTCACCCTGATCGCCGTCAATGGCCTGGTCGGGCGGCAGCTGGCGCCCAGCCCGACCCTCGCCACCCTGACGATCACCGGCTACGTGATCGGTGCAGCCCTCATGACGCTGCCGGCGTCGCAGTTCACGCGGCGCTTCGGCCGGCGGGCGGGCTTCATGCTGGGCGCCATGCTCGGCATCTGCGGCGGGCTGCTGTGCGCCTACGCAGTGCACGTGGGGAGCTTCTGGCTGCTGTGCCTCGGCACCTTCACCTCGGGCAGCTACAACGCCTTCGGCCTGCAATACCGCTTTGCCGCCGCCGACATGGCCCCCGCCGACTGGAAGCCGAAGGCCATCTCCTACACCCTGGCCGGCGGCATCATCGGCGGCTTCATCGGCCCGGCCCTCGGCAACCTCACCCGCAACGCCTGGGGCGCCGAGTTCATGGCCACCTACGCGTCCCTGTCGGCCTTCGCGCTGGTCGCGCTGCTGATCGCCGCGATGCTGAAGATCCCCGACGCGGCCGCCTCCGCCCATGCCGGCGACGACCGCCGCCCGTGGCGCGAGATCGCCCGCCAGCCGGCCTTCATCGTCGCGGTGCTGGCCGCCGCTGTTGGCTACGGCACGATGAACCTGCTGATGGCCGCCACGCCGCTGGCGATGGACGTGTGCGGGCTCGGCTTTGGCGACGTGGCCTTCGTGCTGCAGTGGCACGTGCTGGGGATGTACGCGCCGTCCTTCTTCACTGGCAGCCTGATCCGCCGCGTCGGCGTGCTGCCGGTGCTGCTGGCCGGGGCAGCGCTGATGCTCGGCTGCATCGGGCTGGCCTCGAGCGGCGTCTCGCTGATGCACTTCTGGTGGGCCCTGCTGCTGCTCGGCATCGGCTGGAATTTTCTGTACATCGGCGGCACCACGCTGCTCACCGAAACCTACCGGCCCGCCGAGCGGGCGATGGTTCAGGGCGGCAACGACTTCATGGTATTCGCGGTGCAGGCCGTCTCGTCGGTGTCGGCCGGCGCGCTGGTGCTCGGCCAGGGCTGGTCGACCCTCAACCTCTACGCGCTGCCAGCCGTCGCCGGCGTGATGGCCCTGACCGCGTCCCTGATGTGGCAGCGCCGGGCCGCAGCAGGCTGAGCGCGCCCTTGCCCACCGTGCACATGCGGGTCCGCTAAACGGATCTAGGCCACTTGGCCCTGGTGCACCGGCGGTCGTGACGATGTATCGCTCTGCGCAGACAACCTGCTTCAGCACGCCGAGGACCGGCCCATGTTCGTCGCAGTGGGCTGGGTGTACGCCTCTCAAGCAATACATCTGAGCATCTTCAATAGTATTTTTCTATGAAATGGATGCCCAAGTACGATCGGCGAGCTGGATCAGCCAAGTCTTATAATCCGCCGCTCAAAAAAATCCGTGAAGCTCATCATGCCATCTCCCTCTTCCCTCACCACAGGACAGCGCCTGGCCCTGGGCTTTGGCCTGGTGCTGGCCTTGATAATCGGAATCACCGCCTTCGGCATCCAGAAGGTAAACCTTATCGACCACACCCTGACTGAAATCACCGATGTGAATGCGGTGAAGCAACGCTACGCCATCAACTTCCGTGGCAGTGTCCATGACCGGGCCATCAGCCTCCGGGACGTGACCCTGGTGCCCGACGCCGCCGGTCTCACTGCCGCCCTGCAGGAGATCGAGCGGCTGGCCGCCTTCTACCAGACCTCGGCGACCGATCTGGACAAGATTTTTGCCAGCGACCCGGATATCAGCCAGGAAGAACGCCAGTTGCTGACGGCAATTCAGGCCAGCGAAGCGCGAAACCTGCCCCTGATGCAGCGGGTGATCCAGGCGCGCCAGAGTGGCGACGTGGGCGGTGCCCAGGCCCTGCTGCTGGCAGAGGCCCGTCCCGCCCTGAGCGAATGGCTGGCCCGCATCAATGCCTTCATCGATTACCAGGAAAAACGCAACCAGGCCGCCACCGCCCACGCCCGGGAAGTGGCCGGCCAGTTTGCGCTGTTCATGGTGACCCTGTGCGGCCTGGCCATCCTCATCGGCTCCGCCATCGCCTTCCAGATCACCCGGCAACTGAGCCGCGCCCTGGGCGGTGAGCCCAACCAGGCGGCCCAGGCGGTGACCCGCATCGCCAGCGGCGACCTGAGCATGGCGGTACGCGCCCAGCACCCGGACAGCATGCTGGCGGCCGTCTCCCGAATGCAGGACGACCTGCGCAACCTGTTCACCGATATCGCGCAGGCTGCCACCGACCTCTTTCACAAGGCCGACCAGGTGGCCCAGGCCTCCCACAACGCCCGGGACGCCGCAGCCAATCAGGCGGACGCTTCTGCTGCCTCCGCCGCCAGCATCGAGGGGATGACCACCAGCATCAACGAGGTATCCCAGATCGCCCACCAGACCGAGGCCAATTCGGCCCGCACCGCCGAGCTCTCCGAGCAGGGCGTGAAGGTGGTGCAGCAGGCGGCGGCGGAAATGGCCCGTATCGCCAACACCGTGATCGAATCCACCACCCAGATCCGCAACCTGCAACAACGGTCCCAGGAGATCGGTGGCATCGCGAGCGTGATCAGGGAGATTGCTGAACAGACCAATCTGCTCGCCCTGAACGCCGCCATCGAGGCTGCCCGGGCTGGTGAAGCCGGCCGGGGCTTCGCCGTGGTGGCCGACGAGGTGAGGAAGCTGGCCGAGCGCACCCGGAGCTCCACCGCCGAAATCGCTCGCATGATCGAGCTGGTGCAACACGAGACGGAGCAGTCTGTCGTTGCCATGGATACCGCCGCGCCTCAGGTGCAGAAAGGCCTGGCCCTGGCCACCGAGGCGAGCGGCATGCTGGAGGAAATCACCCGCCAGGCCCAGGATTCCCTCAGGAACGTGCAGGAGGTGGTCCGGGCCACGGCACAGCAGGCGGGCACCGCCACCGACATCGCCCAGCACATGGAAAAGATCAGTGCCATGTCCCTGGAAACCCACGGCGCGATGCAGGAAAACACAACAGCCGTCGCTGACCTGGAGCAGATCTCCAGCCGCCTGCAACAACAGGTGAGCCGCTTCAGGCTGGGCTGAGCCAGGCCAGAACCTCGCCTGATCCTTAACCTGGCGGGGCTGGAAGCGAGTGCGGACGCTGCAGCCGTGGCAGGCGCCTCAGGAGCGACGGATCGAGGCGTCGGCCGCGTCGTGGTGGAGGTCGTGCCCGACGGGGAATCGAGCCCCATGCCGCAGGGCTTGCCCCCGGGTTCTGCCTGATTTCCTATCGCAACTTCGCGCCTGACAATCCGGCCAAGCTTGACGACCGCCTGCTCGGACGCAGCCCGGAAAGCCGCCATGTCGCAGTGCAAGCCGACTTCATCAAGCGGCGCATCACCATCATCCGCAGCCTGGGTCGTCCCCGGGCTGCTGGCTGAGTCGCCCCGGAGCCCGGCCAAGCTCAAGGAGCTGGTGAGGAAGGCGTCGCGCGAGTGATCAACATCCAGGGAGACTGACTTTCGGCCGCCGGCCTGCGCCCGTGCCGGGTGAACAAACAAGGGCCGGTGCGAACATCGGCCCTTGTTATCTTGCGTACAGCGGAAGGTTTAGTGCTTCACGACGCCACCGTTGTCCGCCGCCGGCTCGGCGGGCTGGGCAACCGCCGCGACATCGGCGGGTGCCGCGGCTTCGGGCAGCGGCTCGGGCATGCGCTCGAGGGCGTGCTCGAGCACCTCGTCGATCCACTTGACGGGGATGATCTCCAGCTCGTTCTTCACGTTGTCGGGGATCTCGGCGAGATCCTTGACGTTCTCCTGGGGGATCAGCGCCCGGCGGATGCCGCCACGCACCGCCGCCAGCAGCTTCTCCTTGAGGCCGCCGATGGGCAGCACCTCGCCCCGCAGCGTGATCTCGCCGGTCATCGCCACATCACAGCGCACCGGGATGCCGGTGAGCACCGACACCAGGCCCGAGCAGATCGCGATACCGGCGGACGGGCCGTCCTTGGGGATCGCGCCTTCCGGCAGATGGATGTGGATGTCGGACTTCTGGTAGAAATCCTCGGCGATGCCCAGCGACTTGGAACGCCGACGCACCACCGACAGGGCCGCCTGGATGGACTCCTGCATGACCTCGCCGAGCTTGCCGGTGGTCATGATCTTGCCCTTGCCCGGCAGCGCCACGGCTTCGACGGTGAGCAGCTCGCCGCCCACTTCGGTCCAGGCGAGGCCGGTGACCTGGCCGATCTGGTTTTCCTTCTCGGCGACACCGAAGCTGTACTTGTGCACGCCAAGGTACTTGTCGAGGCACTTGGCGTTGACGATGACCTTGGACTTGCGCTTGCCCAGCACCAGCGCCTTCACCACCTTGCGGCAGACCTTGGAGATCTCGCGCTCGAGGCCCCGCACGCCCGCCTCGCGGGTGTAGAAGCGCACGATGTCGCGGATCGCGTCTTCGGTGACCGACAGCTCCTCACGCTTGATCCCGTTGTTCTTCATCTGCTTCGGGACGAGGTAGCGCTCGGCGATGTTCACCTTCTCGTCTTCCGTGTAGCCGGACAGGCGGATGACTTCCATCCGGTCGAGCAGCGGCGCGGGGATGTTGAGGGTGTTGGCGGTGGCCACGAACATCACGTCGGAGAGGTCGTACTCGACTTCGATGTAGTGGTCGACGAAGGTGGAGTTCTGCTCCGGGTCGAGCACCTCGAGCAGCGCCGAGGACGGATCGCCGCGGAAATCCTGGCCCATCTTGTCCACTTCGTCGAGCAGGAACAGCGGGTTGCGCACGGCCACCTTGGACATGTTCTGCAGGATCTTGCCGGGCATCGAGCCGATGTAGGTGCGACGGTGGCCACGGATCTCGGCCTCGTCACGCACGCCGCCGAGGCTCATGCGCACGAACTTGCGATTGGTGGCACGGGCGACGGACTGGCCCAGCGAGGTCTTGCCGACGCCCGGGGGGCCGACGAGGCAAAGGATCGGGGCCTTCAGCTTGTCGACGCGCTGCTGCACGGCAAGATATTCGAGGATGCGTTCCTTGACCTTCTCGAGGCCGTAGTGCTCGGTGTCGAGCACCTTCTCGGCCTCGGCGAGATCCTTGCTGATGCGGGATTTCTTCTTCCAGGGCAGGCCGACCAGGGTCTCGATGTAGTTGCGCACCACGGTGGCTTCGGCCGACATCGGCGACATCAGGCGCAGCTTCTTGAGCTCGGCCTGGGCCTTCGCCATGGCCTCCTTGGTCATGCCGGCGGCCTTGATCTTCTTGTCCATCTCCTCGAGATCGGCGCCGTCCTCGCCTTCGCCGAGCTCCTTCTGGATGGCCTTGACCTGTTCGTTGAGGTAGTACTCGCGCTGGCTCTTCTCCATCTGGCGCTTGACGCGGCCGCGGATGCGCTTCTCGACCTGCAGGATGTCGAGCTCGGTCTCAAGCTGGTTGAGCAGGCGCTCAAGGCGCTCGCCGGCGTCGAACATCTCGAGGATCTCCTGCTTCTGCTCGAGCTTGAGCGGCAGGTGGGCGGCGATGGTGTCGGCCAGCCGGCCCGGGTCTTCGATGCCCGACAGGGAGCTGAGGATCTCGGGCGGGATCTTCTTGTTGAGCTTAACGTACTGGTCGAACTGGCTGATGATCGCCCGGCGCATCGCCTCGACCTCGTTGTTCGGCGCTTCCGCGGCCGGCAGCGGCTGGGCCTTGGCCACGAAGAGCGTGCGCAGGTCGTCGATGGAGATCACGCGGGCGCGCTGCACGCCTTCGACCAGCACCTTGACGGTGCCGTCGGGCAGCTTGAGCATCTGCAGGATGTTGGCGATCGAGCCCATCACCTCGGACGGGATCTTCTTGTTGAGCTTGACGTACTGATCGAACTGCTGCATCAGCGCGCGGCGCAGCGCCTCGATCTCGCTGGGCTCGCTGC
>JACCEE010646487.1_pt1 | contig 14205 bp, 8 predicted proteins | sample 7449931 | NCBI WGS metagenome assembly JACCEE01 (sample SAMN15323457, study PRJNA562643) | freshwater metagenome | isolation source: river surface water | place: USA:Blue River Watershed | collected 2017-08-19 | reverse complement strand
CCCCACAGAGGAAAAAATCGTTCCTCATGGGAATGTCAATTTTTTCCCCACAGAGGAAAAAATCGTTCCTCATGGGAATGTCAATTTTTTCCCCACAGAGGAAAAAATCGTTCCTCATGGGAATGTCAATTTTTTCCCCACAGAGGAAAAAAATCGTTCCTCATATGAAATCGTCATTTTTTTATAGTATATTTTTACATATAAGAGAAGATGACCGATTATTCAAATCAAAATATAACAGGTCAAGACCTTTCGGGTGTGAATTTGACAGGAGCAAATTTCACAAATACAAACGCAACAAATGTGAATTTCACGAATGCGACGATTACGAATGCCATTTTCAAAAACACCCTTATCACCGGCGCAAATATTAGCACGTTGGTATTTAGTGATGTTCAAAAGGGACATTTATTACTACGTGCGGCAAACCAGACAATCGCCGCTGTGAATAACCTGACATCACTTACACCTGCGCAGTTTCGAATCATACAGCCGGCGATCACAGCTGATACTATAACTATGATACAAACTGTAACAGTAAAGATACCAAATAGCCAAGGCGAAGGCTATACAACCTCGATAACCCCGTTGATCAATCAACTCATCTGTATATTTGTTGCCACAAACCAAAATATTATATTAACATCATCTGGAACTAATGTGCGGACCATCCGTAGCAACGGAACAGTCGTTCAAGATGTGAATAATGCGAATTCAACACTCAACTATTTAAAAATAGGCAATATTCCGTATCGTCTATCAGTTGGTAATGGTGATGGAGTAATTGCCATGATTCCGATTGATTTGAATGTATATCAAGTGAATGGTTCTGGGTTGGGAGATATCGTTTCGTTGAATTTAGGTTCGGGGGCTACGGGTCCGACCGGTGTGGCAGGTGCTGCGGGTTCGGCTGGACCTGCAGGCCCAGCGGGTTCGACTGGACCTACCGGGGCAGTAGGAGCACAAGGAACCGCCGGTTCGGCGGGACCAGCCGGCCCAGCAGGTTCGACTGGTCCTACCGGAACAACGGGTCCAACCGGTCAAATCGGTCCAACCGGCCCTGGTGGAGGAGGTGGCGGCGCAACAGGCCCAACCGGCCCCGCGCCTAATTTCTCAACAACATTACAGGATGGTTTATTACCAAATGGTCAATATCAAGGTTTTACATCACCTAACGCATATTTCACAAATACATTTACGTGGGATTTTGATAACTATGATTACACAGTTTTATTTGAATTTCAACAAACAAGTGCTGGTGGGGCGAGCCATTTGAAATACACATGGTTTGATGACGCAACAATAACACGTTATAGTTATACTTACACAGCGAATACTGAAGGAACTAGTAGCACAGGTGAAGAAAATACAAATAATTTAATATATCTCGATGTAATTAATTCTTCAGTAGCCCCAGTCGTAATCGATCATTATATTAAACTGACATTTACGCGACCAAAATTTACAACCAATACAATTTTCGGCAACATAGAACATTATTCTAACGCTAGAGACACGAATGGTGTGCCGAATCGGACATATCGACAGATTTCATCCACCGCATATACCTCAAGTAGTGTAACTGCTGGAACATTTTCTTCCAGAATTGTATTTTATAACGCAACGAATGTTCAAGTTGCTGTAGCAAATAAAGCTTATTGTAAAATCATCAGAAAACCGCGTGCGGAAAGTGGCGGGGAATTTCAGTCGATTGGATCGACCGGACCGTTGGGCCCAACCGGCCCCGCACCAAATTTCTCGACAACATTAGAAGACCGAAACCTACCCAACGGCAGTTTCAACGGGTTTCTTACCAACGCGTATTTTACAAATTCACAGACGTGGGATTTCACGAATTATGACTATGTGGTGCTTTTTGAATACCGTCAAACCTCGTCTCTCGGAGATACACATATAAGGTATTCGTGGTTTGACGATGTTTCAGCGCAAAGGTATTGCTATCTCTCGATGGATAATATAGATGGAACGCAATCATCTCAGGAGACGAATGAACCGATATTATTGTTCTTGAATGGAATTACGAGTGCGACTGGACCGATGGATATTCAGCATTATGTTAAAATCACATTCTCACGGCCAAAATTTTCAACCAATATAATTACAGGTCAAGTAGAACAATTTTCGACCGCAAGAGACAGTAATGGTTTTCCAAACCGAGCATTCAAGTCAGTCGCAAGTATTGCGTATTCATCCGCGAGTGTGACCACCGGAATATTATCATCGCGACTTGTATTTTATAATGACGCAAGTGGAGGAGCTGTTGCCAATCAAGGATATTGTAAAATCATGCGAAAACCGCGTGCAGAAAGTGGTGGGGAGTTTCAGTCGTTGGGTTCGACTGGACCGACTGGGCCGATTGGAGCTACAGGACCCGCTCCAAATTTTTCAACTACATTACAAGATGGATTATTACCTACAGGTTCGCTGAATACTTACACAACAAATGCTTATTTAACAAATACACAGTCGTGGGATTTTGATAACTATGACTATGTAGTGTTATTTGAATTTCGACAAACCGCATCATTAGGTAACGTACATTTACTTTATTCGTGGTTTGATGATTTAACTGCTCAAAGATATAATTATTGGTGGATGGACCAAATAGAAGGTACTAGTTCATCAGGTGAAGATAATCGACCGTTGGTCGTATTTTTGAATGGAATTACTAGTGCGACCGGACCGTTAGATATTCATCATTATATTAAAATCACATTTACTAGACCAAAATTTTCAACAAATATAATATTAGGCCATATTGAACATAGCTCAACTGCCCGAGACAATAGTGGGTTTCCGACCCGAATATATAAGTCTATGGCAAGCACAGCATATTCATCAGCGAGTGTTACAACAGGTATATTATCATCTCGTTTAGCATTTTATATAAATGTAAATAATTCGGTGGTTGCCAATCAAGGATATTGTAAAATCATGCGAAAACCGCGTGCAGAAAGTGGCGGGGAGTTTCAGTCGTTGGGTTCGACTGGGCCGACGGGTCCGGTAGGACCAATAGGTTCAACTGGTCCGACAGGCCTTAATAGTATTACAAGTGTATCTTCAAGTGACAGCACAATTACTACAACTACAACTAGCGGTGCTGTAAATGTAAGAATACCAGCAAATTTACAAACTGCTGTTAGTATGTTTTATAATACAAATTTTTCAACAAACGCATGGATTACATTTCCAACAACAATGGATATGCGAAATTACGAATATGATCTTGACATCGAAGTAAAAAGCACAAATTATTTCGTTTGGACATATTTTAAGTTCAATAACGCAACAACAATCGACTTTGGATGTCAAGTCACTTATATGGGTGGCCAACGAGTTGATGGTAATGATACAACCGCTAGAAGGTATTATGATTCTCGTAGTATATGGCAAATGACCGGAGGATTTTACAATTATTCAGTTTCTTCTGGTAAAAATAATGCTACAACTGCGTCATCAGTTAGAAGTAACTGGCGTATTATTTATCGCATGAGAGCATTAAGTCAAAATGAATTTATATTAATAGCGGTTACAGATTTTTATAATTGGACAGACCTTTGGACTGGTGACCAGTGCTATGATGGCGCATTCTGTAATTGGATGAAATTTCGTATGAATTCGAGCACTGCTGGTGCGAATGATGCTACCCGGTGGGCACCTTCAAATTTTCAAATACGAATCGGTGACGGTTCCGGTACAGATACAATTTCATCAACATCAAACCTCACGATAACTCAAATAAAGAAACATCCGATTTAAGCATAAGCGGTGTATTCATTCATTCATTCGTTCATTCGTTCGAATAACATAAAAATATAAAATTATTACATATATAGGATTTACATAATGTCGATGTCAGCATTTATAACAGACAAAGGTGCGCATGTTCATATATTTCCCATTACAATCACACTAGGTCAATCAGCATCATTTCGTTGTATTATTTATACTGAAAATCCCAAGGATTGTATTCATCAAAATTATTATTTAGAAGGAACGGAATACACAAACTGGGGTTCCGATGATGAGTATATAAAAAATTGGATTTGTGATAAAGAACCGTATATTGGACGTCCAGTTTCAAACCCAATAAGTTCATAAAACGAATACTGATGTGTATTAGTTATATGTAAATATAAATTATGATTTACATATAAAAGAGAATGACCGATTATTCAAATCAGAATTTAACCGGGCAAAACTTTACAGGTGTGAATTTGACAGGAGCAAATTTCACGAATGCGAATGCGACGAATGTGAATTTCACGAATGCGATTATTACGAATGCGACATTCAAAAACACACTAATCACCGGCGCAACCCTTACTGGAATTACTTTTAGCAATTTACAAAAAGGTCAGTTGCTTCTTCGTGCGGCGAATTTAAGTATTACCGCAATTAACGATCTTACGTCACTTACGATACAAGACCTACGCACGATTCAGCCCGCAATATCGTTGCGAAGTTTGAACCAGATACAAACGGTTTCGGTTGCGGTGCCGAATAATGCTGGACAAGGATATAATGTCGCTGTAACACCAAGTCTAACTCAAGCGGTATGTGTATTCGTAGCGACGAACCAGAATATCATATTAACAACTAGTGGAACCACGATAAAAACGATACGAAACAACGGAACTGTGATACAGGATATTGATAGCGCAAATGCTACCATATCCCATGTGATAATAGGAACCGTACCCTATAAAGTTTCGGTTGGTAATGCGGATGGCGCAATTGTTATGATTCCAATCGATTTGAATCAGTACAAAGTGAATGAAAGTGGTATCGGTGATATTATCTCTTTGAACCGATACCCGCGATATACTCTATATTGGGGTAATGGAACATCGACCACTTCAAAGGTAACATTTAATTTGGGTGCTACAATCGATTTACGTTTTTATAAAATACAAGGAACCGCGAAATTGCGAGCTACATCAACATTCAACTACCCAATAATGGTATTCAATACAAATCACACATATCCTAGTTTTAATAACTATACGAATGAAATGGCGTCAAACCAAGTATTGTATCATACCGCGGCTCCATATCCTGGGACAATAGTTCATTATGAGTATCAGGACCGTTCGATGTGTTTCAGTATAACTGCTCCTGTTACAGACACAATTTCAAACGATATCTGGTATGTTTTGAACTTTGAAATTAATGGTTGTTACGATATCGCAACAAATACCACACGACAAATGGTATGTCGTGGTAATATGACATATGTAATTAAAGCGGTTGGTTCGCTTGCCCAATATAAATATACCGGTATGTTCGAACGAACAAATGACCTTACAACAATAACACATATTGGGTTTGGTTCGTATGATAATAACAGCGGTGCTTTAAAAGGGGCAAATCTCTCGATTGAAGTTATTCCTTTGGGACCATATAACATTCAATCCACCGCATGATCGTTAATTATAACAATTTATATTAGGAGAAATATATAAACGATGCTTAAGATAATTTTAGGAACAACTGAAGGTCCCAGAATCGACCTTCAACATATAAGTATAAACCCAACAGTATCAGCAACGGTAAGATATGTTTTAATTATGCCGACGGGTAATGAACATTATGAAATAACAATCGAAGGCGAGCAATACGCCCTATGGGGGAATGATGACACGATACTTTTTCATTTGTTGTGTGCGCGCCATGGCTTACATTATAAACCATATGAAGAGCCCGAGTTTTTCGAAGAGGTGTTGGTATGGAAAGACGAAGCAACCGGTGAGATGAAAAACAAAATAGTACAATATCCGAACCCGAAATACGTCGCGCCAGCACCAGAACCTGCGCCCACGCCATAAATACATATAAACATAATACCCTTCATTTCATTATACAATTCTTTTATTGGACCGAACAATTATTTCCCAATAATCGCGAATTTTATAATGTCATACCCACATGAACGCACCCGTGCGGCAGAACATTCACAACTCCTTGAAGGTCTCACCGCCGCCATCGCAGATTACCATATTGTAGAAGGCGGCTCTTTCCAAATCGTTCATCAAGTTGCGCGACTTCGCGAGCTTGTGTATCGGACATCACCAAAGTCAATTATGGAAATCGGTTTTAATGCGGGGCATTCTGCCCTCCTATTCCTCGCAATCACGCCACCTGAGACGAAAGTTGTGAGTTTCGATCTGGGCGAGTATGCTTATGTATTCGCAGCAAAACGATATATCGACTCGGTATTTCCAGGACGTCATACACTCGTTACGGGAGATAGCACAACTACCGTCCCGAAATACGAAGAACAGGTTGCTCACCGAATGAAAAATCAGCTTACCGCGCCACCGCTCAGCTTTGATTTTATCTTTATTGATGGCGGGCATCAAAATGATATTCCGATGAAAGATATATTGAATTCACAACGGTTGGCCGCAGGTTCGCATACTATTGTAGCAATCGATGATATATGCCGTAATCAAGAACGTCAAAAGCATTATACAGTTGAACCGTCAAAAGCATGGAATCAAATGATTTCGGCTGGTGTTGTAGAAGAAATTGGGTTTGATGATTATTGTGAAATGTTGAATCGTGATGTAATCGACCACGGATGTCAGACACGTGGAATGGCTTGGGGGCGATATTGTTTGGTGACAGATAATGATGATCATGGTGTGGATGTGACTTCGCAGACAACAGATACTATAACATCTCAGGCATCGGCGTCGGCCTCGTCATCAGCCTCTTCATTCAAACGTCTTCGTTATAATTACTATCAAAACAGTAGTAAATACATGGATCGTAATCAAATGCTTCAAGAAATCCATAACCAACACCATTATCACAAAGAGCACGAAAAGTTGGTTGCGATTGCCGACATGTATTTGAACTATTTTCCAACCTACAACAAGCGTGATACTAACTATGTTCGATTTTACCGCGCAAGTTCGAATTTCACGTTGAATCCACCAGAAGCAATCAAGCAGTTTGAAGAAATCGTGGATACACCTTCGCCATCGCCATCGAATGCGCCGAATGGCGTAAATGACAGCGAGTCTGAACTGCCCGATTTCATCAAAGAAGCCTCGGTTGCGAATTTGGGTATGTTATATCCAGCCGACCCTTGCGCCGAAATTCCGAAAATCATACATCTTCTTTATTTCGGTGAGACCGAGTTTTATAACTTTCATCATCGGTGTATTCATTCGATGATACAATACATGCCCGATTATGAAATACGGATCTATAATACGAGAGAACCACCAGCTGAAAATCAATATTGGCAAGACATGAAATCGCATCCTCGTGTGCGTATTCATAAGATGGATGCTCCGCAGTTTTATGACGGATTCGAGCTAAAACATTTCCAATATAAAGCGGATGTAGCGCGTCTTGAATTGTTATATGAGCATGGCGGTGTTTATTTGGACATCGATATGATTATTGTTCGATCTTTTCACGAAATATTCGCATCGGGACATTCTTTTTACATAAGTGAAGAACGCGAAGGGGCCAACGGTCGAGGAAGTGGTGCGCTTATCAACGCGTTTTTGGCAGCAAAACCGAAGAACGAATTCATCAAGTTATGGTTGAATGAATTCAAATCGGGTTTGAGATTGGGAATCTGGGCGCATCATATTCGCGATTCAAATAAACAGCTTCTTGAAAGCCATCCACATTACATGCATAAGTATCGTATTCGAGTGCTCGACTGGAAGATGTTTATGCCTCTTCACTGGCAAGACACCGAAGCATTTATTCGGTCGGAGACCGTGCCGTATGAATTTCCACCAGAGTCGTATGGAACGCATCTATGGGAGACGATATTAGGCGATGTTATGCGTAAAAATGAGTTTCTTCAAAAGCAAAAAATGGAACTTGAAATCTATCAACCGAAAGTGCCTACCAATGCTAACGATACCAACGATAACAACAACACAACCGCCAACGACAACGACGACGATTTGACGATTTATCCTGAGTATTATCATCCTCTACGAAACGACCAGTTTTACGATAAATATATTGTAAAAGGCAAACACGGTGGATATTTTATTGATATTGGGGCTGCCAACGGTGAAACGAATTCTGGCACTTATTTTTTCGAGAGATATCGGGAGTGGAAAGGGCTTGCGATCGAACCGGCAAAACATTATGAATCAGCGCTTCGTACCACGCGCGCGAAACCGGTTTGTGCTGCGGTGTCGAATGTAACATCTTCGATTTCAAATGGAAGCGGGCGTGGTGCGATTTTCTATGAATCTCTGGATCCGCCGCGTAGCGGTCTTAAAAGTGCGCTTGAAAATAATAAGGAAGGACAAGAATGGACTCGTAAAGGATTCAAATCGTATAAAGTGGATACGATTACGCTTTATGACTTGTGTTGTCAATATTCATCACCTGAATATATCGATTATTGTTCGTTGGATTGCGAGGGAAGCGAGGTTGAAATTCTCTCGACATTCTTTGAAGAAAACCAATCATTATCCCAAGTACCGTCATGTATAACCGAGAGAAGTAACGACGATATGTCTTGTGTAGAAATGACAATTACAAATAAGGTTTTTTCGATTGGATTTTTTAGTATTCGCGTTAGTTCAGATAAAGTATATCATAGAATTCGCGATCTTATGAAACACAATAAGTATGTTGAAACAACAAATCCGTATCTCTCTGTGATTGACCCGACAGCCACTATTTCGGCCGATATGAAGTACTTTAAATTACAGGATAGTAGTATTTCTCCGTCATCAAGTCAGCGTTCTTTATCGTCGATATCATCAAGCGCAAATTTCACACCTCAAGCAATACAAACACCACCATCTTCACCCGAAATGGGGTCATTCGATGTTGGTGAAGCACAGAGTATTCATTCAGCCGCATTTCTTAGCAAGCCGCCTTTCGCGGAAGAAGTTGTCGTGATATGTCTTCATGAACGCCCGGAACGAACAAACTATGTGAGCCAACATCTTACATCACATGGTATTCCGCATTCGGTTTTATTGAATCATATTCATAAAGAAGATACGAAGGTTGGCTGTTTCCGTTCGCATATTAACGCAATACGTTATGCTCAAGATAAAAATCTCTCGTCCGTCCTTATTTTAGAAGATGATGTATTGATTCGAGAGAATATTCATGAACTAGCGACGATTTCTCTGCCGTGTCGTGGAGATTGGGACATATTATACCTTGGTGGTATCTTGACAAAATACGACGGAATGGATGAAACTCATAAATGGGTCAAAGGAACAATATGGTGTAACCATGCTTACATCGTGAAACAATATATGTATGAGCCGATTCTTCATTTGGTAGATACATTTCCGGATTTGCCAGAATTGGAACGGCGAAATATTGATTATATGTTCACAGAGTATATCCAGCCAAAATATCAGTGCTGGCTTGCGAACGAACAATATATCATTCAAAAAGAAGGATATAGTGAAGTAGATGGTCGTGTGAAGTGGAAGGCTGGGTTTGATTGGGCAACGTTTGCGATGAAAGTTGTTTAACGCCTGTTATACATACTTATGAAAATGGCGGAGGTAATTGAATATTTGAATAGACACCTCGGTGAATATCGTTGGCTGCGTGGCTAGGCTCTCGCACCATTTCAAACCCCGCCTGATAAAATGGATGTGGAAAACGATCATATGCGTCAATATATCCGCGAAAGTCCATTTCGAGTAGCCACATATCGAGAGGTGTTTTCATGAATAACGCAGTATCGGTTTCTACCGCTTCTAATAATCGTTTCGCACCGCGTCGGCTAATTACATAAGCACCCGCGGTGCGAAATAATGGTGAATACCAAACGTTACGATTGCCTTGAATGACTGCTGGCGAGAGATTTCGGCGCTTGTAGATATTGGGTATGAGAGATTTGCGATAGTGTGTTTCGAGAGATTCGCGCGTTGTCTTTTGAAAAGAGAAATATGGTGGGGGTGTAGTTCCATCAATATCATAATTGGGCGTCCATTGTCCGCCAACATACATTAGGTCAAATTCAAACCGGTTCGCCCCTGTTTCATCTGACGCTTCCGACGAGATCGTAACTGCCTCTTTAATCTCTCGCGTCATCATTTGATACTGTGTCTTTGATGATTCAGAAAACATGACGTCATCTTCAAAAATGAGAAGATGTTCATGTTTATTTTGCGTAACATGCGATCTCCATAAAGAATAATGGCTCAAAGAACATCCGACTTCACCCAACACGCGCGGATGATTTCGGACGGTGTCTAACAAATCGGCAAATTGGAAGTAATGTTTCGAGAGATCTTGACCATCGATCGCAGGAAAACGACGAAACATGAACGGAGAAGTATTATAAAGATGAGACATACGGTCGGTCCGTCTGTCTAAATTTATGACCGCGATATCAAAATCGTCAATCCGTAACTCGTCTTTTGGATCCATTTGATATATTATATATTAAACCATGGATTTATACTGTTTCTTTTTTATCCTTTTATAATATCCACCAGCCCCCTCTTTAGGAAAACAATATTAAACCCTTATCGAGTATTATACGTACCCGCATTCACATCTATTATCGTCACATGTCTGTTACTACGCTAGAAACTCCGGAAATAACCGTTGGCTCTATTCAGAATTCTACCCCGACCCCGACCACATCCACTACTATTACTTCCACAACCAAATCTCACCAAGTGGTAGAACCGTTACTTGAAGAAGATCAAAACCGATTTGTGCTTTTTCCGATTAAGGATGCTGCGATATGGAATATGTATAAGAAACAGGTGGATTGTTTTTGGCGAGCGGAGGAAGTTGATCTTACAAAAGATCTTACGCACTGGACATCATTAAACCACGACGAGAGATATTTCATTTCGATGATTCTTGCGTTTTTTGCGGCGAGTGACGGAATTGTCATGGAGAATTTGGCACAGCGATTTATGTCCGAGGTTCAGCTAGCCGAAGCCCGCGCATTCTACGGTTTTCAAATCGCGATGGAAAATATTCATTCGCAGATGTATAGTATCCTTATTGATACATATATCAAAGACGCAACGGAGAAGGACCGATTATTCAACGCAATACAGAATTTCCCTTGTATCAAGAAGAAGGCGGATTGGGCTTTGAAATGGATTGGTGATAAACGTAGCACGTTCCAGACGCGGCTTGTTGCTTTCGCGTGTGTCGAAGGAATCTTCTTTTCTGGTGCTTTCTGTTCCATATACTGGTTGAAGAAACGTGGTCTCATGCCGGGTCTCACGTTCAGCAACGAACTCATCTCTCGCGACGAAGCGCTTCATACAGAGTTTGCGGTGCTTTTATACACGAAGATGGTGAAAAAGATTCAGCGTCATCGTGTGTATGAGATTGTCCGTGATGCGGTAGAAATCGAGAAGGAGTTCATTTCAGAGGCGCTTCCATGTCGTCTTATCGGTATGAACGCTAAACTCATGTGTCAGTACATCGAGTTTGTAGCGGATCGTCTCATCCTTCAGCTTGGTTATGATAAAATTTATAATGCGGCCAACCCGTTTGATTTTATGGAAATGATAAGCCTCGCTGGAAAGACGAACTTTTTTGAGCGAAGGGTAGGTGAGTATGCGCTTGCGGAGAAGAAAGTTGCGGATGATGTCTTCGAATTTAATGCGGATTTTTAGATGATGCGTTCAGCCGTTCGCAACTTCAAACGTTACATAAACAACGCTCTCATTCCAAATTGACGATGTGCGCGTAATCCTGCCGCCGGATGTTGTTTTTGAAATGGTATGACGATGTCAGAATTTTGTTTGACATTTTGATATACACGACCATTCGTTGTAGCAGTACCCGTATTCGTAGTCACAGCCGCAACCGCAATACGGCGCTGTCGTTCTTCTTCTGTTATAATTGTTCTGTCTTGTGGAATGGCTAATCCTATATTTTGACGTGGTTTTCTATCCCCCATCATCATAAAAGGCATATTTGATTGTATAGGAACATTCACCGTATTTACACCACCGTTGATTTTACGCATGAGATGACTATTCGTTGCTTGTCCGACTGATGCGGCTACTGTTGCTGCGTGAATCGAATGTATCTGCTTATTCGCATCAACAATATATTCGCTCTGTAGTTGTTTAATATTTCGAAGCGCATTCAAAGGCGAAACGCGTATTTTATTGAGACGTTCTAGTGACTGTTCTTCAAAGTGAAGTTGTGAGTAATGAATGTATGTCTCGAACGTATTCACATCAATCATATGCGTTTCATCATATTTCATATACGATATATTTGTTAATTTTGTTAGTCCATCCGTATTATTTGGCATAATCGATGTAGCTAATTCGTCACGGCAAATTAGTCGTTTCATTCCATCCGCAAATTGAAGAATATGTGTATCTCCGATAGTGTAAAAATTACTGCGGTCGATTGTAAGACCAAATTGTTTAGCTCGTTCGTTGATGAGATTATCTTCTCCTCCCCATGCCCAGTAATTGGGGAATCCGTTAATTCTCTCGAAATCAACACCTCGAATCGAAAATATTCCACCGAGTGCGAATTGAAAACCATAAAAATGTTTCACGACGCCATATTCAGTATAATAATTCAAGATATTCTTGTCATACGGTAGCGTGTCGATGTCGTTGAATATGAATATCATATCTTTATAATGATTTGGAAATGCCTCTTTTAATGCTAAAAATCCTATATTTTTCATGGCCCCACGATTGAATGGACGTTTATCGTTTTGATGAATGAAGTAAAATGACCAGTCTTCGCTGGGTATATCTTCCATGATTTTGTAGATATATGTGCTGAAAAAGACGCGATGTGGTTCGCGATCACGATAAGGAACGATAAACACATATTTTGGGATGTGTGTATTTGGAAGTGACGGGTCTTCTTCTTCTCCCATATTGATGAAAATAGAATAATATGAAAATAGAATAATGAATATAATATCATAATATAAGAAAAATATGACATTATAACGTTGATATAATTATTCTGTTTTCAGCGCATATTTATCAACAATCATTTTCGGAATAAGCCGGTCACGCATATCGTAGAGCTTTTTGTAGCATTTGTTGATGGTAACTTCACTCATATCACTAATACGATTGACATCTTTCTTCGTAATGGGAAGCCGACACATGCATGCGACGAAGTAGATGATACCTGACGCGATACTGTGTGGAGTATTTTCAGGAATTAGATTTTGTTTTTCGATCATCACTGCGATAAACTGGCACAATTTCGTGAGTTCATCGTTTATTGATAGACGGCTACAATATCTCTCGATGAATGCTTCCGGCTTTGTCTTGCAGAAGTTTGTTTTCTCCGAATTATCTAAATTCGATTCGAGTTCGTTGATAATGCTGACCGCATTTTTACAGCCTTTTGTTGCGCTGGTATTGTCGAGATTGAAAATGTTGGCGATTTCTTTGGGTGTGCGCGGACAATTATGTATCTTGCATGCGATATAGATGGATGCGCCGACAACGCCATCACGATTGAGACTCCGAAATGTTTTGTGTTCGGAGATACGTTTATGAACTCGGAGTGCTTCATCGATAATCATCTTAGAAATCCCTTTATTTTGTGCGAGGGTGGTAATTTTCTGGAACATATCGTATTGTGCTTTCTCTCGATATGGCATCGATTGCCATTCCGTATAACGTCGGATTTTCATCATGTCTTGAGAATAAGAACCGCCTTCGCACATCACCTTGCATCCATACGATGATTCTTTCAGCAAAGGATTAACTGGCATGCCGCATCGAGTTGGGTCGTTGTTTTGATTATCATCTGCGCCGTAATAGCGCCACTCCGCGCTTTGATCGAGAGATTCATCTTTGTAAAGAATACTACACGCTGGATTTTTACATGTGAGAAATCCGTCATCCGTAAGAACCACGTCGCTTGAACACACTTCGCAATTCTCTCGAACACCTGATTTACGATAAAGACATTCCACATCGGTCTCGGGTTTGATAAAGAGTGCCGACATTCGTTTTACGGGCGGTTGTTCTGATGACTTCGGTAGATGATCATCAGATATGTCGCCGTCGCCACTACCGTCGCCGCGCAACGATGTTTGTTTGGGAGATTGTTGGATTGTCTCTGGAAGATTGAGTGGTATTTGCCCCTCTTCGGTTATATTGGAGTATTCTTGTATGATTTCTGGCATGAAATCTTCCTCTATTTTCGCCCAGATATTTACTTCTTCCTTTACACGTTTGTTTTTTT
>JACCEE010745878.1_pt1 | contig 14212 bp, 15 predicted proteins | sample 7449931 | NCBI WGS metagenome assembly JACCEE01 (sample SAMN15323457, study PRJNA562643) | freshwater metagenome | isolation source: river surface water | place: USA:Blue River Watershed | collected 2017-08-19 | reverse complement strand
GCGCACTAGTCGTTGGCGATCATTCTTTAAGTATTAATGCATTTGTGATTCGTAAGCCCGATGAAAACATTGGCGCTGTCCACGCGTGGTGCATGGCCAAGAACGCGAGCATGTATGGAATTGCATTTGCTACAAACGAGCTCGGGGATATCTTTTTAGTTGGGCGCCTACCGCTAAGCGCTGTAACCGATCGCGAAATAGATCGCTTAGTTGGGGCGGTTCTGCAATATTCAGATTCTTCATTTAATCCACTTCTGGAACTTGGTTTTGCCAATGCCATTCGCCGCGAATGGGCATGGCGCGTGAGCCGCGGTGAATCTTTGGCAAATCTCGACGCGTTTAAGCATCTGATTTAATTTTTTTAAGGCATTCCCAAAACTTGGCTAATTCCGTAGAAGATGGCACCGCAAGCTGCAGCAGCGGGAAGAGTTAATACCCAGGCAGTCAAAATATTTCCGACTACTCCCCAGCGAACCCACTTCGGTCCGCGAGTTGCGCCCGCACCAATAATTGAAGATGTAATTGTGTGAGTAGTTGAAATCGGTGCCTTCAAGTGAATTGCCATAAAAAAGAGAACAGTTGACGCAACGGTTTGCGAAGCGACACCGCGAACTGGATCAATTTCAACCATGCGCTTTCCAAGAGTCTTCATAATGCGCCATCCACCCGCGTAAGTGCCAAGTGAAATAGCAGTAGCCGCAGCCACTTTTACCCAAATCGGAATCGAATCTCCGGTGTGCATTCCGCCAACAACTAACGAGAGAGTAATTACTCCCATTGTCTTTTGCGCATCTTGTAATCCGTGCCCGACTGACATCGCTCCAGCGGCAAAAATTTGGGCGATTCGGAATCCACCGCCAGCGCGAGATTTCTTCGCGTTTCTAAATGCCCATTGCAGGGCAAGCGTGAGCAAGAATGCTGCTGATAATCCAACTACAGGTGAAATCACCATCGGAATTGCAACTTTCTCTACTACACCTGCCCATTTAACAAGTTCGCCAGATGCGAGGGCCGCCCCAACCAATCCGCCAATAAGGGCGTGCGAAGAGGAGGAAGGAAGTCCCCGCCACCATGTGAGTAAATTCCAAGCGATGGCACCAAGTAAAGCGGCCATTACAACCACCAAACCAGAGTTGCTAGTTTCAACTTCAATAACGCCTTTTCCGACAGTTTTAGCAACTCCTTCAGAAAGGAATGCGCCAATTAAATTGCCGATAGCTGCCAGCAGGAGAGCCTTCTTTGCACTGAGCGCCTTCGTTGCAACTGTAGTTGCGATTGCATTTGCTGCGTCATGAAAGCCGTTTGTGTAATCGAAAATTAATGCTACGACGACAATTAATACTACGAGCAAATGTGCGGTAGACAAGGTTTAGGACTCCTTGAGCGCGATGGTTCGTATCGTACGAGCGACTGCCGCCATCTCATCTAAAGATTCTTCAAATGCGTCAATCACTCCATTAATTCTTAGAATAGTCATTGCATCAAAATTTCCGCTGAAAAGTAGTGATGTAACTCGACGGTGCAAGCGGTCACCTTCATCTTCAATTTTGTCAGCTTCAACATAGTAATGATCTAGATCCTTTAAATTTTTCAATCTTGGCATGCTGCGAGCTGTTAATTCGGCTAATCGACGAACCGCATCGACGAGTTCTGTAGTTCCTTGGGGAAACTCTTTAACATCATGCAAAATAATTAGGTCTGTTGCTTCTTCGAGTTGATCCATCGCGTCATCTAAGGTATTTGCAAGAGTTTGCAAATCACCTCGGTCGTATGGCGTAACAAACATGTCATCAACACGGCGAATGATTTTTCCTAGAAGTTCATCGGCTTCCGATTCGATATTGCTAACCCGCTTGGCAAGTTCGCGACGACTTTTGATAGGTGCTGCGATCATTTCAACCGAAGTTCGAGCACCTGAAGCAACTCGCTCGGCTAGAGATGTGTAGAGATCAAACAAAACTGCGTCTTTGGGAGTAAGTGCCACGGCGGAGCTCCTGATTTCTAAGAAATACTGATTTGCGGGTGCCGGGGAAGCGGTTCGAACTCTAGTAGAACATGGCAAGATACGGGGTATGTCGAACTACGAATTAATCTTGTTGCGCCACGGCGAATCCGAATGGAATGCTAAAAACCTCTTCACTGGTTGGGTAGATGTTCGTCTATCAGCAGCTGGCGAAGCCGAAGCAGCCCGTGGCGGAAAGTTGCTCGTAGAGCGCAACTTGTTGCCTGATGTAGTTCACACTTCACTCTTGCGCCGTGCGATACACACTTCACAGCTCGCACTTGATTCATGCGATCGCCACTGGATTCCCGTTCGTCGCTCATGGCGCTTAAATGAACGCCACTACGGTGCGTTGCAGGGCAAGGATAAGAAAGAGACTTTGGCTAAGTACGGTGAAGAACAATTCAAACTTTGGCGCCGTTCATACGATGTGCCACCTCCACCAATCGATGCCGCAGACCCTTACAGCCAAGCCAATGATGCGCGTTACGCTGATTTAGGAGCAGAACTTCCTGCGACCGAGTGCCTAAAAGATGTAGTCGCACGCATGATGCCTTACTGGCAAGAGTCAATCATTCCTGACTTGAAGGCTGGAAAGCGCGTACTTGTTACCGCTCACGGAAATTCACTTCGTGCACTAGTGATGCACCTAGATGGAATCTCAGAATCAGATATTGCAGAGTTAAATATTCCAACCGGAATTCCACTGCTCTATAACTTGGATGCAGACTTTAAGCCTGTTAAAAAGGGTGGAGAGTATTTAGATCCTGATGCTGCGAAAGCTGCTATTGAAGCGGTTGCGAATCAGGGGAAGCGTTAACCTCAACTGAGTTCGATGTAACGTCCTTGTAGTCATCGCGCTTATCGCGAATGATTACTTCAGCAGTTACAAATCCTGCACGAGCAAAACCAAGTGATAACTTCACGTGGCGACCTGCAACAGGTGAAACTCCGTAGAAGACCGCTTTAGCATTTGCGCTATCGCCTTCAAAGCGAATTGGTTGATTCTTCTTTAGCGCGGTCTCGCCAGTTAAAACTGCAGTGTTTGAACCAACTGCGATTCCGAGCAATTTATCTTCAGTATCGCCTTGGTTAACAATTGTTCCGACTAGAACAGCATCGCCAGTTTCGGTCGCAACTAAAAGCAGATTTAAAACCTTAATCTCTACGCCATTATCTGTAACAGAAAGTTCTTTGCCATCTGTTACTTGTTTGATCTGGCGGGTAGATGCGTTCTGACCAGCACCACATGCGGTAAGTGTTAAAGCAAGTGAAGCTGCAATTAGCGATGAAGTAAGCGCTTTGTTAATGCGAGGCATAGGGCACATTCTCTCATGCGTTTCAAGGTGGTTATTCCCCTAATCTCCATTTACCCCTTATTTATTAGGGTTTTCTCACCTGAAAATGGCTGGTAGAATTGGTCGTCTAGCGAAGGGCAACACATGACATTTAAGGTCGGCGAAACCGTTGTTTATCCCCATCACGGAGCAGCTCTTATCGAAGCGATTGAAACCCGCATCATCAAGGGCGAAGAACGTACCTACCTAGTCTTGAAAGTTGCACAAGGAGATCTCACAGTCCGCGTTCCTGCAGATAATGTAGATCTCGTCGGAGTCCGCGATGTTGTCGACAGCGCCGGCCTTGATCGCGTATTTAACGTACTTCGTCAGCCTTACACCGAAGAGCCAACAAACTGGTCACGTCGTTACAAGGCAAACCTCGAAAAACTTGCATCAGGAGATGTCATTAAGGTCGCAGAAGTTGTGCGCGATCTTTACCGTCGCGATCTCGATCGTGGCCTCTCTGCTGGTGAAAAGCGCATGCTCGCCAAGGCGAAGCAGATCCTTATCTCTGAGCTAGCTCTTGCAGAGCGCACAGATGAAGAAAAGGCTGCAACTCTCCTTGACGAGGTTCTCGCTTCTTAAGTAACAAGCCTTTCTTATGATCGCCGCAATCATCGCTGCTGCAGGCAGTGGCGAAAGATTTGGCGCATCAATTCCTAAAGCCTTAATCCAACTCGGTGATCGCACTCTTATTGAGCATGCCGTTTCATCAATCTCATCGGTAGCAGATCAAATAATTGTTACTGCGCCAAGCGGATATGAAAAAGAAATCCAGAAGCTTGTTGGCGATGGCGTAACCGTTGTAACTGGTGGAGCTACACGATCTGAAAGCGTGCGCATCGGTTTGTCAAAAGTCTTGTGCGATGCCGAATACGTTTTGATTCATGATGCAGCTCGCGCACTTGCTTCTCCTGATCTAGCAAAGCGAGTCATTGCTGCGCTCAAGAATGGCGATGTTGCAGTTATCCCAGGTCTTGCTCAAACTGATACTGTAAAAATTGTTGATGAAAACGGAGTTGTTACTTCAACTCCAGATCGTGCAGCTATGCGCCGCGTGCAAACTCCACAAGGTTTTACCTACGGAGTTATTAATCAAGCACATGCCCAAGCTGGTGAAGCAACTGATGATGCAGCACTAGTTGAATCACTTGGTAAACCAGTTCGGGTTATCGATGGCGAAGAACGGGCAATTAAAATTACAACCCCTGCCGACATGGCAACGGCGCTGCAGTTCTTAGGAAAATCAACAAACTTTAAAACCGGTGTTGGTGTGGATGCCCATCACTTTGAAGCTGGTCGCGAACTTTGGCTTGCTGGTTTGTTATGGCCTGATCAAGATGGCGTAGAAGGCCACTCTGATGGCGACGTTGCAGCACATGCAATTTGTGATGCCTTATTTGCAGCAAGTGGCCTTGGTGATTTGGGATCAAACTTTGGAACTAATAAGCCGGAATATAAAGGCGCATCTGGAACAACTTTGCTTAAGGAAACTCTGGCACTGGTTGAAAAGAGCGGATACGCAATTTCGCATGTATCAGTGCAAGTAATTGGCAATCGCCCCAAGATCGGATCACGTCGTGCCGAAGCAATCGCAACACTTTCGCAGGCTTTGGGTGGCGCAGAAGTCGCGCTACTTGCAACAACCACCGATGGCATGGGCCTAACAGGTGAAGGCAAGGGCATTGCGGCCATTGCATCAGCGCTGATTTATTCTAAATAACCTTCGCAAGATAGACTTAGCCAATGAGTTCGCTATCTTTATATGACACGCTAACGCGAACCACATCCCCATTTGTGCCACTTAAAGCGGGCGAAGTCGGTATTTATCTCTGCGGTGCAACTGTTCAGGCGCCTCCACATATCGGTCACGTACGCTCGGGCGTTAACTTTGACATCTTGCGCCGCTGGTTAACTAAATCCGGCTACAACGTAACTTTTATTCGCAACGTCACAGATATAGATGACAAGATTTTGCATAAGGCGGTTCATGAAAAAGCGCCTTGGTGGGCAGTTGCCATGAAGTATGAACGCGCATTCACTGAAGCCTATGCAGCGCTAAATGTGCAGCCGCCAACTTACGAACCACGTGCGACTGGCCATGTCACTCAGATGATCGAACTAATGACTTTGCTTATCGAGCGCGGTGCCGCGTATGCGCCAGGCAATGGCGATGTTTATCTCGAAGTTCGCAAACTTAAGTCATACCTAACGCTTTCTCGTCAGAATGTTGATGACTTGCAACCAGCCGCTGATGCTGATGAGACTTACAAGAAAGACCCACGCGACTTTGCACTTTGGAAAGCGGCAAAGCCAGGAGATCCTTCTTGGCCAACGCCTTGGGGCCCAGGTCGTCCCGGTTGGCACCTCGAATGTTCTGCAATGGCGCACTCATACCTTGGTGAAGCATTTGATATCCACGGCGGTGGATTAGATCTGATCTTCCCGCACCACGAGAACGAGATCGCACAATCAGAAGCTGCTGGCTATGCATTCTCTAAGCGCTGGATGCACAACGCTTGGGTGACCGCTTCAGGTGAAAAGATGTCTAAATCACTTGGTAACTCGCTACAAGTGGCGGAACTCTTAAAGACGGTGCGCGGAATCGAATTACGTTGGTATCTCGGTAGTGCGCATTACCGTTCAATGCTCGAGTTTTCCCACGAAGCGCTCGCCGAATCTGCAACAGCTTTCCGTCGCATCGAAGGTTTCCTAACTCGCGCTACAGAAATTCTTGGAGCTGCGCCAACTCCCGTTATTTCACAAGGCTTTACCGATGCTATGAACGATGATTTAGCGGTACCAACAGCGCTAGCGGGAATCTCTGAGGTACTTCGCCTTGGAAATAGCGCAATCACTAGCGGCGATAAAGCGGTAGTAGCAACGTCTGCAAATGAAATTCGCGGTGCGCTAGAAGTACTTGGTTGCGACCCATTTGATCCAAATTTTGCTAGCGCTGGCGGAGAAGATCTAACAAACGCGTTAGATGGCGTCATTCAATTAGCTTTAGCGCAACGCACAGCAGCGCGCGAGCGAAAAGATTTTGCAGCATCAGATCAGATTCGTGATGGTTTGGCTGCACTTGGAATTAGTATCGAAGACACAGCACAAGGGCCACGTTGGTCTATCTCACAGATAAGCGAGAAGTAAATGGCCGGCAGCGCAAAACCACGTGGAGCAGCACGCACTAGTTCTAAAAAGGGACCAACCGGCGGAACCGGCGGAAAAAATAAACGTCGCTTAGAGGGTAAAGGTCCAACGCCTAAAGCTGAAGATCGTCCGTATCACGCAGCTGCAAAGCGCAAGAAGGCTGCCGAAAAGAAAGCTGCACCACGTACTCGCACCGGTCGTAGCGAAAAGCCAAAGGGTGAAATTGTTTCTGGTCGTAACGCAGTTCTGGAAGCACTTCGTGCCAGTGTTCCGGCAACAGAGTTAATTGTTGCGCGCAGTATTGATGTCGATGATCGCGTTGCAGAATCGCTGCAACTTGCGCTGCATCACCAACTTCCGATTCGCGAAGTACACCGTGCCGAACTCGAAGGCATTAACGCAAATAGCCAAGGAATTATCTTGGCGATCAAGCCTTATCAATACTCTTCATTCCAAGAAATCACCGAGCGTGCAAATCATCCGATCTTGATTGTTGCCTTAGATGGAGTTACCGATCCACGTAACTTGGGTGCAATCGTGCGAAGCGCAGCAGCATTTGGTGCCGCAGGCGTTGTTATGACTGAACGTCGCGCAGCAGCAATGACGGCATCTGCTTGGAAATCTTCAGCAGGTGCAGCAGCACGTCTGCCAGTGGCGCAAGTAACCAATATGGCGCGCACTATCGATGACGCGAAGAAATTGGGCTGTTTTGTCATCGGATTAGATGGTGAATCTGATGAAACTTTGAGCGGCATGAAGGTTGCAAAAGAGAATGTCATGATCGTTGTTGGCAGCGAAGGAAAAGGCCTTTCCCGCCTTGTACGCGAAAAGTGCGACCTAGTTGTTTCAATTCCGATGCGCGCAACAACTGAATCTCTCAACGCCAGCGTTGCAACATCGATTGCACTGTTCTGGGTAGATGAGCAGCGCCGTAAGTAAGAGCTAAAAGGTTTGGGATCTATGAAATACACACGTTTAATCATCTGCGGAGATTCTTACTCCGAAGGCATGTCCGATGAGATGGTTAATGGCCAATATCGCGGCTGGGCCGATCGCATCGCCGATGTAATGGCAAAAGAAGTACCTGGCTTTACTTACGTAAATTTAGCGATCCGTGGAAAGTTACTGAAGCAGGTAATTGATGATCAGCTTCCGGTGGCACTTTCTTATGTGACCGGGCCAGAAACGCTGCTAACTTTTCACGCAGGTGCCAATGATGCGCTTCGCCCAAGTTATAAACCTGAAGTCGCACAAGCTTTATATGCAGATGCCGTTCGTCGCGCCGCTGCATCTGGTGCCACGCTTATGTTATTTACAGTTTTAGAACGCACTGGCAACACAGGTCGTGGCTCCGATGTCTGGGCTGCTCGCTTTGGTGAATTCAATAAAGGAGTTCGCAAAGTAGGAGCTGAAGTCGGCGCAATTATTGTTGATGCCAACCAAGAAACATTCTTTAGCGATAATCGATTCTTAGCATTTGACCGCTTGCATTTAAATGCCGAAGGCCATAATCGAGTTGCCCAAGCGTTACTTGAAAGACTTGGATATAACTTTGATCCAGCATGGAGAATTCCATTGCCACCAGCAAAACCAACGCCTTGGATAAGAAAGCGCGCTATATCTGCAATTTGGTTCTTCACCTTCGCACTGCCTTGGATCTGGCGACGCTTGCGCGGTAAATCATCAGGGGATGGGCGAAGTGCAAAATACCCAACCCCGACCGCGTGGCCGCTGCGCTAAAGGTTACGATTTTTAGATTATGGCGATAACTGCCATAATTACGCCCGTTGCCTCATTGGGGCAGCAAGCCTCTCTAGCTCAGTGGTAGAGCAGCGCACTTGTAATGCGCAGGTCGTCAGTTCAATCCTGACGGGGGGCTCCATTTTTCCCAGATGCAAAGGGGCGGCGATGAAAAATTATTCGTTCCCTCACGATCAATTCAAAGAAGTACTCGCTTCCAACGCCGAATATGCCAAGACTTTTAAGTATTCAGAGTTAAGCGGATCGGCGGCTAAAGGTTTAGCGATCGTTACCTGCATGGATTCGCGCATTAACCCACTCTCAGTTGTTGGAATGCGTTCTGGCGATGCCAAGATTCTCCGCAATGCCGGAGCTCGCGTAACTGAAGATGTTATCCGCACACTGGTTTTGGCAACTTACTTGTTAAACGTTGATCGAATCTTGGTGATGCCACATACCGACTGCGCCATGGCTAGTGGAGATGAAGCAGATATCCATGCGCTAATTGATGAAAAATTTGGCGTAGATACTCGCTCGCTTGAATTTCGTACAACAAGCAATCAGGAAGCAGCGCTCGCAACCGATGTAAACCGCATCCGCGCTTATCCGTTACTGCGTCAAGGCGTGACAGTTGCTGGCGCTATTTATGATGTGAAGACCGGAACTATTGTTCCGGTTGATTGCTGACTCGCCGTATCGGCATCTTCGTTACTGGATAACTTAAATCCGTTAAAAACTGGTGCACAATCGCGCTAAATAAAGCGGGCTTTTCTTTTGGCGCTCCGTGAGATGTGCCTGGAACTATTGCTAATTGACCCAACTCAATTGCACGATACATCTCGATAGTGTGTTCATGTGAAATAACATCGTCATCGCCTGCAACAACCAAGGTAGGACATTGAATCTTCGCTAAGTCACTTAGTGGAATATCAGGTTCGGTATCCCAAATTTTCAACATCTTCTTGATCTTCTCAGTCAAGGTATGTGGTGCATCAGGTGAAGTTACGGCGTATTCAGCTTTATCTTCGTCGCTTGGTTCCGAAAATGGAAGCTCAATACTTGTGCCTGAATGGTGGTAATTAGCACCGATTAGAACAAGTGATTTGACTAGTTCAGGACGCACAATCGCAACTGACATCGCGATAATTCCGCCATCTGACCAACCAATCAAATGTGCCGGCTCTTTAACAATATCTTCGAGATAGGCGATCGCCTCTTTAATTTGATAATCAAAATGGAAAGAGCCTTCGCGATCGCCGGTGTATCCGTGTCCGGTGCGATCGTAGGCAAATAAATGAAAATCAGGTTCTAGATCTGGGGCTAATACATAATCCCAATGAGAAGTTTGGCTAAGTCCGCCATGCAACATAACGACTGCCTCGCCGTTGTTCTCCCATTCGTAGCAATAAGTCTGATGGCCACGTAAATCTAGGTATTGCGCCATTTACTTACAGACTATCCATGATGTGGCGATTACCGCGATCGAAGGTTAGGTAGTTCCAGGTCCAGTCAGCAATTGTGCCGATCTTGTTACGGCCGCCAAGTAAGTAGAACAAATGCAGCCACAACCAGGCATACCAGGCTGGTATTCCTGCGATTTGAATTCCTTTGAATTGCACAATCGCTTTGTGGCGACCAATCGTTGCCATCGAACCTTTATCTAGATACTTAAAATCTTGTAGCGCTTGTCCGCGCGCGGCACGCATTATCTGTTTTGCAACCCAACGACCTTGCTGCATTGCAACAGGTGCAACCATCGGCAAGAAACCACCATCTGCGCCTTTGGCACTTGAAATATCACCGATCGCCCAAATATGCGGATAGTGATTTACCTGCAAGTTCTGGGCAACACTTATGCGAGATCCTTCTAAAGGTAAGTTTAGTAAGCCTCCAGTTGGTTCGCCCTTAACACCGGCAGCCCAGATTGTTACTTCAGATGGAATTGCATCCGCACCTTTCACCAGAATCTGGCGCGGCTTAACCTCTTGTACTGCGGTATTTAACAGAACTTTGACTCCGAGTTTTTCTAAATCTTTTTTAGCTCGCGCTGATAACTTTTCGCTAAACATCGGCAAAATTCTTGGCCCAGCTTCAATCAAGTAGATATCGATATGTTCGGCGGCATTTGCCTCATCATTTTTAAGTGGACCGCGCTTTAACTCGGCGAGTGCTCCGGCCATTTCAACGCCAGTTGGTCCGCCGCCAACAACGCTTAATGAAAGTCTGGTCTGATCTTCAAAGCGACAGAGATCTTCAAAGCGGCGCATTACTTCGGCACGAATACCGATTGCTTCATGCACACTCTTCATGCCAAGTGCATGCTCGTTTACTCCGGCAACTCCAAAGTCGGCAGTCGCAGAGCCAAGTGCAACAACTAAATGATCAAATTCAAGAACTTCTGAAGAGTCGAGTTTTACAGACTTATTTTTATGATCGACCGCGATTGGAGAACCCATTCGGAATTTCACACCACTCTTACGCAACGCGCCGCGGACAGGGTGCGCTACATGATCTGCGGCAAGGCCAGCAGTTGCTACCTGATATAGCAAAGGCAGAAATGTTTGAAAGTTATGGCGATCAACAACGGTGACATCGGCATCTTTAGCAAGCGCTTTGGCAGCAGTTAGCCCGCCAAAGCCTGCGCCCAGAATTACGACGCGAGGTCGATTAGAAGAAGCCATGTTCAGAGTCTAGGCTCTTCACCATGAACTCGCAGAATTCAGGGCGTTTGATACTTGTAACTGGCGCATCGGGCTATGTCGGTGGCCGCTTGGTACGCGACTTGGTAAGCGATAAATGCGACGTGCGTATTTTGGTGCGCGATGCGCAGAAAGTTGCCGAACAACCTTGGGCTAAAGATGTAGACATCGTCGAAGGTAATGCCACTGTCGTATCTGATCTTGATCGCGCACTTAAGGGAGTTCATACAGCTTTCTATCTATTGCATTCAATTAATTTAGGTAAGAACTTCGATGACATTGAATCTGAAATGGCGCGCAATTTTGCACTTGCTGCAGAAAAACAAGGCGTTAAGCAGATCGTTTATCTCGGCGGAATCGCCAATGACAAAAACCGTAGCCAACACTTAGCATCGCGAATGAATACAGGTGCACAGCTGGCTTCAACTTCTGTGCCAGTTCTTGAACTACGCGCCGGAATCATCATCGGTTCGGGCTCGGCATCTTTTGAGATGTTGCGCCACCTAACGCATCGCTTGCCGATTATGACCACACCAAAATGGGTCTCGAATTTAACGCAGCCAATCTCTATTCGCGATGCGCTTTATTACTTGCGTCAGGCCGCTTCGCTCAAGCAACCGGTCGGAAAGATCTGCGATATCGGCGGTAAAGAAGTTCTTTCATATGCCGACATGATGCAGAAATTTGCCAAGCTATCTGGTTTGCGCAAGCGCTGGATTGTTTCGGTACCAGTACTAACCCCAAAACTTTCCAGTCTTTGGATCGGTTTTGTTACACCAGTACCAACATCACTAGCCCGCCCACTTGTTGAATCATTAATCAGCGAAGTTGTTGCAGATCCGGCAAAGAGTATTGATGCGATTATTCCGCCACCACCAGAAGGTTTTATCGATGTGGAAGGTGCGATTTCTTTGGCGCTTTCGCGTATTGCAGATCGCGATGTAATTACACGTTGGTCAGATGCGGCATACCCAACTGCGCCATGGCAGAAAGCTCAAGGCGATCCCGAATGGGCTGGTGAAATGGTTCTGCGCGATCGTCGCGAATCAAACACTGAAGCAAGCGCCGCATCTATCTGGCAAGCGATCGAAAGCATTGGTGGTTCCAATGGTTGGTACGGTGCCGATTTTCTCTGGTACTTACGTGGCTTGTTAGATCGCTTTGTTGGAGGAGTCGGTCTACGTCGTGGCCGTCGCGATCCCTTAACTCTGCGAGTTGGAGATAGTTTAGATTTCTGGCGCGTTGAAGAGTTAGAGCGAGGTAAGCGGTTAAAACTCTACGCCGAAATGGTTCTACCTGGAAAAGCTTGGCTCGAATTTAGCATCGTGGAAAACGGAGATAATCGCACGGTTGTGCAAGAGGCTAGCTTCTCTCCACGTGGTCTAGGTGGCCAGTTGTATTGGTATTTTGTGCTCCCGTTCCACATCTTTGTTTTTCCAACGATGATGCGAAATCTGATTCGAAAGGCAAACCGCACCGACTATGCCAATTCACGCATTTAATGCAGAGGTCGAAGCCCTTGCGAAAGAAATATTGGCTTATAGCCTGCTGCGCTTAAAGGATGATCCACCGCTAGATGGTCCGCGTACCGCTGAAGATTTGTTTGAAGAAGTTGGCAACACCATCACCGCAAAAGGTTTAGGCGGACATGAAGCGCTCGAAGTATTTACCAATGTTTTAGCAAAGGCCTGTATCTCAACGGATCATCCGCGCAACTTAGCCTTTATTCCATCTGCGCCAACTGAATACTCAAATCTCTTTGACTTAGTTGTTGGTGCAAGTTCACTTTACGGTGGATCTTGGCAAGAAGGCGCTGGCGCTGTCTTTGCAGAAAACCAAGCGCTGCGTTGGATCGCTGATTTAGCTGGGCTCCCACAATCTGCCGGTGGTGTTTTTGTACAAGGCGGAACGATTGGAAATCTTTCAGCGCTCGTTGTTGCGCGCGCTGCGGCACGAAAGAAGTATCCAAATACAACGCGTTGGGCGATTGCCTGTAGCGCTGAAGCGCATTCTTCAATCGCTAGCGCAGCACAAATCATGGATGTGGAACTTTTAAAGATAGAGCCTGGCACTGATCGCAAGATGCACGGTGATGCACTTGCTGTAGCAATTGATCAACTGCATTCGACAACACAAACCCGCGTCTTCGCAGTTGTCGCAACCGGCGGCACCACAAACCTCGGAATCATCGATGATCTTGCAACTATTGCCGAAGCAACTCATGCCCGCGATATCTGGTTCCATGTTGATGGCGCTTATGGTTTGGCAGCGTTATGTGCGCCATCTGTGCGCGCGAAATTTAGCGGCGTCGAACAAGCCGATTCACTTATTGTTGATCCACATAAGTGGCTATTTGCACCATTCGACGCGTGTGCACTTATCTATCGCAACCCGGAGCTAGCCAAAGATGTGCACACCCAACATGCTTCATATTTAGAAACTCTGCATGATGACACTTGGTCGCCGGCAGATTATGCAATTCATTTAACTCGTCGTGTTCGCGGTTTACCGTTCTGGTTCTCACTTGCTGCTCATGGCACAGATGCATATACCGAAGCGATGGAAGAAACCCTCACCGTTGCACGCGAAGCAGCCGAACTTGTTCGCCAACATCCCAACTTAGATTTAATTCACGAACCCGAACTTTCCATTGTTGCCTTTACTCGTAAGGGATGGGCGCCAAGTGATTATCAAAAGTGGAGCGATAAATTATTAGCCGATCAGATCGGCTTTATCCCGCCATCATCAGATAAGGGCCAATCGATATTGCGTTTTGCGATAGTTAACCCTTGGACGAAGATCACAGATATCTCTATGATTTTAGAAACTCTTTAAATCCCACAATTTCCGCTACTGCTGGTTTAAGATTTCACCCATGTCAGCGCTTGAAAGTAACGATGTGCAGGGGTCTTCACTCTCCGACCTCGAAGTACGCATCCTTGATTTCGAGAGCAATTGGTGGCGCTTTGCCGGTGCGAAAGAGTCTGCAATTAAAGAGCTCTTCGACCTCACCGCTCCGCGTTACTACCAACTCCTTAACGACCTGATTGACCGGGACGATGCCCTTGCGGCCTCTCCAATGCTCGTTAAGCGCCTACGTCGCCTCCGTGAGGCACGTATGAACGCTCGTTCCGCACGCTAACTGCACCCAACTCCACCCTCGTTTTGCAGCGGGGAATAAGACCGTCTAGATTTGGCGTTAGCACTCTCGGGGTGTGAGTGATAAAACGCCCTTACCAAGCAGAACACCAAATGAGTTACAAACAAGGAGTAATTACATG
>JACCEE011999060.1_pt1 | contig 14214 bp, 26 predicted proteins | sample 7449931 | NCBI WGS metagenome assembly JACCEE01 (sample SAMN15323457, study PRJNA562643) | freshwater metagenome | isolation source: river surface water | place: USA:Blue River Watershed | collected 2017-08-19 | reverse complement strand
CGCACCGTAGGGGACTCGAACCCCTGGCCTTCTGCGTGACAGGCAGACGATCTAACCAACTGATCTAACGGTGCAAATAAGTGATTGACTACTTTACTTTAGGCCGTCAATCACGGCAGTCGCTTGCGAGGCGCGATTATATGGTGCTCGAGGCCGGACTCGAACCGGCACGCACAAGGCGGGAGATTTTAAGTCTCCTGTGGCTACCAATTACACCACTCGAGCATTATTCTTAATTTGTGTAAGGCACAGGGTTAGTGCATTAATATATTAAACCATTCTATAATATAGTTCATTGTCGTTTAAGACTTGCAGGGAATGGGTTTACTATAGTATTTTTAGGGATTCTGCAAAGTCCCTTACACAAAACTGGCGGAGTATGTAGGAGTCGAACCTACCCACCCATTGCTGGATGACGGATTAGCAATCCGTTGCCTTAACCGCTCGGCCAATACTCCATATTAAAATACACTAACACGGCTACCACACCTTACGATGCCCTGTGACCGCACTCCAGGTTAGATAATGTATTTGCAACCATATTGAAACACTCTGCTGCTCTTGCCGGCCACTATCACTTACCGCGGAGTTGTGCGCCTTCCAGCTGCTTCAAAGCATTTCAATATGGTGCCCCAGGGGAGACTCGAACTCCCACGCCTTTCGACAATGGCTTCTAAGACCATCGTGTCTACCATTCCACCACCAGGGCAAATATTTGCTACAAATTTTTAAAGAGCGTTGCTAATTTCTTAGCGTATGCACGTATTATACATGCTTAGTTATTTTGTGTCAACTATTTTTGCTTGCTTGGCTAACAAAAATTTCTTGCTACAACGTCTAACTAAGTATCTATTATAGCAAGGAGACTAATTTGTGTCAAATATTTAGTCCTTGAAAACGTTTTTCGAAGTCCTTAATATTGCCAAACTTGTATGCTTTGATCGAATACGTGAAACCAGTGCCGTTAACATTTAAAAATTCTTCCGGCACACTAAAGTACAGAGACCTAATACCACTCATGACCATCTCAGAAATCCTAGATCCGCCGTGTAGCTTGTGGATCCACTGTTGGTCTCTGGTAAACATACCCGCGTCCACATCAACCTTCTGACACTGGAATAAATTTTTAGAATAGGTAGTTGGATATATGAAAGGAATGATTTCTCGTTCATACTTGGATCTACCTTCAAACTCTAACACTCTATAACTATTAGATAAACTGTTAGGAGTAAAGTTCTTAAAAATATTTTCCTTTGTGCTGGTCTCTAATCCTTTTGACTCTCTGGCTTTGATAACATCAGCAAAGTTTGATGTTAAATCCTTAGAAGGTCTTGCCTTCAAATATTCCTTTACGTGATTATACTCTGGCAAAGATATTGCTTTTGCTACCACGTGCGCTTGCTTTACTAAAAGTTCCGGTAAATCAGGAGTCCAGTAAAATAAAACTCTGTCAACCAAAGGGTTGCATCGTTCCTCAGGCATGTTCAAGTAATTTACACCCGAATCAGAAAATGCAAGGTACATATCACCATTGTAACCGATTCTGATGATTGGTTTATCTGTTCCGTAAACTAGTGCTATTCTTTTTCCCTGCTCAACTAGTTTATCTATGTGAGCAAACTTGAGCACATCTGTGAAGTGCGAAGTTAACACTGTTACAATGTTGCCCGCGGCTTTGTAAGTCCATTCTTCGTCTTTATACTGTAGAATGTCTTCGAAGAAGTCGTTTATTGTAATTCTAATATCGGGTGCATTGTTTCGTATTTCTTCTAGTATTGGGAACAATGCAAACTTAGTTTCGGAAATTGTATTTCCTTCATCTAAAGTCGCTTGGTTAAAGTCCCAGTTTTTTAAACCGGACATTGGAGCAAGTGCAATAACTTCGTCTACCTTTATGTTGTTTTTCATAAAGGTTCTGATAACATTGTTGCTGTCGGCGCCGCCGCTACAAAATACTATCACATAGTCGTATTTTTCTCTAATCTGATTGGCACGAATCCTATATAATTCATCTAGTGATAATACAGGTTCTTCGTTCCATTTGACTTTGGAAAACACACCATCGAAGAAATCCCATTCTACTTTTGAGTTACTGGCTTTTGCTGCCAATACTGCATCTAGCTTACTCGAATAAATTTTGCCGTTTACTTTATAGTAACCAATTTCTGTTTTCATATAGGAGTATTTATAGCACCGATATGAAAATAGGAATTAGTTTATCGCGTTTGCATGTCGTATGGTTTGGCTTTCAATTTGACAAAGAAAAATTCTTCCTTGTCTGCGTGACTGAGATAGCCATGAGTATCATAGGTGTCGACGAATCTGTTCTTTACGAATTTGACTTCAGTGGGTGACTCTTTCCAAACTCTGTCGCTCATCTGTGTCAATCGCCAGCCACCAGCCATTACTGCATCACCGGCACGATCATAGACTGCAAAATACTTTGCACCAAACTGATCTACACATACATCGGAGATTTCGTAGTAAAAGTTCATTAGTCACCTTTTAATACATCAAACAATGTGGCATACTCGTAGTGGCTCCAGTCGTCCATGTCAACGTAAGTATTGATCTTGCGCCTATAAATGGCACGTAACCACACTTTCTGATCACCAACTGTTTTGACAGGACGCCAAGCAAACCAAGGCTTCCAGGAACTCACAGTGCGCTTTCTGGGCACACTGCGGTTTCCTTCTCCTGGATAGATGTCCTTAGGCCGCCTCCATGTAGTTACGCACCCAAGCTAGACGAGCTTGTTCGTCCATTGCAGTGTATTCCGCAATGTTGGCACGAATAGCATCAACTAGTGGATAGTATTCTTCATCAAGATTGTGCTTGATGTCCTTCTTCAAGTCTACTAACTTGTCTGTACGTGGATTGCGAGCAACCCACTTTGAAGTCAAGTAGTATGGTGACTTGATCTTAGCACTCACACCATCTTCTGTATAGAATACAAATCCTTCGTGACGAACATTCTTAGTATGCTCTACTAGGTTGCCCACAGTAGTAGCGTAAACTTCTGGCCTATAGCAGTTAAACATTTCAGCCAAGTCCTTTAGAACTTCGTTGTCATGTCCAACTTTGCTACCCCAAGAGTTTTCACGATAGCCTAGAACATACATGCCTGGCTTTTCTGGGATGATGTGCGGGTCATTGGGATGAACACACTCAAACATCACAGTTAGACCTTGCATATCTGGCTTGTTGAAAGCAATTTGCCAATCAGTCCAAGGCATGTGGGAGACCATCATTTCCTTAGCCATAGCAACAAAGTCGCTGTCCGTGGAGCCAGTAGTAGACACTAGCACATCGCCATTGTACCATGTTGCAGATACCATAAAGCCGTTGACCTTACGGTAAGCTACTACAGGAGTAGTGTTGGCTAGTACTGGCGCTTCTTTTTCGATACCGTAGTTGTAGATCTTTGTAAAGGGATAAGCAACCAAGTTGAAATCCTTGTCTACAATAGATCCGCGACATTCGGCGATATAGTCGTTCCACAGGTTGTCGTAGAACACTTTCTTCTTGTACTTGAGTACATAGATACCTTCGCCTGCTGGCTTCATGTTCACCAGTCCCGAAGTTTCCACATACTTCTTCAATTCATCTTTAAACATTGTTCAACCGTTCGATAGTTGCAAGAGTATCTTGCTCTTGTTTATCAATTTCTTCAAGAGCTTGTTTTAGGGTTTTGCCACAAGTCCCAACATACTGCACACCATCTTTCCAGTGTGCATACATTTCAAGACCTTCTCGCAAGCCTTCATGATAAGCTCTTGCTAACAATTCTTTACTCATTAAATAACTCACTAATGTCCCATGCAAAACGAGCTCGCATGCGGTCCAAGGTTTCGGCAGGTACGTTATGCACATTGCCGAAATTGTTTTGCGCCACAAATACATTGGGCACAATGTTAAATTCTTTGGCGATGTCAAAGTAAGGACGCAGTTCCTTCACAGTGGTAAAGGTGTTGCTTACAACGACATCGCACCCTGCTGCCAGAGCTTCGCGAGTCTTAGATTGACACCACTCGTGAGCTTCACGCAAACGAGCAGCATCAAACTTGTACTCACCATCTTGCATCCAAAACTGATCTGCTTCTTGATGCACCCAATCCGGGCTATAGCACAAAGCCTGCGCCATAGTGCTTTTGCCCGAACCAGGCAGTCCTCGAATTAAAACTAACTTCATTTCAAACTCCAACGAACTCGCTTGCGCGAGCATGAAGACCAGGATCGCCCTTAGTAAGAACTTCAAGGAGAAGTCTCTTTTCTTCGAGGTAAACCCTTGCGAACTCCGGATCGTATTGCATGATGCTCCGGCTGTTGCTGATGAGGTCAGCGAGCTTAATCGTCTGAACTTCAGCAGGTGCGCCAGCGAGGCGTTCACGGTCGATGCGCTTGCGAGTGGCACGGTTGCCATCTTCGGGCTTGCTTACATCAGTGAGCCAGCCAACGAGGTCAGCAATATCGATACCAAAAGCCATATGCACATCAAAGAAAGTGCAACCGGTGTCTTCGATCACATCGTGAAGCCAAGCTGCCGCCACCATGTCTGGAGTACTACCTGGCACACTTGCCACAATGCTTGCAACTTCTGCAGGGTGAACAATGTAAGGCTCGCCAGTGTACTTGCGCTTCTGACCCACTGCGGCGTGAGCAGCCATGGCGTAGACTTGTGCCTTACGCACGATGTCCATGCCAGTGAGTTCCATAGTAAACCCTTCCATTGTTATCTCCTTAGAGGCTCAGTGCCGCACGTTCTTCATCGGTCAGTTTAGCAAGAGCAGATTTACGAAGGTTAGCCACTCGCTCATATTCTGCACGAGCGGCTTCTTTTTCTTCCACAGCCCATTCCAGGCTTTGCAGAGTGTTGTCTGCTTCTTGGGAATAGGCGTAAGTCAGTAGGTATGCATCGCTACGACGAGCATCACGATCCTCAACACGGAATTCCATGTTCTTGACAGTGAGTTCAAAGTTTTCTTTAACTGCTCGCTCCAGCAAGGCCATCAGGCGAGCAGGATACGATGCTTCTGCAACTGCTAATCGTTGCAGGCGTTCTGCTTCGTATCGGGCGTTTCTTTGTGCAACAGTTTCACGTGCCATTTCTTGCTCCTAATTTCTTACTATACAAGTATTATAGCACCAAAACCAATTTGTGTCAATTAATGGTGCGCTCGGATTTCACCCTTGAGTGCGTCTGCAATCATCGCATCCATGTCACTAACGACTCGGCCTGTTGCATCAAAAGCCACGTCACGGGCACGATACTTTTCCAAGCCAGTCTTGTTGCCATGCACATGTCCATAGAAATGCACACTTCCGCGATGCATTTGATCCCACTCCCAAATTGGGTAGTGCAACATGATTACAGTTTGTCCGTTATGCACCAAACGTAGGTATTGATGCACTTCTTCAAACTCTGCACGAAATGCAGGGTCGTTTAACAACTTCCTGTCGTGGTTACCTTCGATGAGAATTTTCTTACCGTTCAACCTACGCAAAATTTGCACAGCCTTAGCAGCCGGCAAAAAAGCAAAGTCACCTAAAATGTATGTAGTGTCTTCTGCTGTTACAGACTTGTTCCATTCTTGGATCATGCATTCATTCATGTGATCCACATCAGTAAACCCATAACGGGTTACCGGGCAAAACTTCATAATGTTTGCATGGCCAAAGTGCAAGTCACTTGTGATCCATGTTTTCATACTCGTTCTTTCTTAACTCTACCAATGCGACTGGCTTTATTCCAGTCATAGGCTATACCATCGGGGCATAGGCCGTCAACAATACTATCTACTCCAAACTTACCGACAATTTCAAAGCTGTCGCTCTTGATTGTAACAAAGGTGTTAAGCACCTTTGCGTGGCTCATTGCCAAGTCTAATGTATCAAATTCTTGTTCTATATCTTTACAAATTACTTTAAACATTCTCAAATTTTTTCTTTAATCGCAGATACTCTGCTCGTTCTTTGGCTTCTTTCAACGCCTTAGATTCCTTTTTAACTGCACGAGCCTTCTTTTCTTCTGCGGTGCGCTTGGCAAACTCTTTGTCGTTTTCCTCGCGGCGCTCACGCAAAGTCAGTTCCTTACCGCCGTCATAACCATATGTCTCTACGCTGAAATAAACATCACGACCTGCATACTCTTTCAAGTAGTAGTCCATAGCTTGAACTACTTCGGCAGGAGTCTTCAAGTTCAGTACATCGTAGAAGTCAACATACTCGTCTAGCTTTACATCAACAATTTTACGCTTGCTCATTTGTATCTCTCTAGCAAATCTTTTGCTCGCTGTTCAACGTCCTTCATATGGGTATCCAGCTTCTTTTGCTTGGCGTTGCGGTCCTTAGTTTCCTTTTGCCATTCACGCCACAGCTCGAGAGCTTGACTGCCAGGCATTAGAACCATACCCTTATAAACAACTTGTTTCATTTCCAATTCTCTTCTTTGCCGGGCGGAACATACAATCCCGCCTCAGTTACATTCCACGAACGCTTGTTGCCAAGCTCATCATATGTAAACGGAACCCCATTGATTGTGTGGGGTTCCTGTTCGTCGTAAGTCCAGCCTAGGGCCTTCATCATGCGATGCTTGACCAGCAAGTTAGGGCTACGGAACACTTCGGTGTCGTCAAAGCCCATCATCACACCAACTTCACAGACTGCACCACTGCGGCAAACACCGGCATGGCAATGAACAATAACATTCATGCGATTGGCCAATGCATGTTGCAGTAAACGAACAAGCTCATTGGCCTGCTCTTGACTGCACTTCATGGCTTCCTCAAGAACAAAGTCATTCGCTTCTACATCCAGGAATTCAAATTGATGAACTTCTTTGAATGTGTACTTAGGCTCAGGGAATCCGTATGCTGGATCTGTAATTTGAATGAGCATGGCATTCTCGCCGGGCTGAATGTGCAGACCCTTCTTGATGTCGCTCATTGCTACGTTTTGGATCCAGGGCATAGTTACTCCTTAGGCGACAAAATCAAATATATAACCATAGGAGCCGTCGGGGCTCATTTGGACTTTATTGTCATAGTCCTTGTTCAGTTTACGCAGGATTTTCTTAGCGTCAGCAGTGTCGCAAATCACGCACAGCGAACCGCAGAAAAATTCTGCACGATTGTCTGCCTTAACAATTTTTGCAACCTTGTCCAGAACCACTGTTTCGAAACCCATTTGCGAACTCCTGTTTGTTTACGCTATGTATGTATTATAGCACCAAACCGATTTTGTGCCAATTTTTGGTTTCAATCAATCTGGATGTCTACGATGCGACCGTCTCGGAAAATGTAATAACAATTAATTAAACCGTAGTTGACCCAGATACAATCGTTTCCCGGGCGCATGTCGTAATGCTTGATGCCTTTCTTTTCAAGATCGGCTTGCACCATCATGACTTCAAAGGGATTCAACGGACCAGTAATCATATCAAGCCACGTTGAGTTGGACTTGCATACCTTCCCAAGTACCAGATTGGCCTACAGCATTGGCCAGAACCCCGCCTTGCGAACGGGTGAACTCCAGCGAATCTAGAGCCTTTTGGGTTGCGGCATTGCAAACACCAAAGTCCCCGACACCATTTCGAATCTGTTTGGCGGTTGCGTAAAACGACACAGCACCGATACAAATACGAAACTTTTGGCTTGCTTTAAAACGCTTGATCATCGTTCGCTCCTTAGATAGTTTCAACGCGGAAGGCAGACAGGGAACCGTTGTCAGCAGGAATCTGCACCTTGGTTTCAAACTTGACGCCACGCTGAACAGGGATCAGCAGGGTCAGCCAAGTATTCATAAAACCAGGCTTTGCAGTGGGACCAACCTTGATGTTGTCAATCACAGCCTCACGAGTGCCAGCGGCGCTAGTGTAACGGATTTTGGTGCCAATTGCGAGTTCCATTCAGTGCTCCTGTTTGTTTACGCTATGTATCAATTATAGCACCAAAACCAATTTGTGCCAATTTAATTCCAAAGGAGGTCAAAGTTGCCTTGTAATACCTTTTTAGTACTGGCTGTTTTGTTAGTTATGTGATCCTGCACCTTGTCGTCTTGAAAGCGATAAGTGCGAATTTTGTCTCCTCGCATGCCAGAACCAACTTGCTTACGCCTATTTTGTGCTAGCCCGTCTGTGAACTGTTTTTTAACTATTTCGTTTACACGGGCTACAATGGCGCTTCGTGCTTCCGCCAAACTGTTTTCCCTTGAGCGGCATTGCGCTGTTGCAACTATGCCCGAAGGAATATGAGTTATGCGGCAACTGTTTTGGTGCTTGTTGCGATGTTGCCCGCCGGCGCCTGTGCCACTGTACCATTCTATTCGTAAATCAGAGTCCTTTAATTCTAAAGCAACTTCTGCAGGATCTACTATGGCAACTGTAACAGTGCTGGTATGCACTCGGCCTTTTCGTTCTGTAGGCGGAATTCGCTGTATGCGATGTCCTCCGCTTTCATTATACAAGCCGGATAAATCAGTACCCTGGACTTCAATATGAAGTTCGCCTTGATACTCACCTATCAGGCGGGTAGCTCAGCCTTTGCTTTGTGCGAACTTGATATATGCTTGTGCCAAGTCTTTGACAAACAGTTTACTATCTTCGCCGCCTTCTGCGGCTCTAATCTCGATTACACGTTTCATGATTTTTCCTTTCAGTTAGAAACATATTTACATCGTACTTCCGTACAAATTACTTTTGTGTATGCTATTTTAAATATTTTTCAAAGGAGATGTTTATGTCAACATCAGCAAAACTACTAAGAGAATATATTGATATCATCGAAGGGATGAACGACCTCAATGAAATAAACAACATGCAAAAAATGTCACAGCAAGAAGCTGGCTACGTTCCACGAGCAACAGGAACTAGTCGCTGTGGCACTTGCGAACATTTTGTACAACCTAACGGATGCCAAATCGTCACAGGAACTATCTCGTCCATGGGTTGGTGTAGATACTACGACGACAACGACATGAATGAAAAGTGGGGCACAGAAACTACTGTTAGCCCTAGCGAGCGTGGAAAATACAAAGGTAAAAGCATAGAGGAATTAAGAAAAGCCTACAATGCTCTAAAAAAATCAGGACCACATCGTAAAGGTAGTCCTGAATTTGGCCGTATGCGCGAACTTGCTTTTGCTATTCGTGCTAAAACAGGTTGGGGCGGTGTAGATTAAGCCTTGGCTGGGGATCTAGGATTCGAACCTAGGAATGCCGGAATCAAAATCCGGTGCCTTAGACCAACTTGGCGAATCCCCAATCTAGGTAAATATTTACATATGAAGTTGCAAGAGTCTATACAACTTATTAAGGATCAACTTGCATTAGTTGACCATAGTGGTGAAACCAAGCAAGAACAACTAATATGGGAATTAGGGTTCTTGCTTGGTATGTTGGCAGACGAACTACGGAATGATTGGATCTTAGAACAAAACTTACGAGCCAGGATCCGCCGTGTCGTCGAACTTAGAAAGAAGAGGACTTAATCCTGCTTCTTTCTACGAAAGCAAGATCCTACTATGCTTAGGAACACCCGACAGCAAATATTCCATTTGATCTGCCAAGATGCTACGGTTCTGTAGAATCATGTTTTCGAAATGGTTCGGCACATAAGGAACATACAGCAATTCCATACGAGCTTCTTTCAAAGTCTTATGTCCTTTCTTGCTGTTGCATTCTTTACATGCAGTAACACAGTTCATCCAAGTGTTTTCACCACCGTGATATTTAGGAACAATGTGATCCCTACTTAGCATATGGTAGTTAGGAAAATGTCCACCACAATATGCACAAGTGTATCGGTCCCGTCCAAACAAGGTTCTGTTGCTTAATGCCACGTTGCCATGTTTGTGTGGGTTAAACCCGTGTCCCTTAATAGCGATGATGCTAGTTGTTTCCAAGTAACTTTCAGTTCCGTCGTTTTGTAAGCCACCACGATATTTCGCGACTACTTCACCCATGCTCCATGCTACTGCATCTTTGGCATGGTAAGTGATTGCGTCATCGTATGAAATCCACTGTCTAGGGATTCCAGAAATGTCGAGTGCTAAAACAGACATCATTACTCCTTCTTGTTACAAATATATTTAAATCTAAATTTCAACAGACATTAGATTTGGTACCCTGAGGGAGATTCGAACTCCCAGCTATTCGCTTAACCCACGACCTCAACGTGGTGACTCTACCAATTCGTCCACCAGGGTATTTAATAATTTGATTATAGCTGTTGTTGCTTTTTGTGTCAATATTGGCACCCCGTGATGGAATCGAACCACCATCCCGACGTTCGTAGCATCGTATTCTATCCATTGAACTAACGGGGCATAATTTTGGTATCCAGTAGTGGGATCGAACCACTGACCTCCACCGTGTCAAGGTGGCGTTCATACCGCTGAACTAACTGGACATATTTGGTACCTCTGGAAGGATTCGAACCCTCAGATAGCTGGTTTAGAAGACCTGCCCCCATTCCATTGGCAGAGGTAAATATTCGATGACTTCGTTAAAAAAACTTGTTATAGAGAAAGACGTGTGCCCGCTGCCTTGGATGCATTCCGAAATTCTTTACTCAGGTAGCGGGATCAAGCCTTGTTGCAAATATAAAGAAAACATTATAGCCCCTGACAACGATTTTTTATCAGCTTGGCAAGGTGAGACTTTTCAAAAAATAAGACACGATTTAGCTAACGGTATACCGCATCAAAATTGCTCTCCTTGTGATGTGCCTAAAGACGCCTTTAGCTATAAAAAGTTTAAAATGTATCGCTACCTTAACATCGGTTTTCTAAATAACATTGACACAGATGTGTCTAGTACTCCCAGAGTCTTACACGTTGCAACTACTGATAACACTTGCAACTTGGCCTGTAGAATGTGCGGGCCATATAACAGTTCTAAACTTGCAGACATTAGTTCTTTACAAAAGTTCTATCCTTCAGAAAAGGTTATCCCTCGTAACTCGATATTAAACTTTACAAAAGAATCTATAGATTCAGTTATGCAAGTAACATTCTCTGGCGGAGAACCTATGTTAGACAAAAGGCTTCCTGACCTAATTGAAAACATATCACAGTCAAAACAATTGAGGATAATTGGCTTTTCAACGAACATGACTGTTTTAAATTACAAGCTGCTGGACCAGTTAGCCGAATTAGACAATGTAAAAATTTTCTTCAGCGTTAGTCTCGATGGTCCTATTCATATACAAGAATACATAAGGTACAATTGTAATTATAGCTCAATTGTTGACAATTTAAAATACATCAAAGAAAAATATCAAAATAGGTTTCTTTTCAACATTAATTCTACAGTTAGTGTCTACAATGTAGGCTATGTAAAAGAAACATTAGATTCTCTAGTAGAGTTAATGAATAACACGGGTATCGAACTAAACGAAGTTATGGCTAGTCCAGTTTTGTATCCAGAGTTTTTACATCCAGGAATCCTTCCCAGCAACATAAAAGACTTTTATATAGACAAGTTATCTAAAGTCGACACCTCAGTCTATGGTACAATACCTAAATCAAAAGAACTAGTGGCCACTTCGATTGAATTACTAAATGCTAAAAAAGAAAATCTGTATGATTTGTTTTTAGAATTCAACGCCGAATTTGATAAAGTTGCAGGGACTAAATTCTTAAGTCTTTATCCTGAGTTCAGGTAACTGGAGGAAGGCTGGCAGAATCGAACTCCAACCGCAAAGCAGTCCATCTGTTTTCGAGACAGTGCTAGTCCCAGACTAGTTAACCTTCCAATTGTTTGGTGTGCAAGGCTGGATTCGAACCAGCATCTGTACCATACATGTTCGCCCTGCCGGGCTACTTAGGGAATCGAACCCCGAACCGGATGCCTCCGTGCGTTTACCGTTTCGCCACTCGCACATTGTTTTTATATGGCAGTGAGTTAGGGATTCGAACCCTAGTGCCGCCTTTCGGCGACGCACTCCTTAGCAGGGAGGCACAATTAGCCAGACTCTGTCAACTCACTATAAAATATATTCAAACACATTCTCGCCGTAAAGGGGCTTTTCACCGCGCTGGTTAAGCTGCTTCGTCGTGTAGTCCAGGCTACCAACCTCTCAAGGCTAACGACCAGTGATGAATGTGTTTGAATATATTGGCCGCTTGAGCGGCCATGGTTTAATCTACTTGTCTAGTTGTATAAAGTTCTCTGATAGATCCGCAACCGAAGTGCTTAATCATACTCTGTTTAACTACTTCCTTGTCAAATCTTCTGCAACTGAACACATCAACATAGACACAATTTGCACTGTCCACAAAGTGTGCCGCAATATGCGATGTGACAATTACTTGCATAGCAGTATAACCTTCTTTGTCAACTTGACCTTCAGCAACACGAGCAATATAAGGCTCGCCGACTGGCTCCATTTCAATATCAGTAACAAGCTCTTTGATCCAATGTTCAATGTTGGCCTTGTCTTTGATCTTTTCAGGATCGCACCAGCCGCAGTCTAATAATAAATGATAACCCCAATACTTTTTCATAACTAACTCCTTTTTATGCAGGCTCCGCCTGCTATAAATTAGTTATAGGGGTCTTCGTGTAGTTGGCTACTACTTAATATGGCTCCGCAACTTGGGATCGAACCAAGCTCATTCCTGATTAACAGTCAGGCGCATACACCATGCTTGCTCTTGCGGAATTAAATTCTACGAAAAATGCCGTTGAGTATTTTGCTTGCAGGTTCAAAGTGCTCTTCCATGATATGATTGGCCATACCATATGCCGTTGTGCCCATGTCTATATAATATCTAGGACTGGGCCAACGATTTTGCTTGAACGGGTAGCTATGAATAAGCAAGCATTCATCGCCGACATTTAATAGGTCTTTTTGCTTACCGGTATTTAATGCAGTGAGCATTTGAATTGCCACTGCACTATTTCCGATATCGTTTCTTTGAAAGTTGTTTGCCATCAAATGAACAACGTAGGCTTCAACCTCATGTTCTAAAATGATGCCATTGACACCTTCACTTTCTACCACTAAGTCGTAACATGATTTAACGTAATCAAACCAGTGCTTGCTCATAGTAGTATTTATTCTGTGACCGCTTCTTGGGACTTTTACCCCAGTTACTCCATTCCCCTGTCGCGGCTCCGGGAGCGAGTCTGTTTTCTTCTGCGCCGAATTGAATTTGTAGCCTAGTGCCCTCAGGTTTATCACTAGTGTTCAGGCGTACAGAGCCGGACTTCCTTACGCCGAGACTCCAAGGGTGTGTTACTCGGTTTACTTGGCCACGGAATGCCATATATTCTAGACGGTATTGAACCGCACCGTGCTTTACACTTGCTTCGGTTTCGAACCCTAGGCTCGTGTGCCTTTCTCTTGCTAACGCTACAAAACTGGGCCCTTGTGGTGTACGTCGAAATACACATTCCCTACTATAAGCGGATCGCGCGAACAGCCGCCTCACACAAGGATAAAATTGGAGCTCTCGGACAGGTTTGAACTGTCGACGCCGGACTACAAAACCGGAATTTTTCCAACTAAACTACAAGAGCATTGTTTGGGGTGTCATACCGGTATCGATCCGGTACTATCGCTTTCACAGAGCGAGGTGCAGGCCACTACACTAATGACACCATAAAAACTTTGGTACCCACACAAGGTAACGATCCTTGGTCTCTCGATTATCAGTCGAGTGCTCTACCTTTGAGCTATGCGGGTGTATGGTAGTGATGGACGGATTCGAACCGCCGACACTCTCCGTATGAAGGAGGTACTCTACCAACTGAGCTACATCACCATATAAAAACACACAGTCCAACGTGCGCCCTCTCGGGTCTTAATCAGCGTCCTGCACACGTTGTTACATACCGGGCAACCAGCACCTATGTGTTTTTATATGGTGACAAATAAATGCCTACAGGATTCGAACCTGTACCTGCGTCCGCCTTCTCCGCTTACTAAGTCTGCAAACCTTTGGTCGGATACTACCTTCTGCTGTGCTTGCCAATACACCACGCAACCTGTCATAGTTCATTGCAGTGGCCTATGAGCAGTCTTGTACCATATAGAAACACACTTCACCCAATCAGTAGGGAGGCCCATCAGTAGGCGTTAAATGTGTTTTTATATGGTAGGGGCACAGGGACTCGAACCCTGATAGACCGGTTAAAAGCCGGCTATTCTAGCCTTTGAATTATACCCCCATATGGTCCCAGTGCTGAGATTCGAACTCAGTTCTCTCGGCT
>JACCEE011790694.1_pt1 | contig 14215 bp, 16 predicted proteins | sample 7449931 | NCBI WGS metagenome assembly JACCEE01 (sample SAMN15323457, study PRJNA562643) | freshwater metagenome | isolation source: river surface water | place: USA:Blue River Watershed | collected 2017-08-19 | reverse complement strand
TAGTTGACCGAGGGTACGATGACCGACTTGATGTCGCCGGTCTTCTGGTTGCGCACCGCGATCACCGGCATCACGCCGAAACTGGGGCCGAGGTCCTTGCTGGAATCCACTACGGGGAAAGGGATGAACGGGCCGTACTTCGTGTCGAAGGTTATGGCGTTGAGCACGCGCGCCAGCAGGCCTTCCTTCGGCACCGGCCGATCGACGGTCTTGAGTATGTCCTCTTTCGTCTTCGGTTCGGGGCGGACGACGATCTCTTCCTTGGCCTTGGGCCCGGGCTTGACCAGCCTTTTCTTCTTCGCCGGCTGCTGGGCGTGCGCGGCCGCGGCGCAGCAGAGCGCCAGTGCCAGCGCGATGGCGGTCAGTCTGCGCATTATTTCACGAAGTCCAGCGCCTTCGCTATCGGCATCCTGCGGCCGCAGCCGAAGGACTTCTCGGTGACCTTCAGGGCTATCGGCAGCTGCTTGCGCTTGTACTCGTTGATCTCCACGCGGCGCAGCAGGCGCGAGACCAGCTCGCGGGGGAAGCCCTTCCTTATTATCTGGGCAGGGGTGAGGTTCTCCTCCATGTAGAGGCGTATGATCTCGTCGAGGGTCTCGTACGGCGGGAGGTCGTCCTGGTCCTTCTGGCCGGGCTTCAGCTCGGCGGTGGGCGGCCGCTTTATGATGGCCGCCGGGATGACCTCGGAGTCCCTGTTGAAATATTCGGCGAGACGGTACACCTCGGTCTTGAAAAGGTCGGCGATGGGGGCCAGCGCGCCAGCGGTGTCGCCGTACAGCGTGCAGTAGCCTACCGCTATCTCGGACTTGTTGCCGGTGGTCAGGGCCAGCCAGTTATGCTCGTTGGCGAGCGCCATCAGCACGGTGCCGCGCGAGCGGGACTGCAGGTTCTGCATCGTCAGGCTGACGTCCCCCGCCGGGTCCCCCGCCTTCAGTTCCCCGAGGAAGGCAGAGTAGATGTTCTTTATCGGCACGGTCATCGCGCCGATGCCGAGGTTGCGCGCGAGCCGCGCCGCGTCGGTGTTGCTCTGCCTGGCGGTGTACACCGACGGCATGAGGACGCCTGTCACGTTCTCCGGCCCGAGCGCCCCGGCCGCGAGCGCGGCCACCACCGCGGAGTCTATCCCGCCGCTGAGCCCCAGCACGGCTTTGGAGAAACCCATTTTACCGAAGTAGTCGCGTATGCCCAGCGTCAGCGCCGCGCGCACCTCGGCCATGCCCTCGGCCGGTTCCGCCTTGGCGGCCGGCGCGGCGGAGGACGTGTCGATCAGCACCATGTCCTCGTCGAAGGAACGGGCGCGCGCGGTGACGCGGCCGTCGGGGGCCAGCGCGAAGCTGTTGCCGTCGAAGATGAGTTCGTCGTTCGCGCCGGTCTGGTTGGCGTAGATCACGTGCGCCTTAAGGCGCTTCGCGAGCGCGGAAAGTATCGCGCGGCGCTTCGCCCCCTTGCCGCGGTAGAAGGGCGACGAGGAGATGTTTATGATGATGGAGGCTTTGGCGGCGCGCAGCGTCCGCACCGGGTCGTTGCGGTAAAGCAGCCGGCTCGGTATCAGGTCCGTGCCGGCCCAGATGTCCTCGCAGATGGTGAGGCCTATCAGCTCGCCCTTGAACCGGAGGGGCCTGTTGTCGGCGGCCGGCTCGAAGTAGCGGGCCTCGTCGAAGATGTCGTAGGTCGGCAGCAGCGATTTGGCGCGCTTCGCGGCCACGCGCCCGCCGTGTATAAGCGCGACCGAGTTGGTCAGCGCCTTGCCCTTGCCGGCGGGGTTGCGGACGGCGTAGACGACCACTATGTCGGTATCCAGATTGAGCGCGGCCAGCTTTACCAGCGCGGCCAGGTTGGCGTCTATGAAATTCTCCTTGTCCAGCAGGTCCAGCGGCGGGTAGCCGGTGACCGCCAGCTCGGGGAAGACCGCCAGGTCGGCGCCGTGGTCCTGCGCCCTGCGCGCGAAGGCCTCTATCTTCGCCGTGTTGCCTGAGATGTCTCCGACCCTGGGGTTTATCTGCGCGATGGCTATTTTCATGACGCACTATTATATCAAAAGGGCCGCTCCCCCTTCCCCGCGGGGCCGGCATGTTGTACGGGACCCTTTTTTATGATATCATTATGACTGTTCGGTTGAAATCCTGCTCCTGGAGGGCGGGAAAAGAAACGGAACGTATTGAAATAACGGAGGATAGCAAAAAATGTTGAACGTATCGATGAAGAGCATGTTGGAAGCGGGCGTACACTTCGGTCACCAGACCTACAGGTGGAACCCCAAGATGGCGCGCTACATATTCGGCGAGCGCAACGGCATACACATCCTGGACCTTCAGAAGACCGTGAAGGAAATAAAGAAGGCCTATACCTTCGTTAAGGACGCCTCCAAGGCCGGCAAGACGTTCCTGTTCGTCGGCACCAAGAAGCAGGCGAAAGAGATCATCCGCGAGGAAGCGATCCGCGCCGACGTCAACTGCGTGTACGAGAAGTGGCTCGGCGGCACGCTGACCAATTTCGAGACCCTGCGCAAGTCCCTCAAGCGCCTCGAGGAACTCGAGAAGTACGAGACCGACGGCCTGTTCAAGGTCATGAGCAAGAAAGAAGTTTCCCGCCTCTCCAAGGAGAAGGCCCGCCTGGTGAAGCTGATGAGCGGCATCCGCAACATGCGCACGCTGCCCGACATCATGTTCATCGTCGACCCGATAGAGGAGGCGAACGCCCTTAAGGAAGCCCGCCGCCTGCACATCCCCGTCGTGGGCGTCTGCGACACCAACTGCGACCCCGACATGATCGACTGGCCGATACCCGGCAACGACGACGCCGCCCGCTCGATCAGGCTGTTCTGCGCCACGATGGCCGACGCCGTGATAGACGGCCGCGCCGAGGCCGAGGCCGAGAAGGCCGCCGCCCAGCAGTCCGCGCAGGAAGCCGCCGCCCTCCCCGCCGGGGAGCAGGCCGCCGAGACCGCCGAGGCGCCCGTCGCCGAGCCGGCCCCGACCCAGGAATAATACCTTTCCTGAACCAGGGGGCGCGGCTTTTACGCCGTGCCCCCTTTTTTAACGATTGACCCAGTACCAAGGAGAACCTAACATGGCAATAACCAGCGAACAGGTAATGACCCTCAGGAGCCAGACCGGCGCGGGCATCATGGACTGCAAAGGCGCCCTCAACGAGGCCGGCGGCGACATCGCCAAGGCCGTCGAGCTGCTGCGCAAGAAGGGCCTGGCCGGCCTCGCCAAGCGCGCCGGCCGCGCGATGAAGGAAGGCATAGTGGCCGCCAAGACCTCCGCCGACGGCAAGACCCATTCCCTCCTCGAGATCAACTGCGAGACCGACTTCGTCGCCAAGAACCCCGACGTGGTCGCCTTCGCCTCCGCGCTGGCCGCCGACATGCTGACCGACGCGACGCTGGCCGACCCGGCCGCGAGCGACAAGGCTAAGGAGCGCATGCAGGCCGTCGCGATGAAGACCGGCGAGAACATGGCTATCCGCCGCGGCGTGGTCTATTCCCCCGCCGCCGGTTCCGTCTCCAACTATTACATCCACTCCGACAACCGCAAGGGCGCGATCGTCGAGCTGGCCTTCGACGGCGACCTCGCCAAGGCGCAGGCCGACCTCGAGGCGATGGCGAAGGAGCTGTCGATGCAGGCCGTCGCGATGAACCCCAAGTACCTCAGGCGCGAGGACGTCCCCGCCGACGTCGTCGAGAAGGAGCGCGAGATCTACCGCGCGAAGACCGAGAAGGACGAGGAAGAGGCCAAGGCCCGCGCCGAGGCTTCCGGCAGGCCTTACAAGACCAAGCCCGCCGAGGCGCTGGCGAAGATGCTGGAAGGCCGCGTCAACAAGTTCTACCAGGAGTGCTGCCTGGTCGAGCAGGCTTCCATACGCGACTCCAAGCTGACCGTCACGCAGACGCTCAACAACCTCGGCGCCAAGCTCGGCGGCAAGGTCTCCGCGAAGCGTTTCCACTGCTACATCGTCGGCGTGGAGTAAGCGGTCCCCGCGTCCGCATCCCCCGGGAGCCGCGAAGAGAACTTCGGGCTCCCGGTTTTTAAAATACGGTCAGGAGGTAACATGTACAAGCGCGTGCTGCTGAAACTTTCCGGAGAAGCGCTGGGCACCCCGGGCGACTGCCGCTCGATAAGCCCGGCCTCGCTGACCTATATAGCGAAAGAGATCGCCCGCGGCCTCAGGCGCGGCACCCGGCTCGCGATAGTGATAGGCGGCGGCAACATCTGGCGCGGCGCCCGCGACGGCAACGGCATGATAGACCGCGTCACGTCGGACAACATGGGCATGCTGGCCACCATCATCAACGCGATGGCGCTGCAGAGCGCGCTCGAGCACGAGGGCGTCTCGACCCGCGTGCAGACCTCGATACAGATCTCCCAGCTCGCCGAGCCTTTCATCCGCCGCCGCGCGCTGCGGCACCTCGAGAAGACCCGCGTCGTCATCTTCGCCGGCGGCACCGGCAACCCGTACTTCACCACCGATACCGCGGCCGCGCTGCGCGCCGCCGAGATCGGCGCGGACGTCATCTTCAAGGCCACTCAGGTGGACGGCGTCTACACCGGCGATCCTAAGAAGGACCCGAAGGCGAAGCTGATAAAGGACATCACCTACATGTCCGCTATCAACCGGGGTCTGAAGTTCATGGACGCCAGCGCGCTGACGCTGTGCATGGAGAACAACATCCCGATACTGGTGTTCAACCTGCACACGGCGGGCAATATCAAGAAGGCGCTCTCCGGCCGCCGCGTCGGGACGCTGATAAGGCAGGGCTGACATGAAGGACCTCGTGCTTGAGGCTATAGAATCCCACCGCGCGGCCGCGGCCGCGCTGGCCGCCGACCCCTCCGGCCTGCGCGCCGTGGCGGACCTGGTCGTGGCGGCGCTCCGCTCCGGCGGCAAGGTGCTGCTCTGCGGCAACGGCGGCTCCGCCGCCGACAGCCAGCATTTCGCGGCCGAGCTCGTCGGCCGTTTCCTGAAGGAGCGCCGCGGCCTGGCCGCCGTCGCGCTGACCACCGACACCTCCGCCCTCACCTCGATAGGCAACGACTACGGTTACGACCGCGTCTTCGAGCGGCAGGTGGAGGCCCTCGGCCGCCCCGGCGACCTGCTGGTGGCCATTTCCACTTCGGGCTCCAGCGCCAACGTGCTGAAGGCCGCCGTGAAGGCGCGCGCCGCCGGCATGAAGGTGGCGGGGCTTTTCGGGGCCAAGCGCGGGACGATAGCGGAGCACTGCGACGCCGCCTTCTTCGCCCCTTCGCAGGAGACGCCGCGCGTGCAGGAGCTGCACGGCCTCGCCGTGCACGTCATCTGCGCCGTGGCGGAGGAAGAGCTCTGCCGTTAGGCGGACCTTCCCCCCGGCCTGCAACTTGCATATAAATATAATATAATTACCTCTTGCGGAGGCGGCCCCGGCCGCGCCCGCGCGCATATACAGGAGGGCGGTATGTCATCGATGGAAGAGATAATTTCCGAAGGCGAGCTCGAGATGATCGAGAAGGTGGACAAGTTCAAGCGTGAACTCACGTCGCTGCGCACCGGCCGCGCCAACCCGCAGCTGCTGGACACCGTTTACGTCGAGTATTACGGCGCGCGCGTGCCGCTGAAGCAGGTGGCCGCGGTATCGATCCCGGAACCCCGCACCCTCGAGGTGCGCCCCTGGGACGCCGGCGCCGCCGACGCCGTCGAGGCCGAGCTGCGCAAGGTGGACTTCGGTTCCTCCCCCAGCCGCAACGGCAACGTCATCCGCATAAACCTGCCGCCGATGACCGAGGACCAGCGCAAGAAGATGGTGAAGGTCGTGCACAGCATGGGCGAGGACGCCCGGGTGCAGGTCCGCAACATCCGCCGCGACGCCCTCGAGAAGGTCAAGAAGGCGCAGAAGTCCGCCGAGATATCCGAGGACGACGCCAAGCGCCACGAGGACGCGGTGCAGAAACTGACCGACTCCTACGTGAAGTCGATAGACGACATCGTGGCCGCCAAAGAGAAGGAACTCCTGACCATCTGAACCATGCCGGCCGAGACCCTGGACCCCGCGCGCCTGCCCGCCCATGTAGCAGTGATCATGGACGGCAACAGGCGCTGGGCCCGGAGCCGCGGCCTCCCCGCCGTGGCCGGCCACAAGGCCGGGGTGGACTCGGTGCACGCCGTGGTCCGCGCCGCGAGCCGCGCCGGGATAAAAGCCCTCACGATATACGCCTTCTCCACCGAGAACTGGAGCCGTTCCAAGCTGGAGGTCGGCGCGCTGATGGTGCTGCTGCGGAGCACGATACTCTCCTACGCCGACGAACTGGACCGCGAAGGCATCAGGCTGGCTCTGTCCGGCCGGATAGAGGACCTGCCCTCCCCCGCCCGCAAGGCTCTGCGCGCCGCCGAGGAGCGGCTGAAGGGCAACAAGGGGATGGTCCTCAACATCGCCCTCAACTACGGCGGCCGCCAGGAGATAGTGGATGCCGTGAACCGCGCGCTGGCCTCGGGCGCCAGCCGCGTCGACGAGGCCGCGCTGTCCGCGCTGATGTACTCCCCGTCGCTGCCCGATCCGGACCTGCTGATACGCACCTCCGGCGAGATGCGCATCTCCAATTTCCTGCTGTGGGAGACCGCCTACAGCGAGTTCTACGTGACCGACACCCTTTGGCCCGATTTCAGGGAGAAGGAATTCAACGAGGCGCTGCTGGAGTACCAGCGGCGCGAGCGAAGGCGAGGTAAATAAATGCTGCTACCCAGAGTACTGACCGCGTTGTTCGGCATCCCGGTGGTGCTGTTCCTCATCTATTCGGGCGGCCCTGCCTACGCCGTCTTCGTGCTGACCATCATCGCCGTCTCGCTCTACGAGTTCGCCACGCTGATGAAGCTGGGTTCCAAGCCCGTTCAGCTCCCGACGCTCTACGCCTTCGGCCTGCTGATCCCCGCGGCGCTGTACTTCGACCGTTATTCCAGCGCTGCCGCCGGCGGCGACAACTTCACCGGCTTCGTCCTCGGCCTTACCGTGATCGGCGTGATGTGTTACGAGCTCTTCACCGAGAAAAAGTACCTCGAACGGATAGGCCTTACGCTGCTCGGCCTGTTCATGGTCTCCTGGTGCCTTTTCCACCTCGTCGCGATACGCGACCTGCAGCCGGCCGGCTTCGCGCTGACGCTGCAGCTGATAATCACGGTCTGGGTGATGGACACGGCCGCCTATTTCATGGGCCGCTCGTTCGGCCGCAGGCAGCTCTCGACGATAAGCCCGAAGAAGACCTGGGAAGGCGCCGCCGCCGGCTTCATCGCCTCCGTGGCGACGGCGATGCTCATAGGCCACTTGAGCGGCGCTCTGTCCCTCGCCTTCTCCGCCGGCGCCGGCGTGCTGATCGGCATATTCGGCCAGGTCTCCGACATAGCCGAGTCGATGATAAAGCGCGCCGTCGGCGCGAAGGATTCCTCCAACCTGCTGCCCGGCCACGGCGGCATGCTGGACCGTTTCGACTCCTACATCTTCCTCGCGCCGGTGATCTATTACTACGCGGTGTTCGCGCTCTGACATGAAGAACCTCGTGATCCTGGGCTCCACCGGCTCCATCGGCGCCAACGCCGTGGCCGCCGCCGCCAACCTGGGCAAGGGCTGGCGCGTGCTGGGCCTGTCGGCCAATTCCAGCGTGGACGCCCTGCTGGCCCAGGCGAAGAGGGCCCGCCCGGCTTACCTTTCCGTCTTCGACCACGCCGCCTGGAAAGAACTGAAGGCCCGCGCCCCGCGCGGCGCCAGGGTGCTCCCTCCCGGCGTCGAGGGCCTCGCCGAGATGGCCTCGCTGAAAGAGGCCGACATCGTCCTTAATTCCGTCACCGGCGCCGTCGGCTTCACGCCGCTACTGGCCGCGATACGCGCGTCCAAGCACGTAGCGCTCGCGAACAAGGAGCCGATGGTGATGGCCGGCGAGCTGCTGATGCAGGAGGCCGAGCGCTGGCAGGCGAAGGTGCTCCCGGTGGACTCCGAGCCGTCGGCCATATTCCAGTGCCTCGCCGGCGTAAAACCCGGCGCTTACGACGCCGCCGTGCGCCGGATATTCCTTACCGCCTCCGGCGGGCCCTTCTACTCGTACAAGGGAAGCCTCTCGAAGGTGACCCCCGCCCAGGCGCTGAAGCACCCGCGCTGGAGCATGGGCCCCAAGATCACCGTCGACTCGTCGACGCTGATGAACAAGGGCCTCGAGGCCATAGAGATAAAGAACCTTTTCTCCGTCCAGCTCCGGAAGATACAGGTGCTGATACACCCGCAGTCCGCGGTGCATTCCGGCGTGGAGTTCTCCGACGGCTCGGTGCTGGCGCAGATGTCCAACCCGGACATGCGCCTGCCGATACAGTACGCGCTGACCTGGCCGGACCGCGCCCCGTCGCTGGCCGAGCCGCTGGATTTCTACAAGCTCGCGCGCCTCGATTTCGCCAAGCCCGACTTCCGCCGCTTCCCGTGCCTCGAGCTCGCCTACGAAGCGGCCGGCAAGGGCGGCATATACCCGGCCGTGCTCAACGCCGCCAACGAGGTGGCCGTCGAACGGTTCATCGCCGGCAGGCTGCGCTTCACAGATATCCCGGTCGTGGTGGAGAAGACCATGTCCGCCTGCCGCGGCGGCGGCGGACGGCTTACCCTGGCCGCGGCCGTAGAGGCCGACGGCTGGGCCCGCGAGAAGGCGTCGGCGGTGGCCGGCGAAAAGAGGTTAAAATGATCGTATCGATAATCGCTGTACTGTTCACCTTCGGCCTCGTGATCTTCCTTCACGAGTTCGGCCATTTCATCGTCTGCAAGCTTTCAGGCATAAGGGTGGAGGCCTTCTCGTTCGGCTTCGGCCCGGAACTCTACGGCCGCACCAAGGGCGACACCCGTTACTCGCTGCGCGCGGTGCCGCTCGGCGGCTACGTCAAGCCCGCCGGCGAGAACATCGACGAGGTCTCCGGCGCGCCCGACGAATATTTCGCCAAGCCGTGGTACACCCGTTTCGCCGTCGTGCTGGCCGGCCCGCTGATGAACTACCTGCTGGCCTTCGCCCTTTTCGCCGGCGTGATACTGGCGGTCGGCGAGCCCGTCCCCTCCACCGAGGCGCTGATAGGCGACATCTCGCAGGGCTTCCCCGCCGACGTCGCGGGGCTCAAGGGCGGCGACCGCGTGCTCAGGATCGACGGCGCGCCGGTGGCCGGCTGGGCCGAGATGGCCGCCGCTATCTACGCGAAGCCTGAGAAGGAGATAGCGCTGACCTACAGCCGCGGCGGCGCCGAAGCCACGGTGAAACTGAAGCCCCGCGCCTCCGCCGACGGCGGCAAGACCCGCGGCGTGATCGGCATCTCCCCCGCGGTGGCCTACAGCCGCGTGCCGCTGATGAAGGGCCTGGCCATGGGCGCCCACCAGTGCTGGTTCTGGACCGCCTTCACGGTGAAGACCCTGGCCTCCAACATCTACCACCGCGAGAAGCCCGACCTCGCCGGGCCCATAGGCATAGTGAACATCGTCAGCAAGGCCGCCCATACCGGCATGACCGACCTGGTGTTCCTCATCGGCCTCATCTCGGTGGCCGTGGGTTTCTTCAACCTGCTGCCGATACCGCTGCTGGACGGCGGCTGGATGGTGCTGTTCCTCGCCGAGGGCGTGTTCCGCCGCAAGATAACCGGCGACTTCATGAAGTACGTCAACGGCGCCGGCATAGCCCTGCTGCTCTCGATCTTCCTGTTCGCCACCTACAGCGACATCATGCGCCTGGTGGCCTCGCATTCAGCCAAGAAGGCCGCCGCCGCCCAGGCGCAGACGGCCCCGGTGAAATAACATGGCCTGCTCCTGTCACTCCAAACCCCGCAAGACCCGCACCGTCAAGGTCGGCCGCTATTCCATAGGCGGTTCGAGCCCGGTCTCGGTGCAGAGCATGTGCAACACCGACACCCGCGACCTCAAGGCCACCGTCGACCAGATACGGCGCCTGGAGGACGCGGGCTGCGAGATCATACGCGTGGCCGTCCCCGACATGCAGGCCGCCGAGAACCTCGGCCGCATTAAGGCCGCGATCGGCATCCCGCTGGTGGCCGACATCCATTTCGACTGGCGCCTCGCCGTGGAGGCCGTGCGCCAGGGCGTCGACAAGGTGCGCATCAACCCGGGCAACATCGGCGAGAAGGACAAGGTCAGGGCCGTGGTGAAGGCCTGCAAGGCCGCCGGCGTGCCGATACGCATAGGCGTCAACGCCGGCTCCATGAAGTGCCTCAAGGAAGGCCAGTCCCCCCGCTGGACCTCCTACGAGTGGGCGAAGCGCATGGTGAAGGAGGCCCTCGACGAGGCCCGCACCCTCGAGCGCCTGGATTTCCATGACATCGTGGTGTCGCTGAAGGCCGACGACATTGAGCGCACCGTGATGGCGAACACCCTGTTCGCCGCCAAGTCCGACATACCGCTGCACCTCGGCGTCACCGAGGCCGGCAGCTTCCTCGCCGGCACCGTGAAATCGTCGCTCGGCATAGGCCTGCTGCTCTCCCAGGGCATAGGCGACACCGTGCGCGTCTCGCTGACCGAGGACCCGGTGATGCAGGTGCGCGCCGCCTACGAGATACTCAAGAGCCTCGGCCTGCGCCATTACGGCCCGGACCTTATCTCCTGCCCCACCTGCGGCCGCTGCCAGGTGAACGTGGGTAAGGTGATACACGAGCTCGAGGACCGCATCTATTCCGACCGCGCGCTGCTCAAGAAGGCCGAGGGCCTGAAGATAGCCGTTATGGGCTGCGTGGTCAACGGCCCCGGCGAGGCCCGCTCCGCCGATTTCGGCGTGGCCGGCGGCAAGGGCAAGGGCGTCTGGATAGAGAAGGGCAAGCAGATAAAGGTGGTGCCCGAGCGCGAGTGGGTCAACGAGGTGATCCGCAAGATAAGGAGCGCGAAATAAGCCGCCTCGGCAGAGGGCCCCGGGAAGGTTTCCCGGGGCCCTTTTTTTTGGCACTTCCCGGCGTCTTTTTTGTTAGAATCCTATTTATCCGGCCGCAGCGGCCGCAAGGAGAACATTGATGAAACCCAACGACTTTATAAAGTTCATGGATAAGGCGAAGATGTACGACCTTACCCAGCCCCTCAGCGTGCACACCCCCCCGTGGCCTAGCTATATGCCGTTGCAGGTGCAGTACTTCAAGCGCATCGCCGGCGCGCACATGGGTCAGGGCGCCAACGGCCAGATCATCACCACCTCCAACCACGTGGGCACCCACATGGACGGCGAGATACATTTCTACAGCGCCGGCCGCACCATCGGCGAGGTGCCGATGAAAGAGTGGACCGGCCCGGCCGTGGTCGTGGACATCTCCAAGGACGTTTCCGATTACTCCCTCTACGAGCCCGAGCTGCTGATGAAGCGCGCCGATATAAGGAAGGGCGACATCCTGATCATCAACACCGGCTACCACAAGTACGCCTGGAACGAGAAGGGCACCTGCGACGAGGTCCGCTACTTCTGCAAGCACCCGGGCCCCGGCCCCCGCTTCCACCGCTGGGCGCTGGACATGAAGTTCAAGTGGATAGGCGTGGACTGCGGCTCCGCCGACCACCCGATGAACACGATCATACGCAACTGGCACCCCAAGCTCTTCGCCGAGGCCGAGGCCAAGCTGTTCAAGGACCACGGCATGATGTGGGACGAGATGTTCCCGCAGGAGGAATACTACCAGGTGATGCACCTGAAGCTGTTCCCCAAGCGCCTCGTGCACGCCGAGAACATCGGCGGCGACATAGACAAGCTCTCGAACAAGCGCTGCTGGATGGGCTTCTTCCCGCTGAAGGGCATGGAGCTCGAGTCCTCGATGGGCCGCGTGGTGGCCTGGACCGCCTGAGCCCGGAAAGCCCCGGGGAGGATACCTCCCCGGGGCTTCTTTTTTCGACATTTACAGGAGGGAGAATGCCGATAACCGCCGAATTCGAATACGTCAGACCAAGGGACATGGACGAAGCTCTCCATGTCTTTTCGCTTTACAAGGAAAAGGCCAGGGCCCTCGCGGGCGGCACCGACCTCGTCGTGCACCTGAAGGAAGGCGCGGCCAGGCCCGAGGTGGTGGTGGACATCAAGTCCCTCCCCGGCCTCGGCGGCATAGCCATGAAGGGCGGCCGCCTGCGCATAGGCGCGCTCGTCACCTTCGCCGGGCTCATAGAGTCCGCGACGGTGAAGGCGAAGTTCCCCGTGCTCTGGGAGGCCGCGCGCACCGTGGCCTCCACCGGCGTGCGCAACCGCGCCACGCTGGCCGGCAATATCTGCTCCGCCGTCCCTTCCGCCGACTCCGCCCCCGCGCTCGCCGTCTACGGCGCCGAGGTGCTGGTCCTCAGCCTGCGCGGCGAGCGCCGCGTCCCGATATCGGAATGGTTCGCCGGCCCCAAGAAGACCGTGCTCGCCCCCGGCGAGATCGTGACCGCGGTGGAACTGCCGCTGCCCGCGGCGAAGCACGGCGGCTGCTACATGAAGCTTTCCCGCTACGAGGGCGAGGACCTGGCCCAGGGCGGCGTGGCCGCGCTGGCCTTCGCCGACAGGACCTACCGCGTGGCCGTCTGCGCGCTGGGCCCCGTGCCCCGCCGCTGCCCGGCCGCCGAGGCCGCGCTCAACGGCCGCAAGCTCGACGCCAGGAGCCTTGCCGCCGCCAAGACCGCCCTGCTGGCCGAGATCTCCCCCATCTCCGACGTCCGCTCTTCGAAGGAGTACCGCCTGCACATGGCGCAGGTGATGCTGGGCCGCGCGCTCGAGTCCGCGGTCTCGAGGCTCTTCGGGAAGGGCCCGCGCTACGGCGAAGGGAACATCGCTTAACGGAGCCGCTATGAAAAAACACGAGATAAGCTTCACCCTCAACGGCGAGAAGGTCAGCCTGGAAGTGGCGCCGAACGACGTGCTGCTGGACGTGCTGCGCGGCCGCCTCGGCATCAAGAGCCCCAAGGTGGGCTGCGACCGCGGCGACTGCGGCACCTGCACCGTGCTGATGAACGGCCGCACGATGCGCTCCTGCCTGGCGCTGGCCGTGGAGGCCGACGGCGCGGAGATCGTGACCCTCGAAGGCGCCAATACCCGCAAGTGGACGCAGCGCCTGCAGAAGAAGTTCCACGAGAAGAACGCCTTCCAGTGCGGCTTCTGCGCGCCCGGCGTGATACTCTCGGCCACCGAGCTGCTGGAGAAGGACCCCAGGCCTTCGGCGCACGATATAAAGGAAGCCATAGCCGGCAACCTCTGCCGCTGCACCGGCTACGAGCCCATAGTCGCCGCTATAGACGAGGCGGCCAAAGGCAAATGACCATGAAGAAGATACTGCTTCCGCTGGCCGTCTGCGCCGCGCTCTGCGGCTGCTGGTTCATGAACCAGCCCAAGGCGGTGGTGATAGTCACCGACAAGGCCCGCGCCGCCGCGCTGATAACCGCGCTGCAGGGCCAGGTCTCCGGCCTGAAGGACTCCGACGTGGAGGTTAGGACCGTCGGCCGCAATTCGCCGGGCGAGGTAGTGGACGCGCTGCGCTGGGCCTCGGAGAAGGGCGTGATGACCGTAGGCATCGACGGTGATTCCTACGACCCGGGAGACCAGGCCGTGGGACCCAGGCTCAAGGCCATGCGCGACGCCGGTGTGTATGTGGCCGGCATGGAATTCGCTGGTTGAAGTAAAAAAGAGGGTTAAAAGGGGGCGGGTATGAGGAGAACGTTGCTTATCGCTGCTGTCCTGGCGCTGGCCGCATGCGCGGTGCCGCAGCAGGGCGGGATGAAGAGGGCGGGCGGGCCTTCCCTGTTCGGGAACATCGGCCAGGCGCCCACGCAGTATTTCGTCGACGAGGTCGTCGACGTGGCGACCGAGCCGGCGGGCGCCGCCGTGAACGTCAACGACGTGTTCGCGGGCAATTCGCCGGTGCGGGTGACGGTGCGGCGATACTGGCGCGGCCAGCCGGGCAGCATGACGCTGGACCCGGTCAAGGTGGAGGCGCTGGGTTCGGGCCCGGGGCAGTGCACGCAGAGCGGCCTGTTCGGACAGGGCTCGCAGAAAGCCCCCTCCCCGGTAAGGCTGTACATGACCAACTGCGCCGCCCGCAAGAAATAGCGCCGCGCGGCGACTACAGGCAGAGGTGAATATGGACCTTCAGAAACTTAAGACCAGGACCGGTAAGGCTCCCAAGGCGGCCAAGGCCGCCGACGGGCTCAAGGTGGTGGGCGCGAGCGTCCCCCGCGTGGACGGCTGGGAGAAGATAAAGGGCGCGGCCAAATATACCGACGACCTCG
>JACCEE011609965.1_pt1 | contig 14215 bp, 12 predicted proteins | sample 7449931 | NCBI WGS metagenome assembly JACCEE01 (sample SAMN15323457, study PRJNA562643) | freshwater metagenome | isolation source: river surface water | place: USA:Blue River Watershed | collected 2017-08-19 | reverse complement strand
CTGAGTTAGCCCCCTGAAACACAGTCCCGTCGGTATTCCTTAAACTTAGAAACAGGAATACGACCATGGATATGACTATGTCTTCAGCAACGCCCTCTCGGGTGGAAGTGGTGACAAGCGTTCAGCGCCGCAGGCGCTGGACCCCAGAGCAAAAACTTGAAATCGTCAAACAAACCAACGAACCGGGCAGTTCCGTCTCGATGGTCGCCAGGCAATTTGGCATCACCACAGCCCAGCTCTTTCAATGGCGAAAGGCCTACTTGCAAGGCTCTCTGATGGCGGTCGGTGCCAACGAAACTGTGGTGCCCGCATCAGAACTGCAAGAAGCCATGCGCCGCATCAAACAACTCGAAGGCGCACTTGGTCGCAAGACTCTGGAGAACGAGATTCTCAAGGAGGCAGTGGATTTTGCCAAAGCAAAAAAGTGGATTGCGCGCTCGCCGGTATTGCCCGGGGGCGAACAGTGAGAGCCGTCTGCTGTGCCCTTGGCGTGTCGCGCAGCCACGTACTGGCAATGAGAGATCGGTCGTCCGAATGGACCGACTTGAGAAAGTCACCGCCGCGCAGCGATGACGCCACCATCAAGCAGGCCATTGCCAACGTGGTCAAAGAACGCGCCACCTATGGTTACCGCCGCGTCTGGGCCCGCTTGCGGTTGGAAGGGCATGACCGGGTCAACCACAAGCGGGTTTACCGAGTGATGCGTGATGAAGGCTGGCTGCTGTACCGACATGGAGAGAAGCCCATCGACACCAGAAAGCATGAAGGAAAAGTGGCTGTCAAAGAAAGCGATGTGCGCTGGTGTTCAGATGGCCTGGAGCTGTCGTGTGACAACGGCGAGAAGGTGCGGGTGGCGTTTGCGCTGGATTGTTGCGACAGGGAAATCATGAGCTGGGTGGCCACCACCAGAGGCATCGATGCGGCCCTGGTGGGGGATTTGATGATGCAGGCGGTGGAGAGCCGATTCGGCCCTAACGGCAAGCCGTCGAAACCCATTGAATGGCTCACGGACAACGGCAGCTGCTACACGGCAGCCGAGACCAGGAGCTTTGCCAGGCAATTGGGACTCAAGCCAGTGACCACACCGGTGACCAGCCCGCAAAGCAACGGCATGGCGGAGAGCTTTGTGAAAACCTTGAAGAGGGACTACGCCAAACTGGCGGAACGACCGGACTCACAGACGGTGATGGCTCAACTGTCCAAATGGTTCGATGACTACAATTCTTACCACCCGCACAGCGCGTTGGGCTATCTGCCAGCCAAGCTGTTCAGGGCAAAACGAACGGTAAATTAAACATACCGGCGGTACTGCGTTACGGGGTCAAGACCAGAAATGGGTTGCAAGCCCATTTCAGATACATTCGATCAACGCACACCTTTGATCGGGAAGATGGCCCATGCTCCTAGAACGGCATACACTGCAGCCGCAAGAAACAATGCGTTGTAATTGGGACTATCCGCATGCTCCATAAAGAGAAAAATAGGCGCTATTGCGGGTGCCAAAGTTTGTGGCATCGTTCCTGCGACATTGAAGATGCCCAAATCTTTGGCTGCATTGTTCTCAGGATCGGGGAGCACCTCAGTCACCAACGCCATATCCACTGCCAAATACACCCCAAAGGAACAGCTCATCACGCTAGCACCTAACAAGAATGAGTTGTAGTCGTTGGAGTAAGCAACCAAAACCAAGCCAATTCCGTACATTGCAGCTGATGTCCAAATGAAGATCTTGCGGTTATTCATTCGATCTGAAAGCCAGCCACTCAAGAAACTGCTACCGATTTGAATGACCGAGGTCACCAAATTGAGCTTCAACATCACCTCAGGTATCGCACTGACTTGATAGCCCAGACGATCCATCAAAAAGTAAACCTGATACCCAAAAAAGGTGGCCATCGCCATAAAAAACATGAAGCGGCTGATAAAGGCCCAAGTGAAATCCAATTGCGCGAGTGGATTGAAATAAAAATCTTTACCTAAACGACGCAACGAAAATGGCACACTGTTATCGGCTGTGCATGGCAAGTCACGGTATGAGGCACAAAGAATCAATACGGCAATCAGCAAGATTGCAGGCTCAATCAAAAACATGGCGTAAACATTTCCATCAGTGAAGTTGGTCAACGCAATACCTGCCAGAATGCCGGCCGGAATCGTCATTCCCAAGGCCCCACTAACCATGCCGCGCTTATGCTGTGGAATTTTGTCAGGCAGCAGTGCCATTAAAGCCGCTGCCACAGCATTCAAGCCCAACTGCGTGAGGCACCAGCCCATCACCATCACCACCACACCACCCCAGGCAATGAGGCCCAAGCCGAAAGTACCAACAAGGGTCCCCGTAAGCATCCAAATTTTTCGCTTACCCCATGCCGACTTCGTACGGTCGCTGAAGTAACCGGCCAATGGATTGGCCAAAATAGCCACAACAGAGCCAATTCCCAACAGCAAACCCAGCACATGCTCTTTGTTTTCAGGCGCAATTTGTGCCACTCGCATGGCGATGGTCATCATTGGCGGCGTCAACAACGCCATAGATAACGCGAAGTACACCGCGATGAGGTTAAAAACAAACCAGCGCGAGGGGGCTGGGATGGCAGGGCTGTTCCCTTGGTTGGCAATATCATCACTCATGGCGTTTTCTTTCAGTAAATGGCATCGGGTAATCCGCAAAACGCATCCACTGGGCTCTTCCCTGTGAAGGCGCTGCGTCCCATCAATTTTTCGATCAATGCGCTTTGCACCTGCGGTGTGGCGGTATAGGCGTTAATGACGCAGGGCATGCGAGGTGCGTCATACAAGTAATAGGGGTGACCGAATGAGATCAGCATGGTGGGCGTATCCCACCACAACCGGCGCATGCCAGCAAGTGTCCCCCCGTGCAGCTTTGCCCAGTCTAAATATAGGCGTGACTTGGTCAACAACGACTCCTGCGCAATGGCATAAATAATCAGATCGGCATTTCTGCAGTTCTCTATCTTGTGCTTTGTCGGGTCAAACACATGTACCTCAAAACCTTCGGCCCGCAATGCCTCGTCTATGCCAATCCGGAAATCCGCATCGGCGCCCAGAGGGTGAACGTTCTCTTCTTTGAACATCCATATTTGACGATAGCGCTGCGGGCTCAATGGCAAGATAGCTTGTGTATCCTTCACGCAAGTGATCGATAAATCAGACAAGCGCGACATGATCGCTTGGTGCTGCTGAAGATCAATGCTCGGTTCATCGATCGCATCAGTGGCAGGTTGACGATGCACACTCAGTTTGGCTTTGAGACCGAGCACACGAATAACGGCCTCATCTAAACGCTTAACACTGAGACGACCTGATTCCAGCGCTTTTTGCAGAGTGTTAATGTCTTCGCTGAGTGACTCAGAAAACAACACCATGTCACAGCCGTTTTCAATCACCTCTGGAAGCCATTGATGGCGAGGCCCCCAGCTTTCGAGACCCCCCATCAGAGTAGCGTCCGAGACAATCAGCCCATTGAATCCCAGATCACCGCGCAGCAAGCCCAGATTCAAATGCTTACTGATGGATGCGGGTCGATACAACTCCACACCCACTTCACCCTGTCCTTGAGTATAGGCAGGCAACGCAATGTGGGCAGACATGATCGACAAAACCCCCGAATCGATGGCACGGCTGTAGAGTCGCCCAAAAACAGCTTGCCACTCGGACATGGCTAGGGGATTGATCGTGGTGACCAAATGCTGATCTCGATCGTCGTATCCTTCACCCGGCCAATGTTTGGCTGTAGTGGCAATGCCGTTACGCTGGAACACATCAATATGCATTTGCGCCATGTCAGAAATCAATGCAGGTTCACTGCCATATGAGCGCGTGCCGACAATTGCGCTTTGAAACGAATGATTGACATCCAGAACTGGAGAAAATGTCCAGTGAATACCCAGTGCTTTCATCTCACTGGACAAAGCGTCCAAAGCATGACCATACGTGGATAGACAGTTTGCTGCCGCACAGCCCAGTTGATTAGGAAAAATGCTGGTTAAGCGACCACTGGTGACACCACCTTCCAAATCGGCGCTAACCAACGGCGGAATGCGACTAACGCTCTTGACACGTGCAATGGCGGCTTGGCACGCCACTGGGTCAGAAAAATGAATCATGGATACGGCACCCAAAGGGTGCCTCTCAAAAGCCTGCAGCGCCGCTTCGTCTCCTGGCATGATTTGCAAATTGATCAATTGGCATATTTTTTCTTGCGGGCTCAGCTCACGTAGGATTTGCCGCACCCAGTCGATCTCGGCAACTGGAAGCGCAAACGGCACCTGGCTCAAGATGGAGGAAATAGGGTCTTTGTCGGTCATAGTTGTTCGAGCACGCATAAAAAAGGGCCTGCACATGCTGTGCAGGCCCTTTTCATGCCGATTTAAAAGCGGAAGTTGCTGCGGATACCGACTGTGCGTGGCTCGCTCATGTAGCCGTAGTTGCCACCAAAGAACGCAACAGAACCCATCAGCTGAGATTTGTTCTCGATGTTTTTCACATACAGCTGGACATCCATGGTGTCTTCAGCATTGGCATAGGTGAGTGACAGGTTGGACTTTGTAAAAGCTTTTTGCTTGAACTGAATCGGATCTGCTGTTGCAGTGCCAGTGTCAGTCGTCACATACGCTGCTGAATACTTTGTCCCAGCATAAGCCGTCAAACGTGAGCCTGACTCCAAATTCCAGTTGTGAGCGTAACCAAGGTTCAATGTCACAGATGGAGTTTTGTCCAGTGCTTTGCCTGAAAAATCAGTGCCATTTGGCGTTTTGTAAGTTTTATATTGAGCTTTCAACAAGCCCAAACTCGCATCCAAACGGCCGGCTTTGCTCACGCGGTAGCGTGCTGACAATTCAGCACCATCAACAGTGGCTGAGCCAGTATTCACAGTCAACATGCTGCTGTTAACAACACCCGACTTTTGCATATCGGTGTAATCGTAATGGAAGATGGACGATGTCAGCTGCAATGCATTGTCTAAGTACTTACCATTCAGACCCGCCTCATACGCCGTAATTTTCTCAGGACGGAAAATCAATTCAGGATTGGTGCGGGTGTTGCCATCATTGAAGCCACCGGATTTAAAACCTGTAGAAATATTGGCATAGGCCATTTCCGAAGCAGACAAGTCTTTCTCATAGCCCAGTTTGTAAGTTGAGCTCTTCCATGTGGCTTGACCAAACAATGGAGTGACTGCATTACCATTTGCAGAGTAGTCAGTGCCATTGAACGCAAATACTTGAGTTCCGTCACGTGACTTTTTGTCCTGAGTTGTGCGAGCACCTACGATCACACGATCCGAAGGTGCGATGCTGTAGCTGACCTGGCCAAAAAATGCATCTGAAGCATTGGTAACCAAGCGGTCTTGATACTGCAAGCCTGGGTAGCAGGCCGCAAACCCACCACACTGACTGGGCCCAAAGGGTGCGGCACCTGGAGCAGTGGGACCAAACAGATAAAACGGCGCATTACCGTCAAGCCGGCCATTTGTGCCTGTTTCTTTAAAGTTGAAATAGCCCCCCACCCACTGCAGCGGAGTCTTGACGTCTTTAGAAGAGAAACGCAACTCATGTGAAGCCTGCTCGACTTCAAACTGAGTCAACAATATCAATGGACCAGTGCTGTAGTCTTCTTTGGTTTTTGTGCTGCGATTGCCGTAGATGTAGTTCAGGTTCGCAAAACCAACATCCGAACTCAGCTCGGCTTTAAAGCCGTTCATTTTGTTGTCAAAACGCCCTTGAATCAAGGTACTGGTGTCTACCAGCTTCGTGGGAATGCCGTTTTGCAAGTTGTAATAGTTGGGGCCAGAGGCCTTATTGGTGCTCTCATCGTATGACAAATTGAGACGAGTGCTTGGAGAAAACTTGAGCAGCGCTTGCAAGCGCACCGAGTCTGTGTGGATGCTGTCCTGATTTTGTGTAAAGCCGTTGGTCGATGTTTTAGTTTCTGAGAAACCGTCGCGACGGTTACTCGAAAACGCAGCTCTCAAAGCCAAAGAATCATTCACTGGCAGGTTGAACATGCCATCAACGCGTTTTTATCCTAAATTGCCGAGTTCAACACCGACTGATCCTTCAAGCTTATTACTGGGACCTTTAGTGATGACGTTGACAACCCCAGCATTGGCGTTTCGACCGTACAGTGTCCCTTGTGGGCCGCGAAGCACTTCTACGCGCTCGATGTCATAAAAGGCTGCTCCAGCACCTGACATTCGGCCCAAATAGACGCCATCGATGTGAAATGCTGCAGCTGGATCACCCAAATTCGTTGTATTGGTGTTTTCAATACCACGGATGTTCACCACTACCGAGCTGTTACCTGCTTGACTGATCTGCGTGTTTGGCATCAAGTCAGTCAACGATTTGGCATCGGTCACCCCTTTGTCGCGGATGTCATCTGCACTGATGGCGGATAGCGAAGCGCCAACTTTGAGCGCCGACTGAGAGACCTTGTTGGCCGTCACCACAATTTGATCGGTATCCGCGGTTTGCGCGTTTGCAGCCATCTGAGCATACGTAGCCAATACGCCTAGCAATGCAACGGCCACTGGCCTTTTCTTGAAATTACCCATGTCAATCTCCGGTTGAGTTTTGTCTTGTTTGTCCTGTATGCCAACGCATGTTAACGTTAACATAACCTAACTTTACTCAAACCACCTTGCACTTCCCATTCGTAATTACCCTAGCACGCACCCAATCCATCGTCAAAACTCACATGTTGAAAACTTTGAGCCTGCCCAAATAAAACATTGACCAAGCATTGCCATAACAAGCCTCCCATATCCCCTCAATGTGTCGTGAAGTTCGTCAGTTAACATCCTTGTACTGGCCAATTTAACTTGGTCATCACTCGACAGTTGGACATGACAACTGTCATAAGCGGTTTGGATCTTCAGAATGCAGCAATCACCCAAAATAACCATCAAGGAAGTTGCAGAAAAGTCAGGCGTGTCTGCCATGACAGTTTCCCGGGTCATCCGAAATCAAGGGCACATTGCCGAAGAGACAAAGAAGAGAATCCTTCAAGTCATCGAAGAGTTGGGATACATCCCACTTCAATCCGCCAGAAATTTGTCAGGGTCCTTCCCTCGAGTGATCGGCATCGTCATTCCCTCTTATGAAGAGCTGCGAAGACTTCGACAAGGCTACGAATATGAGTACGCTTTGCTGATGGGTGCCTTAAACATTTGCAACCAGTTCGGATATGCCGTGACCATCCTGGAAATTCGCAATACGTCTGATGTCAAGACCTTGGTCAAGCGCATTGGATCTCGACAGATCGGCGCATACATCGTGGCTGCACCAGCAACAGAATATCCGGGTCTCTCCAAAACCTTGAAAGACAATGCCATCATCTTTTCCACCATCAGCGCAAACAACCCAGCCAGCTCAGAGTTGAAGGTGATTGCTGATGAGCGAACCGCCACTTACAAGATGGTGCGCTCAATGATCGATTTGGGTCACCAGCGCTTTGCATTCGTTGGAGGCAGCAATAAGCAACGGGCCACGAAAGAACGACAAAAAGGCTTCACTGATGCCATTCAAGAGTGCGCCACTCAAAAGATCCAGTACGAGATTTACCAATGCGGAGTGTTCTTCGAAGACGGATACAGGCAAGGTCTAGAGGTGTTGCGCCAGAAAAACCGCCCTACGGCCATCCAGTGTTTGACCGATGACATTGCCGCTGGCGTTATCGCTGCAGCTCAGGAATTGGGAATTGATCTCCCCAACGAACTGTCCATCTGTGGCTTTGACAATTTTGGATTGGCACGCAAAATTTCACCCGCCTTGACTACTGCCCATCTGCCAGCAGAAGAAATGGCCGAAATGGCAACCAGACAAGTGATCAGAGCACTTGAGCGCAAAGAGCAAAATGTAGAGGTCGTCCTAGCGTGCGACGTGATCATAAGGAGTTCGGTGGCCCAACCAATTCCCAAATTGAATTGAGCTGTATAGAAATTCAAGATTGATCTGGCTCAAACGGGACTTTCTTGATTCAGTGATTTGCCATCACCGAACAATTGGCTGATAAAACTTCGCAACCACTGGTGCCCCGGATCGCGGTGCAGACGGCTGTGCCAAAACTGGTGGATCGCGCTCTCATCCACCACGATGGGCAAGTCCCGCTTGACCAGCTCAAATGGCACCAGCGTGCGGTCGGCAAAACGCTCAGGCACGGTGGCCACCAGGTCCGAGTGGCTCAAGACATCACCCAGGGCCACATAGTGCGGCACCGTCAAGCGAAAGCGCCGTCGCAGCCCTTGCTTTTCCAGCGCCACATCCACCCGGCCATGCCCTGTGCCAGAAGCCAGGATGCGAACGTGCTCCGCCTCGGTGAATGAATTCAGGCTCAACCTGTTTTTACCCGCCAAGGGGTGGCCCTTGCGCATCAGACAAATGTATTTTTGTTTGAACAGCGCTTGCTGAAAAAAGCCCGCCTGCAATTGCGGCAACAGGCCCATGGCCAAGTCAATGCGGCCGCTGGCCATGTCCTCTTTGAGTGCAGACTGGGTCACGCTGACCACCTGCAAGGTCACCCCGGGTGCCGAGCTGGCCAAGGCATCGATCAACACCGGCAAAAAATACATCTCGCCCACATCGGTCATGGCGATGGTGAAGCTGCGCGTGCTGCTGGCCGGATCGAAAGCGGCCCGCACATTCAGCGCTTGTTGCAAACCGTCCAAAGCCACCGCAACCGGCTCGGCCAACTGCAAGGCATAGGGCGTGGGCTCCATGCCGCCTTGGGTGCGCAAAAAAAGCTCATCGCCCAGGCTGGCCCGCAAACGCCCCAAGGCGCTGCTCACGGCCGGCTGGCTCATGCCCAGCACTGGCGCAACAGCAGACACGCGCTTGTGCAGCAGCAAGTGGTGAAACACCACCAGCAAATTCAGGTCCAGTTTCGAGACGTCCACGTTATTTGATTTTCAAAATTTATTTATACAAGAAATCCGATTTACTTAATTATTGAGTTTGCGCATGATGCACGTCAAGTTTAATCAGGAGACCTCATGCAGGAACACCCCATTCACTGGGAGACTCAAGGCACAAGCCGCGTGCCGTTTGCTGTCTACACCAACCAGGACAGCCACAACAAAGAGCTGGAGCGCTTTTTCTACAAGAAGCATTGGAGCTATGTCGGCCTGGACGCCGAGATCCCGAAACCGGGCGACTTTAAGCGCACCGCGATCGGCGAGCGCTCGGTGATCATGACGCGCAGCCAGGACGGTCAAATCCACGTGGTCGAGAACATCTGCGCCCACCGGGGCATGGCCTTTTGCCGCGAGCGGCATGGCAACAAAAAAGAACTCGTCTGCCCTTACCACCAGTGGAGCTACGCACTGGACGGCAAGCTGCAAGGCGTGCCCTTCAGGCGCGGTGTGCGCCAGGACGGCAAAGTCAACGGCGGCATGCCCGCCGACTTCGACCCCAAAGACCATGGTCTGAAACAGCTCAAAGTGGCCATCCGCAGCGGCGTGGTGTTCGCCTCGTTTGACCACGATGTGGAGTCGCTCGAAGACTACATGGGGCCAACCATCCTGCGCTACTTTGACCGCCTGTTCAACGGCCGCAAGCTGGTGGTGCTGGGCTACAACCGCCAGCGCATTCCGGGCAACTGGAAGCTGATGCAAGAAAACATCAAGGACCCCTACCACCTCGGTTTGCTGCACACCTGGTTTGTGACCTTTGGTCTTTGGCGTGCCGACAACAAGTCCGAGCTCCGCATGGACGCGCACCACCGCCATGCCGCCATGATTTCCACACGCGGCACCGCCGGCCAAGCCACGGGCGACAAAGCCCAAGTCACGCAAGTGAGCAGCTTCAAAGAAAGCATGCAGCTCAACGACCCGAGCTTTCTGGACATCGTGCCCGAGCCCTGGTGGCAGCTGGGTGATCAAATGCCCACAGCGGTGATGATGACGCTGTTCCCCAGCGTGATCTTTCAGCAGCAAGTCAACAGCGTGTCCACCCGCCACATCCAGCCCGACGGGCATGGCGCGTTTGACTTTGTCTGGACCCACTTCGGCTTTGAAGACGACACCCCCGAGATGACCGAGCGGCGCTTGCGCCAGGCCAACCTCTTTGGTCCGGCGGGTTTTGTGAGCGCAGACGATGGCGAGGTGATCGAGTTCTCGCAGCAGGCGTTTGAGTCCAAACCAGAGCACCGCATGCTGGTGGAGTTGGGCGGGCGCGATGTGGGGGAGACGGACCACATGGTGACCGAAACGCTCATTCGGGGCATGTACGAATATTGGCGCAAAGTGATGGAGGATTGATCATGGCCAAGACATTGATTGAGATGCAAACCTGGTTCGGCATCCAGCAGCTTTATGCCGATTACGCCAGCGCCGTGGACAGCGGCCAATGGGACCTGTGGCCCGAATTCTTCACCGAGCAATGCATCTACAAACTGCAGCCCCGTGAAAATTTTGAACGCGGCTTCCCTCTGTCCACGCTGTCGTTCACCAGCAAAGGCATGCTGAAAGACCGCGTGTACGGCATCCGAGAGACGCTGTACCACGACCCCTATTACCAGCGGCACGTGGTGGGTGCGCCCATCGTGCGACGGGTTGAAGACGGTCGCATCCACGCCGAAGCCAACTACGCGGTGTTTCGCACCAAGCTGGACAAAGAAAGCACCGTGTTCAATGTGGGGCGCTACATCGACACCATTGTGCAGACCCCTGAAGGCTTCAAGTTCGCTGAACGGCTCTGTGTGTACGACAGCGAGATGATCCCCAATTCCATCATTTACCCGATCTGAAATGATGTCGGCTTCTGTAGGTCGGAGCTTGAGCTCCGACGATGTGCAAAGCATGTCGGACCTGAAGGTGCCGACCTACCTCAACCCCAGCAAAGACTGAACATGACCTCATGGATTGACGTGGCCGCCGAGGCCGATTTGTTTGAAGGCGCAGGCATCGCCGTGGCCCCTGAGGGGCAAGATATCGCCCTGTTCAAACTCGACGATGGCGGTGTGTATGCCATCAACAACCTGTGCAGCCACGGCAACGCCAAACTGTGCGACGGTTTTGTGGAAGGCCACATGGTGGAGTGCCCCTTTCATCAGGCGCTGTTTGACGTGCGCGATGGCACCGTCAGCTGCGGGCCCGCCACCGACCCGGTCAAATCCTGGCCCGTCAAGATCGAAGGCGGTCGTGTCTTATTGAACCTGCATAGTTAAAGATCGAAGCAAAACTATGTGCTTCCAAATTTCCGTGCAGCCCAGCGGCCGCAGCTTCACCGCCGACGACAACGAAACCCTGCTGGCCGCCGGCATCCGCCAGGGCATTGGCCTGCCCTATGGCTGCAAGGACGGCGCTTGTGGAACCTGCAAATGCAAAAAAATCTCGGGCACCGCGGTCCACGGCCCGCACCAGGCCAAAGCCCTGAGCGACGAGGAAGAAGCCCAAGGCCTGGTGCTGACCTGCTGCGCCACAGCCCAAAGCGATGTGGTGCTTGAATCCAAACAGGTGACTGCCGAAGGTGGCCTGCCTGTCAAGAAGATGCCGGTGCGCGTGGTCAGCCTGGAGAAAAAATCACACGACGTGATCGTGCTCAAGCTGCAATTGCCTGCCAACGACGTGATGAAGTTCCACGCCAGTCAGTACATTGAGTTTTTGCTGCGCGATGGTTCGCGCCGCAGCTACAGCATGGCCAATGCGCCCCACACCCTGGAGGTGGCACCGCCCACAGTGGAGCTGCACATCCGCCACATGCCCGGCGGCAAGTTCACTGACCCGGTGTTCACCACCATGAAGGAAAAAGACATTCTGCGTGCCGAAGGGCCGTACGGCAGCTTTTACCTGCGCGAAGACAGCGACAAGCCCATCGTGCTGTTGGCTTCCGGCACGGGCTTTGCGCCCATCAAGGCGCTGATCGAACACATGCAGCACCGCGGCATCACCCGCCCCGCGACCCTTTACTGGGGTGGCCGTCGTCCGGCTGACCTGTACATGGCCGACTGGATCGAAGCCCGACTGGCCGAGATGCCCCACCTGAAATATGTGCCGGTGATTTCGAACGCCGAAGCTGATGACCACTGGACAGGCCGCACCGGCTTTGTGCACCAGGCCGTGTTGCAAGACTTCCCCGATCTGTCGGACCATCAGGTCTATGCCTGCGGCGCACCCATTGTGGTGGACTCGGCCAAGCGCGACTATGTGGCGCAAGGCGGTTTGCCTGAAGAAGAGTTCTACGCCGATTCGTTCACTTCAGCTGCGGATAAATGAACAGTCACTTACTTCGCTCAAGAACTCCTCAAATTTGAAAGTTAGACGATGAACGATCTCGGACGAATCGAAGACCTGCCCCAAGACTATGTGCAGGACCTGCGCAATGTGAATCTGGTGCCCCTGTGGCCCAGCCTGCGCGGCGTGTTGCCCCCCAAGGTGCCCACCCGCCAGACCCAGCCGACATGCTGGGCCTACAAGAACATCAAGCCTTTGCTGCTCAAGGCGGGCGAACTCACGCCGATCGAAAAAGCCGAGCGCCGTGTGCTGGTGCTGGCCAACCCCGGCCACGGCCTGGAAAAAATGCAGGCCAGCGCCGCCATGTACTTGGGCATGCAACTTCTCATGCCCGGCGAGTGGGCCCCCAGCCACCGCCATACCCCCAACGCGGTGCGCATGGTGGTCGAGGGTGAAGGAGCCTGGACCACCGTAGACGGTGAAAAATGCCCGATGAGCCGCGGTGACTTGATCCTCACGCCCACAGGCCTGTGGCACGAGCACGGCCACGACGGCACCGATCCTGTGATCTGGCTGGATGTTTTGGACTTGCCCCTGGTCTATTACATGGAGGCCAGCTACCACATCAATGGCGACCGCCAGACCGTCCTGCCTGGCCGCAGCGACCAACAATACGCCCGGGGTGGCGTCGTGCCCTCGCAGGTGTTCGAGCGCGGCAAAAAGGCCTACCCCATGCTGCGTTACGCCTGGAAAGACGCCAAAGCCGCCCTGCAGGCCATGGCGTCTGACCAACCAGGTCTGGAACAGGTGCAAGTCACCTACACCAACCCCGAAACGGGCAGCGACGCTGAAAACATCCTGGGCTTTTACGCCCTGATGATGCGCCCCAGCCAGAGCCTGCGCCTGCCTGCCCGATCACCGGCTCAGGTGTTCCACGTCATCGAAGGCGCAGTGCAAGCGCAGGTCATGGACAGCACCTTCAGCCTGAGCGCAGCGGATACCTGCTGCGCGCCAGGCTACGAAGCCGTGACCCTGACAAACCTGCAAGCCGATCAACCGGCCTTCGTGTTCATCGCCGACGAATCCCCATTGCACCGCAAACTGGGCGTCTACGAAAACCGGGGCTGAACATCCTGAGTAGCAATCCCTTGTGGGAGCGGTGCCCTCGCCGCGACAGGCCTTTGCAGTCCACCAGCAATCGCCCCGAGGGCGGGGCTCCCACATCAACACCTCTTATTCACAACCTGCAGGAGCGGCGCCCCCGCCGCAAAAGCACCTCACAGACCACCACCTTTTTGACAAGCCAAACGAGCCACCATGACCTCTTACCTTTTCACCCCACCCGCCACCGAGTCTTTGCCCATCCGTGGCAAACAGGAACGTTTCCCGATCAACCGCATCTTTTGTGTGGGCCGCAATTACCACGCGCACGCCGTCGAGATGGGCCGCCCCGTCGACAAGAGCGTCGAGCAAGCGTTCTACTTCACCAAGTCACCCCAGACTCTGGTGGAAAGCGGGGCCACGGTGGCCTACCCACCCCGCACCAGCAACTACCACTTCGAGATGGAACTGGTGCTGGCCATTGGCAAAACGGGTTTCCGCGTGAGCGAAGCCAACGCGCATGAGCTGGTCTATGGCTACGCAGCCGGCCTGGACATGACCCGCCGCGACCTGCAACTGGTGGCACGCGACAAAGGCCGCCCTTGGGACACGGGCAAAGACATCGAACAAGGCTCGGTCTGCACCGAGATCGTGCCCATGCCCGGCGTGATCATCGAAAACGGTGCGATTGCGCTGGAGGTCAACGGCGAAACCAAACAGTCATCCAATGTCGACAAGCTGATCTGGAATATCCGCGAAATCATCGCCGACCTGTCCACCTACTACCACCTGCAACCCGGCGACCTGATCTACACCGGCACCCCCGAAGGCGTGGGCGCGGTGGTAGCGGGCGACAAAATCACCGGCCGGGTGGACCTGGGCGCAGCAGGCGTGACCGAGATCAGCCTGACCGTGGGCGCG
>JACCEE012204007.1_pt1 | contig 14219 bp, 14 predicted proteins | sample 7449931 | NCBI WGS metagenome assembly JACCEE01 (sample SAMN15323457, study PRJNA562643) | freshwater metagenome | isolation source: river surface water | place: USA:Blue River Watershed | collected 2017-08-19 | reverse complement strand
AACGATTCATACATAAAGGACGTGCTGGCAGAGTATGCTAGCTATAAAGGTAGTCGCATCAAGTTTGTTCCTGCTTCGGGGGCGGCTACGCGTATGTTTAAATCACTATTTGAGTGCATTGAAGAGGTTAAAAAGAAAGGGCATACCCAATTCGACGACCGATCTTTCTCTTCGGCTTACCACTTCTTTTCAAATATTGAAAGGTTCGCATTCTATCCTGAACTTGAGCGCTATCTTAACTCTAAGGGGAAATCAGTAAGGACGCTTTTAAATGATAAACAGTATGTTGAAATTCTTGAGTCGCTTCTTACCGAAGAAGGTCTTAATTATGGCAACATGCCGAAAGGGCTTCTAACATTTCATCAGTACAACGATACTTCCAGAACTGCATTAGAAGAGCATTTAGTTGAAGGAGCTATGTATGCAGCAACTCAGGATGGTGTTGTCAACATTCACCTAACAGTGTCACCGGAACATCAAGAAGGATTTGATTCGTTGGTTAAAAAAGTAATACCTAGCTACGAAAAAAGGTTTAACGTCAAGATCAACGTTACATTTTCGATTCAAAAAAAATCAACCGATACAATTGCCGTAGATCAAAACAATCAACCATTTAGAAATAGTGATGGTTCAATACTTTTCAGACCAGGTGGCCATGGCGCACTAATTGAAAACCTTAACGACTGTTCCGAACCACTTATATTTGTTAAGAATATCGATAATGTTGTTCCAGATCACTTGAAGTCGGAAACTGTAACCTATAAGCAAGTAATTGCGGGAACACTTCTTAAGATAAAAGATTTAACTCACTTTTTCGTTAAAGAGTTACAATCCGGCACCATTACCGACAATGAAATAAGTCAGATATCCGAACTGCTTAAGCACAAGTATTACATAAACTTGCCTGCACAAAACAATCTTGCTAAGGAAGCATGGTATAATGAACTAATTGCCTTTCTCAACCGGCCCATAAGAGTTTGTGGCATGGTGCGCAATGAAGGAGAACCAGGAGGCGGACCGTTTTGGGTAATGGATAAACATGGAATTCAATCACTTCAGATTGTTGAAAGTTCACAGATCAACCTAAAATCGAAAGCAGATAAAGAGATATTCAACCGTTCGACCCACTTCAATCCTGTCGATCTGGTATGCTGGACATGGGATTATAAGCATATAAAATTCGATTTGCGTCAGTTTGTTGACCCGGAAACAGGATTTATTTCTGAGAAATCGAAAGATGGACAGATTCTTAAAGCACAAGAACTTCCAGGGTTGTGGAACGGTGCCATGGCACGCTGGATTACAGTGTTTGTTGAAGTTCCGCTCATAACGTTTAATCCGGTAAAGTCGGTTAACGATCTCCTTAGAAAGGAACATCAACCCTTATAAACGGGCAAGTATATAAACAAATAACGGCTCCCTGCGGAGCCGTTTGTTATTTTGCGATATTTCTGCAGAATATCTGTGGTGGGTATACAATATCGCATAAGAAAAGCCCTTCAGCAGGAGCAGATGTTCCGGCAATATTTCGGTTGCCCGCCTTCGCTATCCCAAGGATCTGTTCCGGACCATATTTACCTAAGCCAATATCCATTAATGTACCAACAACCGCCCTTACCATGTTGCGAAGGAATCGATTAGCAGTTATAGTAAATACTAGCGTATCATTCTCTTCTGTCCATATAGCATTTACAACTTTACAGATATTCGTTTTATTATCCGAATGCAACTTTGCAAAGCTAGTAAAGTCCGAAAGCGTCAGCAACAAACCTGCCGCAATATTCATGTTTTCAATATTTAATGGCAGAGAGTAGTAAAATGCATGTCCAACAAGAAATGGGTTTTTCTTTCTAGTAATAACATACCGATATGTTCGTTCGATCGCATCAAATCGAGCATGAGCAGTAGCATCAACCGGCGTTATAGAATAAATAGCCACGCTGGTTGGAAGAATCCTATTAAGCTTATATATGGCTTTGTTTATGTCGATAGGAAGACCATTGTTTAAGTCAAAATGGGCAACAAAGTAACTTGCATGAACACCTGCATCGGTTCTGCCACATCCAACTGTTTCTACATTCTCCCTAAAAATGGTTGAAAGGGCTTTGTTTAGTATCTCTTGAACACTAATACCGTTCAGCTGTACTTGCCAGCCAACAAAATCTTTACCGTTGAAGGATAGTTCTATAAAGTAGCGAACCATTGAGTCTTTTTAGTAGTTTTGGTAAAATTACATATTCCACCGAAACGAAAGCTAAATAGCTTCAAAAAGGCAGTGTTTTTAGCCTACTTAATTCTTTTTAACGGTTTTTAACACCATCAACTGATTTATAGTTGCAAATTTGTAACTGTATTAATCAAACCTTTGAATTCTCGGCATTATGGGAGAAATGGTTAACATTAAAGAATTAAATGAGCGCATTCAGCGCGAAAGTTCCTTTGTTGATATCGTAGGAATGGAGATGAACAAGGTGATTGTTGGACAAAAACACCTTGTGGAAAGTTTGCTGGTTGGGCTTCTCTCCGATGGACATATTCTACTGGAGGGAGTTCCTGGATTAGCTAAAACACTTGCAATTAAAACGTTGGCTGGAGCCATTGATGCAAAGTTTAACCGTATCCAGTTTACCCCAGACCTTTTACCGGCCGACCTTATTGGTACTCTTATTTACAGCCAAAAGAAAGAATCTTTTGAAGTTCGTAAAGGACCAATTTTTTCAAATTTTGTCTTAGCTGATGAAATTAACCGCTCGCCAGCAAAGGTGCAAAGTGCGCTTCTGGAAGCAATGCAGGAACGCCAAGTAACTATTGGCGACCAGACATTTAAGCTCGAATCCCCTTTCTTAGTACTTGCAACACAAAACCCAATAGAACAGGAGGGTACATATCCCCTTCCTGAAGCTCAAGTAGACCGTTTTATGCTTAAGGTCAAGATTACTTATCCAAAGAAAGAGGAGGAGAAGTTAATCATGCGCCAGAATCTTCTAAGCGAATTTCCTACCGTAAAACCGGTGGTTTCTACTGCCGATATTGCAAAGGCTCGCGAGTTGGTTAAGGAAGTATACATGGATGAGAAGATTGAGCGTTACATTCTTGATATCATTTTTGCCACCCGTTTTCCTAAAGAATATAACCTTGGAAAACTTGAGGGTATGATAAATTATGGAGGCTCACCACGTGCTTCAATATCTCTTGCACTTGCATCAAAAGCATATGCATTTATCAAGCGCCGGGGGTATGTGATCCCAGAAGATGTTCGCGCAGTTTGTGGCGATGTATTACGCCATAGAATTGGTCTTACATATGAAGCAGAGGCAGAAAACCTAACTAGCGACGATATTATTTTCGAAATACTTAACGCCGTTGAAGTTCCGTAGAGCACTTACTTTTCAACTTGTTCTGCTGGGCATCTGTCTAGCGTCGACTCTTTGTGCTCAGAACTTTATTGGGTATAGTCGTCAACAAGTAAAAAGTATGGTAAAGGATAGCCTTCCGGGATTCTTTTTGGCCAAGGAAATTCAAAACGGAGTTAAGAGTTTCATTAAATATGAAAATACATTCGAGGAGCAAACGGTGTTATTTATCTTTAACGAGAAGGGAGTATGCACCGCTGTAAATCGGATGTATAACTTTATCGAAAAGGATGGTCTTGTAAAAGAGCTCTCATCCAAATACCGAAAAGTGTCAAAGAATGAATGGCGCTTTAAGAAAGATGGAAAAGAGTATACTGCTGTCCTAAAAGAGGAAGAATGGTTTTTGAAACTCATAATCAAATCTCGAAAAAAATAAGTAGACGTGGAAACAACTGAGCTACTAAAGAAAGTTCGTAAGATCGAAATAAAATCGCGTGGTCTTACCAACCATATCTTTGCTGGAGAATACCATAGTGCCTTTAAAGGCCGAGGTATGACTTTCAGCGAAGTTCGGGAATACCAGTATGGCGATGATATTCGCAGCATTGATTGGAATGTTACAGCAAGGTTCAATAGCCCTTATGTTAAGATTTTTGAGGAAGAGCGTGAACTTACCGTGATGTTGCTAATTGATGTCAGCGGATCTCGGTTATTTGGCTCTACTCACCAGCTAAAGAGAGATTTAATGACTGAAATTGGTGCCGTTCTTTCGTTTTCTGCAATTCAAAACAACGATAAGATAGGCGTAATTTTCTTTAGCGACCGAATTGAGAAGTTTATTACGCCACAAAAAGGAAAAAAACATATTCTTCGAATAATCCGCGAACTAATTGAGTTTAAACCGAGCAGCAACAAAACCAATATTGCTGAAGCGTTGCGATTCCTTACCAATGCAATAAAAAAGCGCAGCACGGCATTTATTTTATCCGATTTTATTGATTTTAAGGAGAATGACTCGAGTCAGCCAAATTTTCTTGATGCACTGCGAATCGCAAACAACAAGCATGATATTGTGGCTATTCGCGTAATCGATAAAAGAGAGAAAGAACTTCCTGCTGTTGGGCTCTTAAAAGTAAAAGATGCCGAAACAGGAATAGATAGATGGATAGATACTGATAGCAGCTTTGTTCGAGATGGTTATGCAAAATGGTGGAGCCAATCAACGGCAGCAGTAAATGAATCCTTTTCTAAATGCAGAGTCGATTCAGTTTCAATTGCAACCGATGAAGACTACGTTCAGCCATTAGTTAAGCTTTTCAAACGAAGATAGGACAACAAATATGCATACTCGTAACATGAATAGAATGATGATAAGGGGCTGTGCTGTTATACTTTTGATGTTTATCTCAAGTCTTGGGCATGCACAGCAATCGTTTTCCTTTAAGGCATTACTCGACACCAATAAAATACTAATTGGCGATCAGGTTGCTATGCGCATCTTTGTTACACATTCAAAACATATTAAAGCTCAGTTTCCTGCATACAAAGACAGCATAATACCCGGCATAGAAGTTCTTGCCGATTTTCCGGTAGATACAGTTAAAAAAGATGGTGACCAGATTGCCTTATCTAAAGCCTATTTACTGACCTCTTTCGACACTGGATCGTATACTATACCGGAATCCAAAATATTGCTTTTGCATGCAGGCGCAAACTCCGATACTGTAACAACAGAATCGTTGCAGCTAAGAGTCAACACAGTGGCAGTAGATACGACTAAATCTGAATTTAAGGATATTAAACCACCCATCGAAGCCCCAATAACCTTCGGGGAAATCGCACCTTGGCTGTTTGGCGGATTGGGATTTCTTGCCCTTCTTGCTCTAATTGCATGGTTTATTATTCGTCGAATCCAAAATAAGCCACTACTCTCAATTTCAAAACCGGAAGAACCAGCTGATGTTATGGCTCTTAGGCTTTTGAATAACTTGAAGCAAGAAAAGTTGTGGCAGAACAACCAGGTTAAGTTGTACCATTCGAAGCTTACGGAAATTTTGCGGATGTATATTGATAGAACACTCCAGATAAATGCACTTGAGCAAACAAGCGAGGAAACACTTCAAAGTCTTACCTCTCAAACGCACATAAGTGCTGATGATCAGCATCTAGTTCGCACAATTTTCACCATTGCAGACCTTACAAAATTTGCAAAGTTCACACCATCGTCTCTTGAAAATGAAGAGAGTATGAAGTTAGCAGAGTTATTTGTGATGCATACAAAGCCAATTCCAGTGGAGACAAAAAATAACTCCACAGACTTGCCTTCAATTGATAGTAATATTGAAACTAACAGCAGTAACTAACTATGGGAACGCTTATTTTTGATAACCCCGAAGTGCTATACCTGCTGCTGTTGCTAGTACCGGCAATTGCTTGGTACATTTTTCGGCAAAAAGACCAAAATGCAACATTGCAGCTTTCCACGACACTAGGACTCGAAAAAGTTGGTAACTCTTGGAAGACACATGTTCGTCACGTCCCTTTTATTCTAAAATCGGTTGCCTTTGCCCTAATTATTGTGGCAATTGCTAGACCTCAATCAACTGAAAGTTGGGAAAACCAAACTACAGAAGGTATTGATATAGTTATGGCGTTGGATATTTCAAGCAGTATGCTCGCACGAGATTTTCAACCCGATCGTATCACTGCTGCAAAGGAGATGGGAATTCAATTTATTGCTGGAAGACCAAATGATAGAATTGGCCTAGTTGTGTTTAGCGGCGAGAGTTTCACTCAATGTCCATTAACAACAGATCATGCATCGCTCATTAATCTATTAAAAGAGGTACAAAGTGGATTGATTGATGATGGAACCGCAATTGGAAATGGCTTAGGTACTGCAATTTCACGACTTACTGAAAGCAAAGCAAAAAGTAGGGTTGTAATTCTCTTAACTGATGGAGTTAATAATATGGGTGAAATTGCACCCACCACAGCGGCCGAAATTGCTCGAACCTATGGTATTAGAGTTTATACAGTAGGTGTTGGCTCAATTGGCATGGCACCTTATCCTGTCCAAACGCCTTTTGGCATGCGACTTCAGGAAATGGAGGTGAAAATTGATGAACCAATGCTCAAGGAGATTTCAAAAATGACGGATGGTAGGTATTTCCGGGCAACAAGCAACCATAAGCTCGAAGAGGTCTACGCATCTATTGATAAATTAGAAAAATCAAAAGTTGATATCAAAACACTAAGTAAAAAGGAAGAGAAATTTTTACCATTTGCTCTTGCAGCGTTGCTGTTAATAGCGCTTGATTTTATTGCTAAGGTGACAATTTTTAGAACAATTCCTTAATTTGAACACCATGTTTCGGTTTGCTAATCCAGAATTTCTATACCTGCTTATAGCCGTTCCCATTCTAATAGCTATTTACTTCTTAGCTATTTTCATGAGAAATAATTCCTTACGAAAGTTTGGCGATTATACTATTCTTAAGGAGTTAATGCCTGAAGTTTCTTCAAGGCGTCCGCTTTTCAAAGCATTGATTTTATGCTTAGTTTTTATATCGTTAGTAATTGCGATTGCCCGACCACAACTTGGTTCTAAGTTGAAAGAGGTTAAAAGAAGAGGAGTGGAGTTAGTTATTGCTCTCGATGTTTCCAATAGTATGCTTGCTCGCGATATATCTCCCAATAGATTGGAACGCGCAAAGCAAGCAATTACGCGCATGGTCGATAAAATGTCGGACGATAGAATCGGCTTAATTGTTTTTGCCGGTGATGCTTACGTTCAACTCCCGGTAACTTCCGATTATGTTTCAGCCAAAATGTTTTTATCCTCAATCAATCCCGGAATGGTTCCAACACAAGGAACCTCTATAGGGAAGGCTATCGATTTGGCAGTTAACTCATTTACCGAAAAAAGCGAAAAGAGTCGCACGTTAGTTATTATTACTGATGGAGAAAACCATGAGGATGATGTAATTGCGGCAGCTAAAAGGGCTGCCGAGAATGGTATAGTCGTGCATACTATTGGAATAGGAAATCCCAATGGCTCACCAATCCCAATTAACACAAATGGTGCCTTTTTAACTGATGCCGATGGTAAAATAGTGATGTCAAAGTTGGACGAAAACACCTTAATGTCAATTGCTACAGCAACTGGAGGTATGTATACGCTAGCAAATAACTCCAACTTTGGGCTAAATGAAGTGCTTGCTCAAATTCGAAAAATGGATAAGCAAGAATTTAGTTCAAAAGTGTATTCTGAATATGAAGAGAAATTTCTTTACTTCTTATGGTTCGCTCTATTTCTACTTTTTATAGAGTATTTCATTCTTGAAAGAAAGAATCGTTGGCAAGAAAAGTTAGAAATCTTTAAATCTCGCTTAAAATGAAATCAATTCTAACCACCATAATTATTATAGTTGTATCCCTTTCTGCTTTTGCTCAAATTGAGAAAAAAGAGATTCGATCGGGCAACAATCTATATGAGAAGGAGAAATATCTCGATTCAGAGGTAAAATATAGAAAGGCATTAGAGAAGAACCCTAATTCTGTTGATGCTATGTTTAATCTTGGTGATGCTCTATATAAGCAAGGAAAACACGAAGAGGCTGCACAAATATTCAATGATGCAATTCCACTTGCAAAAGAGAAAGAACAACGAGAAAAACTGGCAAATACCCTATACAACCTTGGGAATTCATTGCTTAAAGCAAATAAACTAGACCCGAGCATTCAGGCATATAAAAACTCATTGCGAGCAAACCCCAACGACCAAGATGCTAAGTATAACTTGGCTTATGCGCTCAATATGAAAAAGAAGAACGATCAGGATAAAAAAAACGATAAGAATAATAAGGACAAGAATAACGATAAAAACAAGAAAGATAATAAGCCTGATAACGACCAAAAAAAGGATAATAAAGATCAAGAAAACCAGCAGCCTCCAAAGCAAAAGATATCTAAAGATGATGCTGAGCGAATTCTAAATGCGCTTCAAAACAATGAAGCAAAAGTGCAAGAAAAGGCAAATGAGAAAAAAGGTCAACCAGTTAAAGTTAAGGTTGTTAAAAATTGGTAATAAGGTTTAACGCATCTACGATAATGAAAAGGTTTCTATTCTTTCTATTAATGGCAATTGGTCAACAATCTCTTTACAGCCAAGAGGTTGTTTTTGAAGCATCAGCTCCACAGGTAGTTGAAGTAGGAGAACGATTTCGGTTAACTTTCACTGTAAATGCTAAACCTACAGCATTTCAACAGCCAAGTATACAAGGGTTTTATGTTATAGCCGGTCCTAGTCAATCGTCTTCTACAAGCATGGAGATAATTAATGGTCAAGTATCTCAATCATTTGCCTTAATTTACACCTATATATTACAAGGAGATAAGGAAGGTAAATTCAAGATTGGAGCAGCAGAAATCAAGGTTAACGGTAAAACATATGCTACTGCACCATTCGAAATCGAGGTAGTTAAGGGCGATGCAAATAATTCAAATCAATCAAGAACATCTTCTTCTTCCACAGGAACAGAAGGAGACCTTTTCGTAAAAGTTGAAATTTCTAAATCATCCGTTTACTTAGGTGAGGCATTGGTTGCCACTGTAAAGTTCTATTCTCGTGGGGTAACAATCTCAAATTTTGAGGACATGAAGTTCCCTTCATTTAATGGCTTTTGGAGCCAAGAGATTGAAACACCAACTCAAATTTCCCTTCAACGAGAATCCATAAATGGAAAAATATACACATCAGGTCTCATAAAAAAATGGTTGCTTTTTCCACAACAAAAAGGAAAAATAAAAATTGAACCGTGCATCTTAGATTGTATAATCCAAGTCAGGGGGAATAGTGGCCAAAGTGTATTCGATAGTTTTTTCGATACTTATCAATCTGTAAAGAAAAGAATAGTTAGCCCGGTATCAATTGTAGATGTAAAGGATCTACCCTTAAACCAGCCTACTTCATTTGAAGGCGCAGTGGGTAATTTTACGGTTGAATCATCTATTGATAGAACAAACTTAATGGCCAACGAAGCGGCAACATACCGTATTAAAATTTCAGGAAATGGAAACTTAAAGCTCATAAGCGCACCCAAAATATCCTTCCCTCCTGATTTTGAATCGTATGATCCAAAAATTATCGAAAACATTAAGTCACAAAGTTCTGGTTCTTCTGGATACAAAATTTTTGAATATCCCCTAATACCTAGAAGTGCAGGAGATTTTACAATCCCAAGTGTTGAACTTTCCTATTTCAATCCGCAGAAGGGGGCATACTCCACAATTCATACTTCTGCCATTTTAGTTAAAGTTAAACCAGATCCCAACGGTGGCAATCAACTAGTATCAACCGGAGGTGTATCAAAGCAAGACCTTAAAGTTATAGGCCAAGACATCAAATACATCAGCATTCAACCACAATCATTTAGGGGGAAAAATGAATTGTTAATTGGCCGTTGGTGGTACTATCTACTCTATTTTATCGTAATGATAATAGCCACCATTGTTTGGTTCTACTTGGAAAAGTTCTATAAGGTTAAATCAAATGTGCTTCTTTACAAGAATAGTAAAGCTAATAAAATTGCAAAGAAAAGATTGAAGAATGCAGCAGTAGCCTTAAAGCTCAACAATAGCGACACCTATTTTGAAGAGTTGCATAAAGCTATTCTGGGCTATCTCTCTGATAAACTAAGTATAAATGCAGCGGATCTTACCACTGAACGTGCAGTTGAAATGCTTAAAGAAAAGTTGGTTTCCGACATCACTATTTCTGGTGTTTTGGAAGTTATTTCAGTTTGTGAATTTGCTCGCTATGCACCATCTGCTTCAGTTGAGAGAAGAGAAGAAGTTTATCAAAGGGCTGTCGATTTAATCAGCAGCATGGAACAGACTATTCGATAGCATCGAAATTCATTAATTGAAGAATGATTATTAAGTAACTAAATTATATTCTCGTGAAAAAGTTGTTAACTCTCATCAGTTTTTCGATTGCAACACTGGTCTGCTTTGGGGAGCAATCAACAGATTCATTGTGGGCTCAGGGAAACCTCGCATACCAAAAAGGGAACTATGAAGCTGCAAGCAGTAATTATAACGCTATTCTTGGACAAGGACTTCATTCACCCGACTTATACTTTAATTTAGGTAATACCTACTATAAGCAAAACCGAATAGCAGAATCAATACTGTCTTATGAACGAGCAATTAGATTCTCGCCATCGAATGAGATTTACAAATATAACCTCGAAGTTGCAAAAGCCAAAGTCATCGATAAAATTGAAATTATTCCACCTTTCTTTTTATATAGTTGGATTAACTCAATAAAAAGCATAATGAGTATTAATGGTTGGGCTATAACAATTCTCATATTATTTCTTATTCTTGTATCATCAATATTACTTTGGCGATTTGGATTTTCGATATTGCTTAAACGATTTGGATTCTGGTGTTCACTCTGTGCAACACTCCTGTTTATTATTTCTACATTGCTCTGCAGCTCTATTGCATCAAAAAACAGTATTAGGGATGAGGCAATTATTCTTCGCCCTGTTGTTACCGTTAAAAGTTCACCCGACCAAAACGGCAAAGACCTATTTATTCTTCACGAAGGAACTAAAGTGCAAATTACAGATTCATTGTCCCGCTGGATTGAAGTAAAAATATCGGATGGAAACTCCGGTTGGATAAATACAGCCGATTTAGAACGGATATAGTATTAAACAATTACTCATAAAAAGCGTTATCTTCAAAAACATATGCTATGAAGACAACGCTTTATTTATTTCTACTTATTTTTTCTTCAGCGATTACGGTTGGACAAACAAAATCATTTTATGATTTTAAAGTAAAAACCATCGATGGAGTTAATTATGACCTATCTCAACTAAAAGGAAAGAAGGTACTTGTAGTAAATACAGCTTCAAAATGTGGACTTACTCCACAGTATGCTGATCTACAAAAACTTTACGAAACCTATGGTGGCGATAAATTTGTTATTATCGGTTTTCCTGCGAATAACTTTATGTCGCAAGAGCCAGGCAGTAACTCCGAAATTAAATCATTTTGCACCGCAAATTACGGGGTAACATTCCAAATGATGGAAAAAATATCGGTAAAGGGTGATGATATTCATCCTTTATACAAATGGCTTACAACCAAAAGCGAGAATGGTGTTTTGGACGCAGAGGTAGGCTGGAATTTTCAAAAATTTATGATTGACGAAAATGGAAGGTTAGTCAACTTTGCTACTCCACGAGAAAAACCATTATCCGATAAGATTGTAAACTGGCTAAAAAACTAATATAAAAAGGAGACGTTCAAGTCTCCTTTTTTATTGTAACCTTCTGAAGCAATAAAATCACTACATTTGAATAGCCAAAAACTATGTTGAGATGCAATTCACCGATTCCTATTGGTTCCTTTACGGCATTCTTCCACTGATTATTTTCGTTGCAAGAATTTGTGACGTTACTATTGGTACAATTCGTATTATTCTTGTGTCTAAGGGACAAAAAAAGATTGCTCCATTTTTAGGCTTTTTCGAAGTACTAATCTGGATTTTAGCAATTGGGCAAATAATGACTCATCTTGATAATTTTGTTTGCTACATTGGCTATGCAGCGGGATTTGCTACAGGAAACTATATTGGCATGATCGTCGAAGAAAAACTAGCAATGGGGACATTAATAGTCCGGATTATTACTCCCAAGGAAACCTCCGGTTTACTTGAGAATTTGCATAATCAAGGCTTTGGGGCAACAATCTTTGATGCATCCGGTCGTGATGGAAAAGTTAGTATCATCTATACGATCGTTAGCCGTAAGCAACTAAAGAATATTGAAGATACCATATCTAATTTTTACCCACAAGCCTTCTATTCTATAGAAGATTTACGATCTGTTAAAAATGGCATCGTTCCAGATGGTATTTCGAAACTTGGCGATTCAATAAACCCATTGAAGCGCTGGAGAAAAGGAAAATAAAATTAATCTCTACTGAAGTGTGCCATTTCTAAAGGTATCTCCATCGATAACTCAACTAAACCATTTACTTTACCGTCAACGAACCATGGTGTTTGGTAGATTAGTTTTTTAACACCATTTTTTTCAACAGTATAGGTGTTTGTCGTGGCGTTATTCATCAACTCAGCAATCTTAGCCTGCGATTTTTCCGAATGACATCCCATTAAACTTTTCCCGATCAACTCTTTGCCACCATCTTTTGAAAATGTTTTGGCAGCCTTTGAATTCATATAAACCACTATGCCTTGTGTATCACAAACTGTAACTGCAACATTCAACTCTTCAGCCCATTCAAAGTTATTCATCAGAATATATTTATTTAGTTAAAAGTATCGTTAGACTATCATATCATTTAGTGCATAACAATACTGTGCAAAGATAGCTGAATATGACTTACTTGAAATACGAATAGCATATTTGTGTGTGCGCAAACAAGCTATTCGCAAAGAAAAATACTTATTTTACTAGAAAAGTCCTAATGGATCCCATATAGAATCAAGAGGAGATTCGCCATAGTGTTTTTCTGCAGGTAATAAACTAAGAACCGGAATATCTGACTCATTAATGATATGTTGAGCAAAAGTGCCAATATAATGTTCATTGATTGATACCTCATCTCTAGCAAAAATCATAATTAAATCGGCAGACACATCTTTTGCATATTTCATAATCACAGAATGTGCCGATTCAGAAGTTTTAGGATAAAGTTTAACAGTAGTAGAAACATCCTGCTTATTTAACTCTTTCTCGACGCGCAGCATCTTTCCATAAATACGACTTCGATGTAAAAAGATTCCTCCAGTAAGAACCGAAACTATATGTATGGTACATGAAAAATAACGGCCAAGTGCTATAGCCATTGCTGTTTGCTCAGCAGTCTTTTTGGTTAAATCCAATGGCATTACAATATTCTTGAACTCAACTTTGTTACTGCTATTTTTAACGGTAACAACAGGGCAAGGAGCATTGCCAACAAGGTTTGTAGTGTTTGATCCTAATCTTAGAGTATTGTCTCCACCACGCCCCATCACAATGAGCCGGGCATTAAGTTCCTTCGCAATCTCAACAATTTTGATGTATGCCTTTCCTGTTTCAAAGCGAGAAGTGACTTCTAGTCCCGATTCTTCTTTCGCCAGAATAACAAGGTCTTTCAACTTTGTCATTACTTCCGCAGTAAAACCTACAAGTTCACCATTCTTCGTGAAAAATGAACGTAAAATGTCAGGTAGCTCAAATACATGAACAAGAACTAATTCTGCCTTAAGAAATTTAGCTATTTGATAACTTTGTCTCAAAGCAGCCATCGACTCATCCTCAAAGTCAATAGTGACAATAACTTTGTTTTTCTTGCGCTCAATCATAATAGTAAGATTAGTCAGTTAAACCTTAAATCAAAACGACCAACAAACAATCATTATTAACAGGAATATTCTGCAATCAAGAGCAATACTGTATTTAAATGAAGATTTTACATTGCCATGTGTAATTCTGTTTATATATTAACAAATAAACAAAAGGAAGGTTAAGAATATTTTAGAATACAAATAGTAATACACCAAGGATGCTTGGTTATTCGGTTTTTGCAGTGTAAATTATACAATTCATACTTTTCCTATTCTGCAATAATAAAAAAAGCCCCCGACATTGTCGAGGGCTATATATCACTCTTTTTGAGTCGCTAAAATCATTTTGACTCGTAATTGTCGACCGAGATCTAACACTGATACTAAATCTTGAAGAATAATACCTCTATCTGCATGAACGATTAGAGTGGTCTCTTCATTTTTCTTTACAAGTTTCTGAATGTTTGACCCAAGATCACTAAATGCAATAGGTT
>JACCEE010628951.1_pt1 | contig 14221 bp, 12 predicted proteins | sample 7449931 | NCBI WGS metagenome assembly JACCEE01 (sample SAMN15323457, study PRJNA562643) | freshwater metagenome | isolation source: river surface water | place: USA:Blue River Watershed | collected 2017-08-19 | reverse complement strand
GGCGACACGAAGATCGAAAGCAGCGAAGGCGTCAATGTGATCCGCATGCCTGAGCACTATGGCGTGTTGTCACCGATCTTGCATGTGGTGCCGCTGCAGTTGCTCAGCTATCACACGGCGTGTGCGCGGGGGACGGATGTGGACAAGCCGAGGAACCTGGCGAAGTCGGTCACGGTGGAGTGAGCCAACCCGTGAGTCATCTCAATGGTCTGACCGCTGTTGTCATGGTCGTCAAACCAAAACCCAAGGCGCTTTTTTAGGGGCCCGATTCAAGCAACCATCAACGGCGGTTGGTGCGTGGTCATCGGCAGCCGTCGGCTACAGGGTGCCTGCTTCATCCGAGTGGCCACCTGTCTGCCTATGCGGATGCAGTACCGCACTGCGCATGCCGCCAGCCCTGAAGACGGTCAGCCCTTTCAGGCCCTGCCGCCAGGCCTGCATGAACAGGTCGGCCACCGTTTCGGCCGATGCATCAGCGGGCAAGTTCAAGGTTTTGGAAATGGCGCCGTCCACGCAAGGCTGCACTTCGGCGACCATTGCGATGTGGTCCTCTGGCCGAATGTCCAGCGCGGTGACAAATGCAGCGGGCACACCCGCCGAAGGCTGCAATCTTGGAGCCGCACCGTTGTGCAGGATTTGGTAAACACGCCATGCGTGGTCTTGCGCTTCAAAGCGGTGGCGGTGACCATCGGGGCCTTGTATGACGCGTGAAAACACCCGGTCAAAAACAGGCTCGATGCCGGTTGAGGCATTGTCGGCAAAAGCCAGGCTCACGCTGCCCGTGGGGGCAATTGACAACAGGTGGCTGTTGCGCAAGCCGTGTTTGCGAATGGCCGCTCGCAGTGCGGGTGGCAGTCGGCTGGCAAAGGTGCCGGGTGCCAGGCAAACATCGGCATCAAACAAGGGATAAGGCCCCCGCTCTTTGGCCAAGGCCACCGAAGCCGCGTAGACACTGTCGCGCAACTTCTGGCTGATGCGCCGGGCCATCTCGCGGCCTTCGGGCCGGTCGTAGCGCAGGCCGAGCATGATCAGGGCGTCTGCCAGGCCCGTGAAGCCCACACCGATGCGGCGCTTGGCGCGGGCTTCACTGGCCTGCTCGGGCAAGGGCCAGCGGGCGATGTCCACCAGGTTGTCGAGCGCGCGCACTTGCCAGCGGGCCGTTTGCGAAAAAGCCAGCATGTCAAATGTGGCAGAGCCTTTGATGCCTGCACCCCCAACCCTTCCCGCCACACCAAAAGGTTGGCGCACGAAGGCAGGCAGGATCAAGGGGCCGAGCACGCAGCCGCCATAAGACGGCAGAGGTTGTTCGCCACACGGGTTGGTGGCGGCCAGGGTTTCAATCGCCCGCAGGTTGTTGTCGCGGTCGATGGTGTCCAGAAACAGCAGGCCCGGCTCGGCGCTGTGGTGCGCAGCTTGGCTGATGGCCGACCACAAGGTGCGTGCAGGCATTGTCTGGTAGACCCATTGGCCATCGCCGCGCACATAGGGGCCGGATCCGGCCACTGCTCGGGCGCCGATGGCCCGTGGCGACACCGTATGCACCAAGTCCCAGGGTTGGTCGTGCTCGACCGCTTGCATGAACTCGTCCGTCACGCCCACCGACACGTTGAAACATGACCACCTTCCGGGTGTTTGTTTGGCGGCTACAAAGGCCAGCACATCGGGGTGGTCGCAACGCAAAACGGCCATTTGTGCGCCGCGCCGAGTGCCCAGGCTCTGCAAGGCCGTGCAAGCCTTGTCAAACGCATCGATGAAACAGCAAGGTCCCAGCGCAGCCACCACGTGGCCGTTGATGCGTGCGCCTTGTGGGCGGATGCGCGAAAAATCGTAGCCCACCCCGCCCCCACGGCGCAAGGTTTCGGTCGCTTGCGCCATGGCATCGTGGATGCCGGGATAACCCGCCGCATCGCGCCCACTCAGGCAGTCCCCCACAGGCTGCACAAAACAGTTGGCCAGTGTCATGGGCAAACCGGTCCCTGCACCAGCCATGATGCGCCCGGCACCGATGGCCCCCGCCGCCAGCTGCTGGCGAAATACCGCCTCCATGTGCGCCCGCTGTTCCGGCCCTTCCACCGACGCCATGGCTTGGGCCACGCGGTCAAACACATCGCTCATCGTGGTCTCGCCAGGCTGCAGGTATTTGTACTGCAAGACCGCCTGACTCAGCGCTTGAGGCCGGGGCCATGAGTTCGTTGCAAGTGGCATCTCAGGTGCACTGCTTGCCAAGGCAGCAGCGGTAGACGGCAGGACATGAGAAGACGAGTTCATGCCCGTGATTGCAATGGAAACCTCACAGGCTTGCATTACTTGAAACAAGGTAAGGCACCGAAAAATGGCCAAAGCCTTGCGCCAAAGCAAATTCCCAAAAGGGACCACTGGCCAACATCACGGTCGTTGACGCGCTGGGCACACAAGCCACTCACCACAAGGAAAGATCAACCGATGAAAGCCAAACACCTGATGTTTCACGACGAAGCCCGCGACAAAATTCGCCGGGGCGTCGATGCGCTGGCCGAAGCCGTCAAGGTGACGATGGGCCCGCGCGGGCGCACCGTGATTCTGGAGCGTGAATGGGGCTCGCCCCAAATCGTGAACTCGGGCGTGCTGGTGGCCAAGGCCATTGACCTGGAAGACCCGTTTGAAAACATGGGGGCGCAACTGCTGCGCGAAGTGGCCGTGCGCACCAGCGAGATGGCCGGTGACGGCACCACCACAGCCACCGTGCTGGCGCACGGCATGGTGCACGAAGGCTTGCGCTATCTGGCGGGCGGCATGAACCCGATGGACCTCAAGCGCGGCATCGAGCGTGCCATTGAAGCCGTGGTGGCCGAACTCCAGCGCATGGCCAAGACTTGCGCCCACTCGCAGGACATTGCGCATGTGGCCACCATCTCGGCCAACAACGACCGCTCGATTGGCGAACTGGTGGCCAGCGCCATCGACAAGGTGGGCCGCGAAGGGGCCATCTCGATCGAAGACGGCTCGGGCCTGGTGAGTGTGCTCGACGTGGTGGAGGGTCTGCAATTTGGCAACGGCTACCTGTCGCCTTACTTCATCAATAACACCGAACGCCTGAGCGCAGTGCTGGACGATGTGCGCATCCTGCTGTGCGAAGGCAGGCTGTCTTCGCTCAAAGACCTGTTGCCCCTGCTCGAAGAAGTGGTCAAGTCCGGTCAGCCCTTGCTGGTGATTGCTGAGGACCTGGACAGCGACACGCTGGCCGCTTTGGTTATCAACAACATCCGGGGCTCCATCAAGACCTGCGCCGTCAAGGCCCCCGGATTCGGTGCACAACGACAGGCCATGCTGCAGGACATGGCGGTGCTGACCGGAGGCAAGGTGGTCAGCGACACCATGGGTCTGAGCCTGGGCAAGCTGACCTTGGCGGATCTGGGCCGGGCCAAACGCGCCGAGGTGAGCAACGACAGCACCACACTGATCGACGGCGCGGGCAACCCCCGCGCGATCCAGGACCGCATCGCCGTCATCCACAAGGAACGTGAAGCCGCCGAGAGCGATTACGACCGCGAAAAACTCGACGAGCGTGCGGCTCGCCTGGCCGGAGGTGTGGCCCTCATCAAGGTGGGTGCCACCACTGAAACCGAATTGAAGGAACGCAAGATCCGGGTGGAAGACGCGCTGCACGCCACCCGCGCCGCGATTGAAGAAGGCATCGTGCCCGGCGGCGGCGTGGCCTTGCTCCGGGCACGCAAGGTCTTGCTGGACATGCAAGGCGAGTCGCTTGACGAAACCTCGGGCATCCGGCTGGTGGCGCGGGCACTCGAAGAGCCCTTGCGCCGCATCGTGAGCAATGCAGGCCAAGAGCCCTCGGTGGTGGCACAGCGGGTGGACGATTCAAGCGATGCCCATGACGGCTACAACGCCGCCACACGCCAATACGGCAACCTGCTGCAGATGGGCGTGATCGACCCGGCCAAGGTGACGCGCCTGGCCCTGCAAAACGCTGCGTCGATTGCTGCCTTGATCCTCACCACCGACTGCATGATTGCGGCCGCGCCCCAGACTCACAAAACCACCGAGGCCGCCGTGTCGCCCGGCATGGGGCAACAGCTGGACATGTTCTGACCGGTTCAGTGCCGGACGTGCAAATGCTGCTCAAACCATTGAGCTGCATGCCGGGCCACGGTTTCGAGGGCACCGGGCTCCTCGAACAAATGTGTGTCCGCAGGTCTGGCCACCCAGTGCCAGGTGCGGGTGGCTTACGTCATTGGCGTTGCACGCACCATGAACATCACTGTCAACACCGCAGGCACGGCTACAGACGTGTGGCATTCGACACAGACACACAGAGTAATTTTTTGACAATGACGAGCGATCTCAAAATGCAACCCCTGTCACAGGACCGACCATGTTCAAAGACCGAATGGATGCCGCCCGTCAATTGGTAAAACATCTGAAGAAGTACCAGTGTCAAAACCCGCTGGTGCTGGCCATCCCCAGAGGGGCCGTACCCATGGGAGCTTGGATAGCCCAAGAACTGAAAGGACAACTCGATGTGGTGCTGGTGCGCAAACTGCGGGCGCCGTTTCAGCCTGAAGTTGCCATTGGTGCAGTCGATGAAACGGGCTTGGCTTACCTCTCGCCCGACGCAGCGAACCTGTGCCTGGACCCTCAATACGTGAAGGACGAGATCAAGCTGCAAATGCAAACCATCAAGGCACGCCGAAAGCAATACAGTTTGATGCGTGCACCTTTAGAGGTCAAAGGGCGCGTGGTCATTGTGGTGGACGATGGCCTGGCCACAGGTGCCACCATGATGTCGGCGTTGAAAACCACAAGGCAAAAACAGCCACGCCATTTGGTGTGTGCCATTCCGGTGGCCAGCCCGGATGCCCTGGCAAAAATCAAACCGCTGGTCGACGAAACAGTCTGTCTGTCAGCCCCCGACGACTTCATGGCCGTGGCACAGTTTTACCGCCAGTTTCCACAAGTGGACGATGAGCAAGTGCTGCTGGTTTTACAAGCCAGCGCGCAAGCAATACCTGCAGCCTCAGGTTGAAGACGCTTCAAATCACAGCCCAGGCCCTCACAAACGGAATTCGGTACGTAACCGTGTGTCAAGCTCCTTGGCGTTCAAAGACGCCAGATCGAGCACATGTTTGGCATCGATGATTTTTTGCACTGGCGCATGCAGATGTGCCAACAACTCGCCCATGAAGGGGTTGGAGACGACCAGTGCCAAAGAGTTCATGCGGTGTTTCAATGCTGCCCCGTGCAAATATTCGACCAATGTTTTTTAGCCGTGCCCCATTCTTTTTTCAATGTGAAAAAAGCATGCATTTTTGGGCCAGCCCGAACAAGGGTCAATTGATCTGTCGTTATAGAGCCTTTGGCGCAAGGCATGCGCACATGCACTGGGGTTGATCGGCATCAAGCCACATTTGCAACAGAAATGCGTCAATGCAAGTCATCCAAAAAACACCCCTGTGACACCCACTGGAAACGTCCACACCGAATCTCAAGCCTGCTCTTGTACACCGTGATGAACCACTCCACAGCGTCACCCGAATGTGTTTTCATGGCCCAGAATCTCACCAAGGTCTATGGTGAAGGTGGCGCTGCGGTTCAGGCGCTGCGTGGTGTCAATCTGCGCATCACACAAGGCGAATTTGTGGTGCTGCTGGGCGCTTCAGGCAGCGGCAAATCCACCTTGCTGAACATTTTGGGTGGGCTGGACAATGCCACAGCAGGCACAGCCCAATGGCTTCACCAAGGCGAGACGCACGCGCTCACAGGTGCCAGCGATGCCGAACTCACCCGCTACCGGCGCGAGCATGTCGGCTTTGTGTTCCAGTTCTACAACCTGATCCCCTGCCTGACAGCCCTAGAGAACGTGGCGCTGGTGACCGACATTGCGCAAGACCCCATGCGCCCTGAGGACGCATTGGCAATGGTCGGTTTGTCGGACCGCATGAACCACTTTGTGTCGCAACTCTCGGGCGGCGAACAGCAACGCGTGGCGATTGCCCGTGCCATCGCCAAACGCCCGCAGGTGCTGCTGTGCGATGAGCCCACAGGCGCACTCGACTGCGCCACGGGTATCGTAGTGCTGCAAGCGATCGAAAAAGTCAACCGCGAGCTGGGCACCACCACCGTGGTCATCACCCACAACGCGCCCATTGCCCGCATGGCTGATCGCGTGATGCGCATGGCCGATGGGCGCATCGTCGACATTCAAGTGAACCCCCACAAAGTGGCTGCGGCCAGCCTGAGTTGGTGAGCTTGACATGAAAGCCCTGCACACCAAATTGTGGCGCGACCTGCGACGATTGTGGGCGCAAGTGCTCACCATCTCTCTCGTGGTCGCCATTGGTGTGGCTGGTTTTGTGGGCATTTTTTCGGTGCACGAGTCACTCAAGAATTCCCGCGACAGCTTTTACCGAGACAACCGGCTGGCCGATGTATTCACTCACGTCAAACGTGCGCCGGTGGTTCTGCGTGACCAACTTGCTGCCATCGAAGGGGTGGCTGAAGTCCAGCTCAGCGTGGTGATGGATGCACAAATCGCCCTGCCCGATGCACAAGCCCCGGTCACGGGCCGTTTCATCGGACTCGACCTGGTACGGGCACTCCGCCAGCAGCAAGGTCTGAATGCCCTGACCTTGCGCAGCGGACGCTGGCCTGAGCAGGGCAATACGATGGAAGCCGTTGTGAATGAACGGTTCGCCGTCGCCAGGAACTTGCAGCCAGGCGATCGTGTGAACGCCATCCTGAACGGTCGGTTGCAAGAAATACATCTGGTTGGAACGGCGGTATCACCAGAGTATGTTTTTGCTACGCGTGGGGGCGCGCCTGACGACAGGACGTTTGGCATCTGGTGGATCGACCAAGAACAAATGGCCCGGTCATTTGACATGCAGGGGACCTTCAATCAGGCCGCACTGCGCCTTTACAGTCCCGACTGGCAACAAATCGTCATGGACCAAACCGACCGTCTGCTGGAGCACTACGGCACACGAGGCGCCGTGGGACGAGACGAGCAGATTTCAGCAAGGATCGTGAGCGATGAACTGTCCCAACTGAAAGTCATGGGAACGGTATTGCCCTCGATTTTTCTGGCTGTATCGATGTTCATCCTGAATGTGGTGGTCAGCCGTCAAGTGGCCACACAGCGCAGCCAGATTGCAGCACTCAAGGCTCTGGGCTATGACGACAGTGCGATTGTCTGGCACTACCTGGGTCTGGCCATGGCCATCGCGGGCTTAGGTCTGCTGACAGGTTTATTGCTCAGTCGCTGGATCGGTTTGATGGTTTTGGACATGTACGACGATATCTTCCGCTTTAACCAATTGGCCTACAGCACCACACCCGGGCTGGTGATTGTCGCCACAGGGGTGGCCTTGGCAGCGGCCATCCTGGGTACTTGGGGAGCCATCCGAACAGTGGTGCGGCTGAAACCGGCCGTTGCCATGCAACCCCCATCACCGTCCTTCTATCGGCAAACGCTGATTGAGCGGTTGGGGCTTGGTCGACACATCAGTGTCGGCACCCTGATGGTGGTGCGAAATTTTGAGCGTCGACCCTGGCGCTCGGTGTTCACCGTCATGGGCATTGCATTGGCTGTGGCCCTGCAAATCTCGGGCGCCTTCTGGCTGGACGCGATTGCGCACATCGTGGACATCCAGTTTCGCCAAACTCAGAGAGGGGATGTTGTCCTGAACTTTCAGCAGCCTGTGCCGCCCTCGGTGGTGCAAGATCTCCAACGCCTGCCCGGGGTGATCCATGCCGAGCCCTACCGAAGTGAGGCGGTGCGTTTGCACTGGCGTGGCATGGCCGAAGACGGTCACTTGCTGGGGCTGTTGGGCAACACCCAGCTGTTGCGTCCGGTGGATGAACAACGCGGTCCGGTACAGATTCCGCCCCAAGGCCTGGCAGTTTCATGGTTACTGGCCAAAAGGCTGGAGCTTGAGACAGGTGACCGGGTGGAGCTGGAATTTCGAATGTGGCACCAAACCCGTACTACGGTCGAAGTGGTCGATATCGTGCACACCCTGATGGGAAAACAGGTATTCATGGACTTTCAAACCATGAACACCTTGTCGCGCGATGGCTACGGAGCAAGTGAGGCCACGTTGCAGGTCGACCCTCGGGCCATGCCCGAATTTTGGGCCGCTATCAAACAGGCGCCCGTCATCACCGCCGTGTTCGACAAGGCATCCTCACTCGCCAGCTTTCAAGAAACCACATCGCGCAGCATGGGCGTTTTCAGCGCCATCCTTACTTTGTTTGCCGTAGCCATGGCGGTGGGCATCGTTTACAACGCTGCACGCATCAGCCTTTCTGAGCGGGCCTGGGAGCTGGCCAGCTTGCGTGTCCTGGGAATGACACGCGGTGAGGTCTCGTTTTTACTGCTGGGCCAACTTGGAACAGAACTCTTGCTGGCCCTGCCCATCGGCGCTGCAGCGGGTTGGGCTCTGGCCAGCGTATTGATGCACTTGATGTCATCCGACAACATCGACTTTCCAGTCGTGATTGAACCACCCACTTATGCATGGGCTGCACTCATTGTGCTGGCCGCAGGACTGGTCAGCGCCTTACTGGTGCGACGAAGAATTGACCAGCTTGACCTGGTGGCTGTTTTGAAAGTACGTGAATGAAACTGAATTTTTCTCCATTTTTTCAACAGCGATGGGTAGTTTGGAGTCTTACCCTGTTTGCGGTGGCTTTCTTGGTTATCTGGGCCATGATGCCGCGCCCACTTTCTGTAGAAGTGGGCACGGTGACCACAGGCCGATTTGAACAAGCCATCAACGAAGACGGACAGTTGCGACTGAAAAACCGTTACGTCATTTCAGCGCCCATGACTGCTGAGCTGATGCGGCCTTCACTCAAGGTGGGTGACAGTGTTCGCGCGGGGGATGTGGTGGCCACCTTGCTGCCACCTGCATCCAGCATGATTGACGAGCGCAACCGGCTGGTGTTGCAACATCGTGTCGGCCGCGACGATGCCGCACGCATGGCTGCAACCGCTCAACTGCAAAGACTGCAAACCAGCTTGGCGCAAGCCGAGCTGGAAGCGCAAAGAGCCCGAAAACTGGCCCATGACCATTTCATCTCACCCGCAGCACTGGATCAGGCTGTGTTAGCCAAACGCGCTGCAGAACAAGCTTTGGCTGCGGCCCAGGCTCAGCTGCGTTCAGCCGAATTCACGTTGGCCGAGTCGCAAGCCGCTTTGAGCAAGGCGCAACCCACCAGCCTGAGCGAAAAAAACGCCTGGGTCCTCCGAAGTCCGGCAGATGGTCAGGTGGTCAGACTCTACCTGACGAGCAGCGCACCGGTTGCTGTGGGCCAAGCGCTGTTGGAGATCGGGGACATCCAAGCCATCGAGGCAGTTGTCGATGTCTTGTCGTCCGATGCACGGCTGATGTCCCCCGGGGCTACCGTGCTCATGTCACCTGGCTTTGGCGCAACACTTTTAAACGGAAAAATCACGCGCATTGAGCCGGTAGCTTTCACCAAAATATCCGCTCTGGGAATCGAGGAACAACGGGTCAATGTCATCATCGAACTGGACCGATTGCCTGACAACAATCAAAAATTGGGCGAAGGATTTCGGATCGAAGCACACATTATTCTGTCCTCTCAGGAAAACGTGCTGCTTGTCCCCAGCGCTGCCCTGGTGCGCCAAGGCGCAGGCTGGCAAGTGCTGGTTCACCAAAATGGGCGAGCACGCGCCAGAAGTGTCTACGTCAAACAGCGTAACGCCGATGTGGTCTGGCTGGACCCTGATGCAACCAATGGGGTCAAAAAAGGTGACTCGGTGTTGCTCTACCCTGGCACCATCACCGATGGGCAGCGCATTCAAGTCAAAAATACCTTGAGAAAGTGACGAGCCGACAGGGGGCCAATTCACGGCTAAAAATGGTGACCGACGTTTGCGCTTTCCAGACGTTCAAGCGCCAGGCGCACTTCGGCCCCTTGGAATGAGGAGATGAAAAGTACTGTGCATGGGGCAACAGCTGGAAATGTCATGACCGGGTCAATGCCTGACGTGCAAATGCTGCTCAAACCATTGGGCCGCTTGCCGGGCCACGGTTTCGAGGGAACCGGGCTCCTCGAATAAATGTGTGGCCCCGGCGACCACGGTCAAATGCACTTCGGGCCGGGGCTCGGGCCGTCCCGGGCTCAGCATCAGCCGGGCAGCCTGTCGGTTGAGGTGCAGCACCTCGGTGTCCAGACCGCCCACCAGCAACAAGGTGGGGCAGCCCACCTGCTGCAAAGCGGCGATGCCTGCCAGATCGGGCCTGCCACCACGCGAGACCACCGCCTGCACCAGCGGCCCCAGGCGGGCCGCCGCACGCAATGCCGCAGCAGCGCCCGTGCTGGCCCCAAAGTAGCCCACCGGTAAATGCCGGGTCAGGTGCTGCTGGTGCAGCCAGTGCGTGGCGGCCACCAAACGCTCGGTCAGCAAGGCGATGTCAAAGCGGGTGGTGGGGTCCTGGTCTTCTTCGGGGCTGAGCAGGTCCATCAGCAGCGTGCCCACGCCGTGGTCGCACAATACCCGGGCCACAAAGTTGTTGCGGGGGCTTTGCCGACTGCTGCCACTGCCATGGGCAAACAGCACCACACCCTTGGCCCCGGGTGGTATGGCCAGCACCCCCTCCAGCGTCAGGCCGTTGATCGGGATTTGCTCGAGTTCTTCCATCAGGATGGTCATGGTTTTCCTTCAGGTGGGTTGAAGATCAGGCCGCTTTTGGACGGGATGGCACGGTGCGGTACGGCACGGCACGCATTGTGATTGGACCGGAAACACGCCAGAAAGCTTGTGCGCAGACACACATACCCCGGGCTGCGCAGCGCGAACAATCGGAACCATGCAAACACGTTGGGAACATTTCGAGCACGGTGCCGACATCGGGGTGCGGGGCTGGGGCGCATCCAAGGCCGAGGCCTTTGAACAAGCGGCCCTGGCCATGATGGCCGTCATCACCGCACCCGAAGCAGTGCAGGCTCGGGACACCATCGAGATTGATTGCGAAGCCCCCGACGACGAGATGCTGCTGGTCGACTGGCTCAACGCCCTGATTTATGAAATGGCCGTGCGCCACATGCTGTTCGGGCGCTTTCATGTACAGCTGAACAACCACCACCTGGTGGTCCAGGCGCTGGGCGAGACCACCTCGGTGCCACGCCACCAACCGGCTGTGGAAGTGAAGGGCGCCACTTTCACCACTTTGAGCGTGGTGCAGGTCGATAGGGGCTGGCTGGCCCAAACCGTGGTGGACGCCTGCGCCATGGACTTGGCCGAAGAAGCCCCTGAGGCCTACAAAGACATTGGTGCCGTGGTCGACGCCACCGATGCAGCAGGCCTGGCCCGCAAGGTCGCGCGGCTGGAGCCGCTGATCTGCATCAAGGGATGAAGATGAACGCGCCCGCCATCCACACCACCCCAGGTCCTGAGCACCTCACGCTGTGGCTGGCGGGCGATGTGATGACCGGGCGCGGCATCGACCAGGTCATGGCCCACCCCTGCAGCCCCGAGCTGTACGAAGGCTGGGTTCGCGACGCACGCGAGTACGTCAAGCTGGCAGAAAAAGTGCACGGCCGCATTCCCCACCCCGTGCCGCCCGAGCACATCTGGGGCGAAGCTCTGGCCGAAATCGAGCGTCACCAACCCGACCTGCGCCTGGTCAATCTGGAAACCGCCGTCACCCCACACGGCCACCCGTGGCCTGCCAAAGGCATCCACTACCGCATGAACCCCCGCCATGTGGATGCCCTGCAGGTCGCGCGTCTGGACGTGTGTAGCCTGGCCAACAACCATGTGCTGGACTGGGGCGTCGATGGCCTGCGCGACACCCTGAGCGCGTTGCAAGCGGCGGGCATTCACACCGCCGGGGCTGGCCACAACCGGGCAGCGGCCGAAGCCCCGGCCATCTGGCTCACGCCCCAAGGCGGGCGCTGGCTCGTCTTTGCCTGGGCCGCCACCGACAGCGGTGTGCCCCAACCCTGGCAGGCCACGGCGCAGCAACCGGGCATCCAGACCCTGGATACGCTGGATGAACACACTGCGCTGCAAGTGGCGCAAACCGTCGCCCGGCACCGGCAACCCGGCGACCGGGTGATCGTGTCCCTGCACTGGGGTGGCAACTGGGGCTGGGATGTGCCCGAAGAGCAACAGCGCTTTGCGCACCGCCTGATCGATTGGGGGGTGGCCGACCTGGTGCACGGCCACTCTTCGCACCACCCCAGGCCCATCGAGGTGTACCGGGGCAAGCTCATCCTGTATGGTTGCGGCGACCTGATCAACGACTACGAAGGCATCGGCCGACACGAAGTGGGCGACACCGGGGTGGCCTGCCTTTATTTCGCGCAGGTGTCGCCGCGCACGGGCGAGTTGCAGCACCTGGAGGTGCAGGCCTGGACCTTGAAGAAATTCCGCCTCGTCCGGGCCGAAGCGCCCGAGCAACACGAATTCCTGACCCTGTTCAACACCCACAGCGCGGCGTTCCAAACACGGCTCGACGTGCAGGCCTCAGGCCATTGGGCGCTGGCCTGTAATCCGGCGCTGGACGACCCGGGGGCCGTTCGGTGATGCCGACGGGCACCGCCCCCATCGGTCGTGTATCGGGGCGAAGCGCATGAGCGCCCGAGACGAAGTGCGTGCCTGTCTTTACGACACGGCAGAGCTCAGCGCCGTGCTCGACCGCATGGCCAGTCAAGCTGCTGCGCTTCTGCACGGGGATGATACGGTGGCGGTGGCGGTGGCTGTGGTCGGCATCTTGCGCCGAGGTGCGCCCCTGGCCGACATGCTGGCCGAGCGCTTGGTGCGCCAGCACCAATTTCCAGCGCCGCTGCGGCTGGATTTGCAGGTCAAGCGTTACGCGGATGACCTGCAACTGCTGTACCCCGAAACCCGGCTGACCGAGCAAGCGCAACACCAGGCGCTGGACCTGTCGGCCCACACGGTGTTGCTGGTCGACGATGTGCTCTACACAGGCCACTCCATCGCCAAGGTGCTGCCGTATTTGCTGGCCAAAAAACCTGCGGCCTTGCGCGTGGCCTGCCTGGCCGACCGCTGCACGGCCCGCTTGCCTGTACACGCCGATGTGGTGGGCGTGCACCTGGCCGTGGCCCCTGCCGACATTGTGGAGTGCCACGTTCCGCCTTACGAGCCGGAATTCAGAATCGAGCTGGTGAAACCCGCTCGACCCCTCTGACCCCGCACGTCGGCAAGGCGAAAACGGCGGTCAGGCAAAAGCCATTTTGTCGACCACCGAGCGCACCCCGGGTGTGGCCCATGCGGAATGGAGGGCCAGATTTCTCTCGGCCCAGTTTTGCACCTTGCCACTCAGGGTGATGGCATCGCCCTCGACCGCGACCTGAATCTGTTGCGCATCCAGATAAGCCCGGCGTCGCAAGGCCGCTTCGATTTCGGCCTTCACTGCCGTCAAACTCACCTTGGGTTTCAGGGCCACCAGATTGATCACACTGCGCACCCCGTGCAGACCCCGAATCATGGATTCGGCCGCTTGTCTTTCAAAATCCCAGGTGACATCGCCACGCAGAGTCACCACGCCATCTTCTGCCGTGACATGGATCGACCTTTTGGGAATCGAGCTGGTGCTCTCGAGCATGTTGATGGCCGACAAAGCGATGTCGGTGTCGCTGCGTTTGTCGCCGTCGGGCAACTTGACCTCCAGGTCAAAGGCCACGGCCCGCACACCCGCCACGCGCTTGACCACGCGTTCGGCGGTCCACTTTTGCGTCAGATTGTCCACATACCCCGATAAGGTCACCACGCCTTGCTCAACTTCGACACCAATGTGGGCGGCATTGATGGAAGGCTCCCAATACAACTCGGACATCACGTCTTTTTGCAATTGCTTGTCTGTTTTCATGTTGCGCTTTCAAGGAAAAGATAAGGGAAGGGCATTCTCAAAGCCCACGTTCTCCCGGTCTGTTCCCTGGACCACCCTCAGCCGCTCCTGGTGCCATGGGTTTGTGCGTCACATCCATCCGTTGGGCTTTCCTGCGCCGAGCGTTGTTGACGACCAAGTCTTGTTTTTTTTCCCTGAGTACCGTCAACGCCCCTGGGCTTGATCCTCTGCATTCAACTCTTCTGACGACGCATCCTCTTGCGGCGCAGCGTGGTCGATCTTCTCCATGTTGTCCAGGAGTTTGAGGAAGTAATGCAGGGTGTGGGCCATGTCGCCCATCGAAAAATCCTGCAGGGCCTGCTCGTAGTAGGCCTTGATCT
>JACCEE012208551.1_pt1 | contig 14222 bp, 11 predicted proteins | sample 7449931 | NCBI WGS metagenome assembly JACCEE01 (sample SAMN15323457, study PRJNA562643) | freshwater metagenome | isolation source: river surface water | place: USA:Blue River Watershed | collected 2017-08-19 | reverse complement strand
TTTTCATTTTATCATATAATTCATAATAATTTCTCATTCCAAAATCTTCACTTTTATGTTAAATTGCATATATAAATTACATTTTTTCTTATGGATTTATTGTAATGTTTTAATATTCTGGATTATTTTAAATACTTATTACAATGTTTCTAACATTATTTAACTATTAAATATATTCTGGTGCTTATACCATTCCAAATTACCTAATATATGTATTATTGTAATAATCTTAATATTAATATGATAAAAAAATATCTTTTTCACTTGTGTCAAAATATGGTTTTTCTTAATTACATATATTATTGTATTTTTATCTTTAATTAATAATTTGAATACATTGTTATAATTCCATTTTTATATTAAATTCAAATTTTTAATATATAAATTAATATTATAATTTTAAATTAAAACGGTTAAGAATAAAATTTAAAAAAAATGTTTTATTAATATAATTTTTATACATGGGTTCAACCATTGTATAATATCATAAATAATTCCACTTTTGATAAAAATGTAATAGAAAAAGACTTTAAAACAATAGATAATGTTTAATTTAATCATGTAAATTAATATTTAACTGAATTGGAAATATTTTTTCTTTAAAAAATAGCAATAGAAAAATAATTTGACCCCTCTTATACTATTAATTTTTCAATATATAAATTATCTAAACATATATAACATTTATAGTATTTTGAAGAGTTTTTATATACTATTTTTAAAGTATAATCTAAAAATGAATACATTGTCGCATTAATTAAAAGAATATACGATACATAAATTGATATTGATATGACAAAAAAATAAGATAAGTTTATTTATCCTTATAAAATTCCAATTGATAAACGCGAAAAATTATCATTAAATATGGGAATGTATTTTTTTTACAAACTCCCAATATATTATATACACAATACTTTAGAAATAAGTAAATAAAAAATAGGAATAAATATTATTGGTTAATTTCATCCAGATTCTGATTTTAGTTTTTCACATTATAATTTAAAATATTTAATTTTGCCAAATTTAAAAATAAAAAAGATTTCGGAAGAAATATATAATTTAAAAAATTTACATACATTGAATTTATAATTAAATGATATTGTAGAAATTTCTTCTGAAATTTAATAACTTAAAAATTTAATAGAATTAGATTTAAGTAATAACAATATATCCTAATTACCGCAAGAATTTTGTAATTTATAAAATCTATAATAACTTTCACTATAAAATAACCAAATAACTGAATTACCTGAAAATTTTGGAAATTTAAAAAATTTAAAATACTGTGGAATTTTTTAAAATTAATTATATAATTTACCTGATTCAATATCTAATCTTGAAAATCTATAATAATTAGTAATTTTTAGAAATAAACTTTCAACATTAAATCCTAATTTAAAATATTGTAAAAAATTATAAAGAATTTCAGCATTCAAAAATGAAATTATTTATATAGATGAAAATATAGCATAAATTTAAAATTTAATATCTTTATAATTATCTGATAATTATTTATAAAAAATACCTTCATTTAAAGGACACAATACACTTTAATAATTATATATACAAAATAATTTATTTCCAGAAAATTATTGTTATGAAAACATTGTTAATAACAATGTTGAATTTAAATCTGGAATAATAATTTAAAGAAAATCTGACGCAGTAAAAAATAAATTTATATTACGATAAATACGGTAAAGTTATGAATCATATTCATACAGAAAAGATTAAGAATAATAACAATAACAATAATAACAATAATAATAAATAAATTCAATAACTGAAAATTAATGATGATTTCCCACCACTTACTTTCATTATATTTAAACCATATCCAAAAAATTTTACAATACCATTAAATTCTGAAGTCAATTTTATTTCAAAAAGTTTATCCTCTATTGCTGTAAAGTTAATAGAACCACTCGGTTATATTAATTATGGAAATAGTGAAAAACTATACATAAATTATTTATTTTGTTATCCAACTTTTACACAATGTTAAAAGGGTTAAATTTAATTAAAATATTTTGAATTTCTTTCTTAAAATCTCTTATGACCATTAAAATACATAGTAAATGATTCAAATATATTCATAGTTTAAAATTCACCAGGCAAACTGGATTATGATTTAAATACCCATATCAAAGCTTTTATTAATCTTTCCATTCCAGAATATAATCTAAAATGTTTTCCATTTACTGGAAATTATTCAATTTAAATTTATGTAATTAAATATTCTAAATCTTATGAAACTATTTTTCTTCTTTCATCTTCGTTCAAATATATATATTATGCCAAAAGTGTTGGTTCTTTTAAAAAACTACCAGAACCATCATTTGATAATTCAGAAAATGGAGATAATTCTAAATATATTTTTATTTCACTATATTTCATACTACATAATGGGATACATTAACTCATATCTTATGAAAACCAAAACGGCAAATGAACATATATTAATTTTTTAGAAAAACTATTTGTTGGCATATCATTGGTATCAATATGTGTAACCATTCTTATTAATGATTTTTATTTACCTGCGGTAAGGGTATGTTCATAACATATTTAAAGCCAATCTCCGTCAAATTAATCATATAAAACATTATCTATTTCTATCCAACATCTTTTAATAATTTTATGTCCAATAAATTATTTATAATATCTTTAAACATTTGTACTATCAAGTGCATCAACTTCAAATGTCAAATATATTTTATGTAACATATCACCAATTTTATCAATATTAAATTCATAAATACTATTTTAATTATTTGGTCTAATTGATATTGGATTTAGTGTAAAATCCTATGAAGAATAATGAGTATATCGTTTATATGTTCCTTTGAAAAGTGTAATATCTGGATTACGATTTAGATATTCGTCCTCTATATCTAATTTTATATGTGATAATATTCCCCCACCCACACCACTATTATTTTATTAATATTATGGCATTTTATATAATTTATTAGTTATTTTATGATTAAATACATAAAAATACTTTATGTAAATACTAAAATATAGAAAAAATATATTTCTTTATATTAAGAATAATTTTTAAAAATGATGATCAACCATAAGAGAAAAATATGCAGTCGCGAAAATCCTTAAATTAAAATCACTTTGGAATAACATCATTAATAGAGAGTTAAAGAATATGAAAAATAATTATAATAGGCACAAATTAAATAAAATTAAATTAAATCATTTTCTGATAAATTAGAAAGTATGAAAAAACATAACAAAAATATAGATGATATTTTAGCATTGGAAAAAAAAATTTATAATTTAAAAAAACATCATAATATACAAAAAATTTAATAAGAATACAATGATTACTTAAATAAAACATCTCATTATATTTATGAATATCAATAAAATATTCATGGTGGAATACATGGAGATGAAGACTAAAATTTGAATCCAAATTAAAATACAATTTAAAATAACAATACTAAAAATAGTATTTTAGATTTTTTTTACTAAAAAGAAAAAGAAGTATAGTTAGATAAAGATAATACAACAAAATAAATTAAAGCTGTTCATAGTGATATAAAAACAAAAAAAACTGAGTAAAAACAAGAATAAAAATGGAAATCAAGATAATAATTATTATTATCTTATTTATAGGAAATAAATGAAAATTATGATAAATATAATAGTTAAAATCCCGAATAAGATATATGTTGTTCTTATTGTGGTTCAGAAAATGTATGTGTTTTATAACATGATAGTATTGTAAAATGTAATGACTGTGATACAATAGAATAAATTATTATTGAAACTGAAAAACCTTCATACAATGACCCACCATAGGAAGTTTCACATTATTCTTATAAAAGAATAAATCATTTTACAGAATAATTGAATTAGGTTTAAGGAAAAGAAAGTACATATATCCCACCAGATTTAATATAAAAAATTATTTCAGAATTAAAGAAAGAAAAAATTGATATTAAAAACATTAAGAAAGAAAAAATAAAACAAATTCTTAAAAAATTAAAAGTTAATAAGTATTATGAACATATTCCTTATATTATTTATAGAATTAATGGAGTACCAATGAAACCATTACCCACATAATTGGAAGAAAGAATTAAACATAGATTTCATTAAATTTAGGAACCATTTTTAAAAGTTTGTCCTGCTGACAGAAAAAACTTTTTATCATATAGTTATGTAATTCATAAATTTTTAGAATTAGAAGGTTAATATGAATTTTTACCATATTTTCCACTACTAAAATCACGAGATAAATTATATTATGTTGATTAAATATGGTCTGCCATATGTACAGATTTACAATGGACATTTCACAAATCAGTGTGATTTATCAATTAGTTCTTGGGAATCCAACCATTCCAAATCCAAGACCATAACCCATACCTTGACGTGCGCTACTACCAATAACTGTAAAAGCATCAAGCATTGCCAAACTTGATGCAATCATTAAAGAAACTGTAATTGCTTAACGAGTGTTAATTTTATCTTTATAATTTGGAATTACACATAAAACAACATAAATAACAAGACCTTCAATCAAATAAGATAAAAGTCTGGACATCATTACCATTGTTCTGGCTTTTACCAATTCTAATTTTTAATTCATAGTTGTAAATTATTTTTATTTTATATTATATTATTTTTTTTATTTAAAGATTTACGATTATTAGTATCTTAAATACTAATTTTAATTTTTATTAATATATATATCAAAAAATGAGTAATATAGATAATTCAAATATGTCAAATCCAAGTCCTTCTGAGTTATTCAGTTAAATGACCCAAGAAGGTGGTGTCGCGGAATATCACAGAGATAATTAAATGGAATCTATTAAAATTCCTAAAAGTGAAATTAAAGCAAATGAAGATGCTTTAACTAAACACGAAGTTGAATTACATTTAGATAATGATAGAGTTCCAAATAATTAACAATATATGTTAGTGAGTTTTATTGATCCAGAAGAAGTTTTAGATTGCAAAGAAGTATTTTGCTTTGGAAAATTTTTGGACAGTTTTTCAACAAGTTTAACAAATGTTTTTGAATAAATTGAAGATTAAATTCCAGAAATTGCACATAAATTAAAGCAAATGCGTGTTGATTCATATAGACACCTTTTTACACCAGAATTATTGTAAAACACTTATCGTTTCTTTAAAAAAGATAATTATGAAAATCTTAAATAAGACTTTTATAAATTAAATAAATTTAGAACTTCTGAACGAGGTTTTAAAATAAGAGGAGCATATGGTTCTCTTGAAGAAGCGCAGAAATAAGCTAAAAAATTTAAAGATAGTGGGGACTAATTTAACATCTTTATTGGTTAAATGGGATATTGGATGCCATTTAATCCTCCAACTGACGAAATTGAAAATCAATAATATGCTATTGAAGAACTAAATACCCTAATGAAAAACTATAAAGAACAACAAATTAAACAAGAATAAAGTTATGAAGAACGAAAAAGATCTCTACGTGAAATTGTTTAACTTAAAGAATAAGCACCCGAAAAACCAGAAACCCCCCAAGTATAAAACAAAGAATTATAAGACATTATTGAAGAAGTATAATAAACAACTATTGTTGATACCAATTAAGAAGTTTGAACAAAAAAATTGAAATATATATAATAATTTTAATAATAAATAATTAGTTTTTTTTAAATTATTAATAAATAATAATCACGAAAATGAAAAATTTTATAACTTTAAGTAATTATGGACACCATGTGTCTTCACTTTCACATACAATAAATATTAATCAAAAACATATAAATTTATCATATAAAAATTATATATATAAAAATATTATCAATTATGATGAAATATTAAGAAACCCTATTAACTCACCAATAATAAAAACAATATTTATTGTAAGTTAATGTTCACTATTTAATATCATAAAAATAAATAAATTCTTAATAAGAGATTAGAAAAAAATAAATAATTATAAAAATGTTTAAGCACAAAAATAGTAATATAAATATTATATAGACAATAATTATCCAACAATATTTATTACATAAAAAAATATTTTTGTATTATCATATTCATATTTTGATAAAAAAATTTTGTATAGGACATATTCAATCATCGGATATATGTAGAAAAATATAAAGGACATGTATATAGAAAAAATAATTTAGAATATTGGAATATTAATTACACGAAATTGGATTTGTAAAGAAACATAATATAAAATTGGATTAAATACATAAATTTCAAAATGTTTTATACAACATTTATAAAAAACATTATAAAACTAGGAATTTAAACATATAATTTCATATTAATAATTTACTTTAATTAATTTACTTTTTCCAAAAAATAAAATAATATCAAATATACTTTTTGAGTGATTAAAATAATATAAAAACATATTATAAAAAGAATAATAAAAAAATACAATTATGCGACTAATAGGTGTAATAATATTATTATTGGGTGTTATATTTTTTATTAATGGATTAAATATATAATAAAAAGATTTAGAATCAAAAGAAATTATATATAAAGTTATACCATAAAAATAATTTGACAGTGTTTTTTTAAACACATAAGATTAAGAATATTAAAAACTTTTCAAAAATGGAGACATATGGACAAATCGTCGCTGATAAAAATGGACAACTTTTTTTCTTGATTTATATTAAAATAAAAAAAAATTATTTTATTATGTCTGGTGGAATTCTTCAACTCGTCGCTTACGGTGCACAAGATCTTTATATTACTGGCCAACCCCAAATTACTTTCTTCAAGACTGTATATAGGCGCCACACCATGTTCTCGATGGAATCTATCCAACAAACCTTTAATGGTTAATCAAATCTTGGAAACAGAATCACAAGCACCATTTCACGCAATGGTGATCTTTTACACAAACTTTGGGTTGTTGCTACAATAACTACCCCAAAAACTCTATTTTACACAAATGCAACAGATAGTGATAAAATTGTAATCCGAAAGGGTTCATCATTTGTAAAAAATGTAGGATATGGTCTTTTGAAAAAAGTTGAACTTGAAATTGGTGGTCAAGTAATTGATCGTCAATATTCCGATTGGTTACAAGTATGGTCTGAATTGACTACCGCTGAAACCAAATCTGTTGCTGGAAATGAATTATCTGGATTAACCGATGCCAGTGGAAACCCAACAAATTTCAATGTAACAATTCTTCCAACAGTTGCGTCTAATATATTTACAGTTTCAAGTGGTACCCTTGGTAAAGATATTGTTAACAATTAAACTACATCTGCATAAGTATTGACTTATATTTCAGGACTTACAACTGCATAAACTACCGAAACCAAATAATTGTATATTCCTCTTGAATTTTGGTTTTGCCGTAATGTTGGACTTGCACTTCCTTTAATTGCTCTTCAATATCATGAAGTTAAAGTAAATATTGAACTTGCTTCTTTGACAGATTTATCTTATAGTGATTCAGAAACTCTTGCTACAACTTTGGGTTTGGATACTGATGATTTTGTAGCAACAATCGCAACTGGTTCAACTGCTGTTACTTTATCTTCTGTACATGCAACAAACACTAAACTTTCAACTGTTTCAGTCTCTCCCACTGGAACACCCATTTCAGGAATTGAACTTTGGGCAGATTATATTTATCTTGATGTAGAAGAACGTAAGAGATTTGCCCAAGTATCACACGAATACCTAATTGATTAACTTCAATTTGTAGGTTCTTCTTCCATAACAGATAGTGCTACCCGTCATAGTAGTTTATTGTCATTTAACCACCCCGTCAAAGAACTTATTTGGGTATTTAAACTCAATTCAAACCAAGACAAAGTAGGTCTTTGGCTTTCCGATGCAGCATGTCCAATCAGTTCTGTATCTCTTAAACTTAATGGTCATGATAGGTTTGCTGCTCGTCCCGGTAAATATTTTAATCTTGTTCAACCATTCCAACATCATAGTCGCTGCCCACCATCTGGTAATGGTTTATATGTATATTCTTTTGCTCTTAAACCAGAAGAACATCAACCATCTGGAACATGCAACTTCAGTCGTATTGACAATGCTCAATTGAACTTTGAAGGAAATTTCCCTGATGGGGAAACAAGTGTATGCAAAGTATTTGCTACTAACTACAATATCCTAAGAATTCTTTCCGGTATGGGGGGTATTGCATACAGTAATTGATTATTTCCCCTTTAAAAATTAAGTAAATATATAGTTTTTTGTTTTAAGTTAATTTTAAGTTAATTTTAATATTATATATATGTAAAAACCTTTTAAGAATGTTTTTAATTAAATTTATATCATTGGTACCAGTATATATATTCGGACAACCTTTAATTACATTTCGTAGTACAATTAATAATTAAAATTATTTTTATTAAAATAATTTATCAGGAATATAATATCCAATTCCAGAAAAAGAAGAAGAATAAAAATTTTATTGTTGGAATTAAATTTTTGAATATAAAATTATTTAAGATAATTAAAAATAATCATACATTGAAATAAAACAAAATAAATAAAAAATATATAATAACAATTTTTAATCGTTTAATATACAAAACATCTAACTTAATTCATAAGATAGTTTAGGAATGATGTGTGAAGTGGGATTTATTATTAATATTAATGAAGAATATAATGATTTCTATAATAATTTTAATGTATCATAATAATAACAATGGAAGTAATTATTTTAAATAAATAAATAACAAAAAAAAATTAAAAACATAATTTAGACAGAAAATTAAAAAAATTAAATATAAGAAACAATAAAAGTATCTACATACAAAAATATAAATAAATAAATAATTAAACCAAATCAATCAACAAATATATAAAATTAATAACAATAATAACAATAATAACAATAATAACAATCATATTCAATTAAAAATAATATAAATAGTTTATAATTAATATTATTTTTAAAATTAATACAACAATTGATTTTATATTATACTTGAACTTTAAATATATTATTAATATTCACACTATTATACACTAATTACTATTTTGTATTATTATATATGGATTATTTTTTATAAAGTTCATTTGAGATACTTTTGATTCTGTAAAATAATCTCCATCGTATATTATAATAAATAATATATTTTCATCTTAACAAACCTTTAAACTTTTTTATTATTGTTTTTACATAGTATATTTATTACAAATATTTAAAAAGTGTAATAAATCTCTAAATTAATTATCTTATGAACCACCTTTTTATGAAATATATTTCATAAAAAAATAACATCGTGTTTCCAAAAATTTACTATAATATTCCGCATCAAAACTTTTTGTTCTAAAATTTTCAGAAACTTTTGTATTTTTATTAATAATGATTTGTGTATTATCTGTATAATCAAAACATAAACCACCATGATGTTTTTGAATATAATCCATTTTTAATATTGTATCACATTTTTAAGAAACTGATTCAATGTAATGAATTTTTTTATTCAAATACTCTATTTGAATTTATTCATCAAAAGTCTATTTTGTGGGGTTTTTTTCCATACCAAGTAAATATAGTGGATTTTTTTTAATTTCATTAAATAATTATTCATAATTATTGATATTATTAAATTTGTAGATTTCTTAATATTTATAAAATTTTTTTTTAATTTTATTTTATTAATATTCATCTAAATCACTAAAATTATTGGCAGAAATTATACTCTTTAAGAATTCTTAATAATTAAATTTTAATTATTAATTATATTTAAATATTCTAAATTATTCAAAACCATTATATTTGTGTTAAAATTGTAGTTAAACTTTTAAAATATCTAAGATTGTATAAAATAATTAATTTTAAATATTGTTTTAAGTTTTATAAAATGTATATTTTAAAAAATTATCTTAAAACCAATTATTATAAAAACTCAAAAACCTTTTGAATTCTGATTATAATGGTGATTAATAATATAACTCACTTGGATTTTCAAAAGAATTACTAATAATCTTATTATTCAATTCTTTAGAAATTCCATTTTTATTATAATAATTTTATTTCATAAAATTTTAAATATTTTAAGAACATTTTTCAATATTATTTGAAAAATGGGCATTTTTAAATACTATTCTTTTTTAAATAGTATTTAAACTTTTTAGATTAAAATTTTTATAAATCATTATGAATTATATTTATAACTATAAATTTAAAAAAATCTTTATATTACTATTCTTATATTTTATTTGTAATTTTTAAATTATAATTACAATATATTTAATATAAACTATAAACTATAATAAATTCAATATTAATTTTTTCTGACATTAATTTTAACATTGTTTTTCTTTTATGTTAATTCTTATAATTCTTTTAATGCATTTTATTCTTTGTCTTTTTCTTAATCTGATTCTTTTATTTAAGATAAATTCCAAAATTATGGATCACACATTTTAAATCCACTATTACTAATATCAAGATTTGCTTTATACCAAAAAACTTAATCTTCTAATTTATTGCTACAGCTTGTATTATCAATAACCAAACAACCAAAATTTTCAGTTGTTTAATCCATTACTTAACTAAATGTATCAAAATTTGGAAACATACCCGCATAATTTGCATATATTCTTTCCCTGTTTTTAACAATATTTTCTCGTAATATAAAAACATAATCAACATTACATCTTAAATTCGGTGGAATTCCCAGGGGATATTGCATAGTAACCAAAAACAATAATTTATAATGACGCCCATTCATAAAAATACTTTTTACATATTTATCTTTTGTCCAAGAACTATCGTAAAGACAATCATCTAAAATTAAAACAGATCTTGGATCAATTTATGTAATCTAACCTCTACTTTATTCTTATTACATTTTTTTTATAATTTTTGTTTGTCTCAAAACAACATTTTTAATAATTTCTGGTTAATATTCATCATGTATAAATATACCTGGAACAAAATCTCCATAAAATCTATTTGCGTGTTCTGTTGCAGAAATAACAGAAGCAATTGGTATTGATGAATGGTAATATAAAAGATCTTTAACTAAACTACTTTTTCCAGTACCTCGCTTTCCAATCATTACAATAACTTTATCATCTGCTATTTAATTCATATCAAATTATTTTAATTATAATGATATTTATTCTTTCATTTTCGCATTACTCATTGTAAATATTTTAAAATATTCTTTTATTTTTTTATTTTTTTATTTCATTCATTATTATTATTTTGTTTAATTTTACAAATTATTAAGACTATATAATAAAATAAGTGTCACTAATAAAGTAATACTATAATCATATCGAACATAAAACAAATAACAAGTAACAATCAATAAAAACATTAAAAATACTTTATTTTTCAAAATATTAATTTCATAAGAAAATACAATAATTAATACTAATAAAATAGAAACAATATTATTTTGATTACTAAGAATTTATATATTCATTATTTTTATTATTTTAATTATATAAATATTTTAATCATTATTCATAATTTTTTTAAACTTATATTGTCAAAACATGATGGAACGTCTGTATCAATATATTTCAACATATTATCTACACTTTTTGTATCATTTTGTTAATTAAGTAAAATAGCAATAATTGTTCCGAAAAACAACATACCAAATATCAATTAAACATGAGATTTTGATAATTTGTTTTTATCAGGAATTTTACCAGAACATTATGCTATATAAAATAATGTAAATAACATATTTAAAAGAAGAAATACATAAAGAATTTATTTAGAAGATTCCATTATTGATATTAGATTAATATATTCTAAAAATTATTATTTATTAAATAAAATATTTTTATTAAGAAAAAAACGCGAATTATAATATTTAATATTTAAAATCAATCAGTTCCTATTTCAATTTTATTAATTAAATCTTCTAAATCTTTTTCAAAATCACCCTTGTAAAATTTTGGTTCTTCAAGTTTTTCTTCAATATCAGATTGTTCTTATTCACTTTCAATAACATCTAACATATCTGAAATTTAATTATTTTTTTCAAAAACTTATTCTTTTGTTGGTAAAATTTCTACTTTTTTCTCAATTTTATCTTCTTTTTATTTACAATCAACAAATGTTTAACCTTCTTTTTAAATTACAGATACAGGTGTTTAAACCGAATTGCCTTATTTTGAACTATTTAATGTAATATTAACAGTTTTAGTTTATACTTTTTTTTCTTCTTTAATACTATCTTAAACTGGTTCGGGTTCTTATATTTATAATTCTTAAACCGGTTCAGGTTCAGGTTCTTATATTTATTCAATAATTATATCAGAATTTTATAAATCTAAAATTTAATTATTATTTTAGATTTAAACTTCTTCAATAAAATCTTCTTCGGATTCTTCATCAGATGAAACTTAATTGATATCATTATTAACAAATATTTCTTTCATTTCATTATCATCATCAATAATATCATCAATAACATCATCAATAATATCATCAATAACATCATCATTATCATCATCAATTTCATTATCATTATCATCATTATCATCATTATCATCATCAATCATTATTTCTTCATCGTCTTCAAATTATTCTTAATTAAAACTTAATTCTTCTTCTTCATTTTAATCATTATCGTCTTCTTATTATTCAAAACTTAATTCTTCTTCTTCATCTTCTGTTTCATGTTCAATGTTTTTAATTTATACATGTTTTGTATTTTAAACATAATTATACATAATATCTTATACTGCACTGTATATATATGATTAAATTTATTCTAAACATTAAGATGTTATTTAACTTTCACTGTAATCATGAAACATAAGTTATGGTTTAGTATAAATATGTTTTGCTACATTCAAATATACTTTATAAACAAATTCAGACAATGACATATGTTTAACAATAATTTCTTTATTTTCATATTATATTTAATTTAAATTTTTATAAACTTATTTCAATTGGTCTTAAAGAATATCTTCTAAAAATTAGCAGCGAGATTGAACAATAATTCGTTATGTTTCGGATTTTACAATATGTGAAGTCCACAATGGGATCATTTTTAATTGTTGTTAAAATTCGCGTAATAAAAACTTAGGTTCTTGGTTTTCTAAAAGAACCCCTTTATATATTGATTAAAAACCTTCATAAATTTAGTCTTTTATGATTGTATATATTTATTCTGCCATGATTTATAACAAATATTATAATATTATTTTAGTAATTAAATTAAAAAAATATATATTTATTAAACGCAATATTACAACACAAATTATAATATAATATTTAAAATTATTTATTCATTAAATTTTAATTGTTAATATTGTTGTGTCATTATTTTATAATTTTTAATAATTTCGTCTTTACATAAAATCATTAATTATATCTTCCAAATGTTATTTTAAACCTTAAAAACTTATATGATAAAAAGTAATAAATCCTTGTATTTATTTATAATCTTATAAATTTCGTGTTCTTAATAAAATATAAGAACCACTGTCTGTGTTTTTTATAATGTATGATTTTTTATAACATATAAATGGTTTATAACAATTTTTGTATTTCTAAGATTAATCAATAAAATCATTAATATGTGTTTAAATATATTTTAAAAATATATCAAAAGTATATCCTGGTTATATAATATATGGAACATATAATTCAGCATAATAAGGTAATTTTTCATTATATTAATTTTAAGTAGATTTTTTTGTATCAGATTAATCTGTATCGGATTAATCTTGTTAATTATTTTTTTAAGATAATTACTATACCTATGAAATCATATAAGAAGTCATATTATCCAGTTCTTCAACAAATATATCAATTTTAAATTTTGGATCATAAAATAATGAAAATAAAACTCTTTCAAAATATTCTTTGAAATCTACAATTTAATTATCATTATCTCCAATTAATTTTTATTAATAATTTATTTCTTGTTTTATTAATTAAACTTTGTTTAAAAAATGTAAAATGTTTTCCATTTTGAAGAACTTTAAATAATTTATATCAATTGTTCATAAAAATAACTTATAATATTACATATAAAACATATATTACACATATTACATATATATACTAAAAAAATTACAATATTTTCAATTTTTTATTTTTATGATTTTTTACTCAATATAAACCATTTTTGTCAATTGGATATATTGGACCGGCACTTCCAACAACATTTTCAAATTTTTATGTATATGGATTTTCTCTATATGCGTTTAATAATTCTGGGTCATTAAATCTATTTAAATTTTCTTTTTCAGAATATGTTTATGCACCT
>JACCEE011885067.1_pt1 | contig 14223 bp, 11 predicted proteins | sample 7449931 | NCBI WGS metagenome assembly JACCEE01 (sample SAMN15323457, study PRJNA562643) | freshwater metagenome | isolation source: river surface water | place: USA:Blue River Watershed | collected 2017-08-19 | reverse complement strand
TGTCCCTGCGACAAGAAGTTCTTTTTCACTGCATCCAAGGTCTGTTGAAATTCTGCCGCATTGATCGGCAAATCCACCATGGCCAATTGCAAGGTAGCATAGACCAGCATCTGCTCCAGTTGAGCTTTATCCCCTAAAGGGGAATAGGCCAATGCTAAGGGTTTGGCGATCTGCTTTTTCAACTGGCGGATCAAATCCCCTAACTGTAAATGAATCAGACGAATCACGCCCTCACGATGCTGGCGGATCGCTTCGGCCTGATCATTAAAGGTCTGGATCACCACACCGGATTCATCCTTAGCCTCCAATTCTGCAAATGCTTTGGCAGCAACCAAAGCCTGATACTGCTTGACCACCACCCCGGTCACTTTCTGGCTGGCTTCAAAAACAAAACTCTCCGGGAAGGTTTTAAACTCCCCTTTTAGTTGCTTCACAGGACGATGAGTTTCGACACGGCAACGGGCTTTTAATTCACTCAGATCACGTCCCTGCTCGATCACCCGGCCTTTTTCATCCACGACCTTGATCAAAGGCAATAAATACGGCTCGACCCGTTCAAACGAAAAGTCTTTTTCCGCGATCTGCTCACCACGCAACTGGAAAGCCAAAAACCGAAACAGATGTTCACGCAAATGCACCGCATCGATTTTTTGTAGCAGCTTACGTGCAGTATCCGGAATTGGCACCAAATTACGGCGTTTGTCCTTGGGCAAGACTTTCAGTAAGGCCTCAATCAAATCCTGACGCCAACCAGGAATACCCCACGACCAGATGTTTTCATCCACTTGCGGCAAAGCCTGTAACGGAATTTTCACGGTCGCACCATCTTCGTCATGACTTGGATCAAAGCGGTAACTGGTCGCCAGCTTTAACTCACCATTACGCAAATAATCTGGGAACTGTTGTGTAGTCGGCCGGTCATTGAGCCACAGCGCATCATCTTCGACAAATAAATAACGCGGATTTTTCGGCTCAACTGTGGCTCGCCAGTCTTCAAATGAGCGTCGGCTCGCTACTTCCGGCGGTATACGCTCAGCATAGAACTGGTAAATGGTTTCTTCATCGACCACCAGATCACGACGGCGCAATTTATCCTCAACCCGTTCCACCTCTTCCAACTTGAGCAAGTTATGCTGCAAGAATGGCGGCATAATGCCGAGATTGCCTGTGGTAAGTGCATCACGCAGGAAAATTTCATGCGCGGCGGCCTGATCAACTTTTTCAAAATTGACTTGCTGTTTCGGCTGGATGATCAGACCAAACAGCGAGATTTGTGCATAGGCATGCACAACCCCTGCTTTCTTCGACCAGTGCGGCTCAAAATAGTGATATTTCAGCAGGTCACGCGCGGCGAGCAGAATCCATTCGGGTTCAATCTTGGCCAAGGTGCGCAAATATACCTGTGAGGTTTCTACCATTTCAAAGGCCATCACCCAAGGTGTATTGGTCTTATGCAAGGTTGAAGCAGGGAAAATTCGTGCTTTCTGCTGACGCACCGCCATAAACACATTGCGTTCATCGGTTTTGTTGGCAATAAATGATAACAAACCAGTCAACAAAGCACGATGCAAATTCTCATAATTGGCCGGTTTTTCATTAAACGATAACTTTAAACCTTCAGCCAACTCGGTCAGTTGCCGATGGGTCTGCTTCCATTCTCGCAGGCGTAACCAGCTTAAAAAATGCTGACGCGCAAAGGCACGCCGCTTGTTTTCACTTTGAATATCTTGATTGTTACTGAGCGTATCCCAGAGTTTTAAATAAAACAGGAAGTCGGAATCCGCTTCTTTAAACAAGGCATGTTTTTGATCTGCCTGCATCTGTTTATCGGCCGGACGTTCACGTGGATCTTGTACCGCCAGTGCCGACACGACGATCAGCACTTCTTTCAGCACACCAAAATGTGCCCCACCGACGATCATCCGGGCCAGACGCGGATCAATCGGCATCCGCGCCATCATCTGTCCAACTTTGGTCAGTTCACCTTTATTTTCATTCAGTGCGCCAAGTTCAACCAGCAGCTTACGTCCATCATTGACCAAACGATGATCCGGTGGCTCAATAAAATCAAACTGTTCCAGTGAGCCCAGACCCAGACTCTGCATTTGCAGAATCACCGAGGCCAGGTTGGTCCGTTTGATTTCCGGTTCGGTAAATTCTGGACGGCTGAGGAAATCTTCTTCGCTATATAGACGAATACAAACGCCCGGTGCAATACGGCCACAACGGCCTTTACGTTGGTTGGCCGCTGCCTGCGAAATCGCTTCAATTGGTAGGCGTTGTACACGAGAACGATAGTTATAACGCGAGATGCGGGCAAAGCCACTGTCAATCACATAGCGGATATTCGGTACAGTCAACGCGGTTTCTGCCACGTTGGTGGCAATAATAATCCGTCGCCCTTTACCACTTGGGCTGAAAATTTTTTGCTGTTCGGCAATGGCCAGACGAGCAAAGAGCGGCAGAATTTCGGTATGACGTGGCCCGTATTTTTGCAGAGTTTCCTGTAGTTCGCGGATTTCCTGCTCGGTACTGGCAAAAATCAGAATATCGGCATGTTCCGGATGGCCTTTTTCTTCGGCATCCTGAAAACACTCTTCCACCGCTTGCACCACCGCTCGCGGCAGGTTTTCCTCAAAATCATCGAAGTCATCATCATCACTGCCACCAATCGTCAGTTCAGAAATCGGACGATAGCGCACTTCAACCGGATAACTACGGCCTTCGACTTCAAAAATCGGGGCATTATTGAAATATTGGCTGAAACGATTTACGTCTAAAGTCGCTGAAGTCACAATGATTTTCAGATCAGGGCGTTTTGGCAGTAACTGTTTCAAATAACCCATGATGAAATCGATATTTAACGAACGTTCATGCGCTTCATCAATGATAATGGTGTCATATTTACTCAGATATTTGTCATTGGCCAGTTCTGCTAGCAAAATCCCGTCCGTCATCAAACGGACAATTGAGTCTTGTGAACCCTGTTCATTGAAGCGGATTTTAAAACTGATGGCCTCGCCCAACTGCTGCCCGACTTCTTCGGCGATGCGCTGTGACACACTGCGTGCCGCCAGACGACGCGGCTGGGTATGACCGATCAGGCCAGTGAGACCACGACCAGCCAACATGGCAATCTGTGGTAACTGGGTAGTTTTACCAGAACCAGTTTCACCAGCCACAATAATCACCTGATGCTGCTGAATCGCCTGAATCAGCCGATCCGCATACTGGGTCACCGGCAGTTCCTGATTCAGCTTGATCTGTGGAATGCGAGCCAGACGTTCACGGACTTTATGGTTGGAACGTTCAAACAGTTCCTGATATTTTTCTGGATGGGCTTCTTTACCTTTACGCAGTCGATTTAAACGATGTCGGTCACGCGCCATGACAAATTGATCTACATTTAAATGACTCAGCACCGGGCTCATATCCTTGTATATACAAAATCTAGGTTGGTCGCCTATTTTACGTGGGAATGCCGACTAGAGAAAGCAAACCACCAGGGATATATTTTTTCTTTTTTAAAACATCTGCCCTTGAATTCAGATCATTCGTCCCCATAAATTTGAAAGCGCTAAAATCGCGATGTAGTTGTCATATGGATATCATCTGATTCCAGTTCAATAGACAAAACAGCGCGTGTGATGAAATAGCACCGGGAAACGGATAAAATTCATTTTTCCGATTCCTTCAATAAAAAAATACTATTTCACCAATAACACAAAGTTATTTAAGATAAACCTCGAAATTCAATAATCATCTCAATCATGGAGACAATGATGAGCTTAATTAATACTGAAGTTAAACCATTTAAAGCAACTGCTTTCCATAACGGCCAATTCATCGACCTTACTGAAGCTGATCTTAAAGGCAAATGGTCTGTATTCTTCTTCTATCCAGCAGACTTCACTTTCGTTTGCCCAACTGAATTGGGTGACCTTGCTGACAACTATGCTGAATTCAAAAAGCTAGGTGTTGAAATCTATGCAGTATCTACTGATACTCACTTCACTCACAAAGCTTGGCACGACAGCTCTGCTGAAATCAAGAAAATCGAATACCCAATGGTTGGCGACCCAACTTGGACTTTGGCTAAAAACTTCGAAGTATTAATTGAAGGCGCTGGCCTTGCTGATCGTGGTACTTTCGTTATCGATCCAGAAGGCAAAATCCAAATCGTTGAAATCAATGCAGGCGGTATCGGCCGTGATGCGCAAGAACTTCTTCGCAAAGTAAAAGCAGCTCAATACGTTCACGCTCACCCAGGTGAAGTTTGCCCTGCTAAATGGAAAGAAGGTGATGCAACACTTGCTCCTTCAATCGACCTAGTTGGTAAAATCTAATCTGTAAAGAATAGATTTCAACTAAAAAACCACTCCGCTGCGAGTGGTTTTTTATTGTCTGTGATTTATTTTAAGGTTTTCATGCAATCCCTCTACCCAGGTTGCAGAAACAGGAGTACATTCAAATCAAACAAGACCAATAAAGACATAGCCTTAAAAAAACAGGATGTTTTCACCTATACAAAAATAACAAGGAGGGACGCGTATGGAAAAAGTGCTTGTGGTCATCCACTGGAAATATAACCCTGCATCTCGCTACTTAAAGATTTTTTATAGTAATGGTACGGGAGAACTGTACCATCCGGTTCCGGAATTTATTTATAACAATTTGCTGCGCTCTGAGAATAAAGCGGCTTTTGTACAAAAATATCTGCAATACGATTTACATTTTTGCAAGTTATCAATTGCTTAACGCTTTCAGACGTGAAGCCCATTCTTCACGTCTTTTTTTCATTTAATCCAAGGCTTGTAGCAATTGAAAACGTGCCTGCCAGTGTCCATCAATTTCAACCTGTTCAATAAACATACTTAGTGGACGAACCCACATCGAATAATCGCCATACAGACATTGATAAACCACGAGGGCTTCTCCTGTTTCACTATGCCGTGCCACGTGAAAGACCTGATAAAGCTGTCCTTTATAATGCTGATAAATCCCTCGAGCCAACTGCACTGCTGACCTCTCCCTCTCCAAGATGCAGCGCTATCATGTAAATTTACTGTAAAAAATAAAAGTATTTTTTGATGAAAAATAAAGTGCCCGCCCTAAAAATTTTAAAACCCAATCATTAATTTAAAAAAACGATCGTTTTTATAAAAATAAAACATTTCACCAATCAAGAAAGCTATCGTATGATAAATCCATTGAAAAGAGACACTATATTGGGAGCATAAGCCGTGTTAGATCAGAACACTACAGCACAACTGAAAACTTTATTACAACGTTTACAAGGCCCAATCGAACTGGTGGCTTCTCTCGATGAGTCCGACAAAGCCGTCAAAATCAAAGAACTGGTGGAAGAAATTGCGGCCTTGTCCGTTCAGGTTACTGCTCGCTTTGACGGGCAAAACAGCCGTCGTCCAAGTTTCGGCATTGCCAAGGCTGGTGAACAGCCCCGCGTGAACTTTGCCGGTTTGCCGATGGGACACGAGTTCACCTCATTGATTCTCGCCTTATTACAGGTTTCCGGTTATGCGCCAAAAGTGTCTGACGAAGTTCTAGCCCAGATTAAAGGACTGAACCTGAAAGCTGACTTTGACGTGTTTGTCTCACTCAGCTGCCATAACTGTCCGGACGTGGTGCAGGCATTAAACCTGATCGCTATCTACAACCCGGGTACCACAGCGACCATGATTGATGGGGCTTTCTTCCAGGAAGAGGTTGAAGAACGCAAAATCATGGCGGTTCCAATGGTATTCCAGGACAACCAGCATATCGGTCAAGGTCGAATGACGCTGGAAGAAATCATCGCCAAATTGGACAGCAACTCAGCCGCGAAAGATGCAGAAAAACTCAATGCCAAAGCGGCCTTTGATGTGCTGGTGATTGGTGGTGGCCCTGCAGGCAATACCGCTGCGATTTATGCCGCACGTAAAGGCATCAAAACCGGCATTGTGGCGGAGCGTTTGGGTGGTCAGGTCATGGACACCATGGATATTGAAAACTTCACTTCCGTACAGAAAACCCAGGGACCTAAATTTGCTGCGGCGATGGAAGAACATGTCCGTGAATATGGTGTGGACATCATGAGTCTGCAACGAGTGAAACATTTGGTCGGTGCAGACAAAACCGCGAATGGTCTGGTGCAAGTGGAGCTGGAAAATGGCGCAAAACTTGAATCGAAAACCGTTATTCTCTCAACCGGTGCGCGCTGGAGAGAAATGAATGTTCCGGGTGAAGCAGAATACCGTACCCGTGGTGTAGCCTACTGCCCACACTGTGATGGTCCACTGTTTAAAGGTAAACGTGTTGCGGTGATTGGTGGGGGGAATTCAGGCGTAGAAGCGGCAATTGATTTGGCAGGGATTGTAGAACACGTCACCCTGCTCGAATTCTCGGATACTTTGCGTGCCGATCAAGTATTGCAGGACAAATTAAACAGTTTGCCAAATACCACGGTAATCAAATCAGCCTTGACCACGGAAGTCGTCGGTGATGGCAGCCAGGTGACGGCACTCCGTTATCAGGACCGTACAACAGGTACAGAACATGAAATTGCCTTGGCCGGGATTTTCGTTCAGATCGGTCTGTTACCAAATACCGACTTCCTGAAAGAAGTGGTGGAACTGAATAGCCGTGGTGAGATTGTGATTAATGAACGCAACGAAACCAACTTGAAAGGTGTATTTGCTGCCGGTGACTGTACTACGGTGCCTTACAAGCAAATCATTATTGCCACCGGTGAAGGTGCGAAGGCTTCTCTCTCTGCCTTTGATTACATTATCCGAAATGGGCAATAAATGTAACAGTCTCTTATTTTTGATACTTTTTCAGCTGAGATCTGTGAACAGATCTCAGCTTTTTTAGCATTGTTTAACAGTCTCGCAACAGAATAAACAAATTGCATTTATTCACATGACTTTTTTTGTGTTTAGATTCTGCTGGAATCACAACGAAAAAAGGAAAATCAACAATGAATAAACTACTGATTGCTTTGGGTCTTGCTACAACAGTTGCACTGGTCGGCTGTAATAAAGAAGAGAAACCAGAGACCGGTGCCACCACAGGTGAACATTTAGAAAAAGCCTCTGAACAAGCTGCACATGATGTGAATGATGCTGCACGCAATGCAGCAGCTAAAACTGAAGCGGCTGCTGAAGAAGCTGCGGAAGAAACTCGTGAAGCAGCTCAGGCAGCAGAACAAGCCGCACGTGACGCCACCGCTACGGCGGCTGATAGTGTAGAAAAAGGGGCTCGCAACGTGAAAGAAGACGCGAAGAATTAATCATCTTTAAGTCTTTGCCTACAGAAAAAAGCCCCGAAGGGCTTTTTTCTTTTTAACGGGATAATTTTTCGGCATGGGGTCATCATTAACACTGGCTGGTAAATCACTTATGTCAGGAACATAGAAGTGTATTTCGACATATCCGTATCGTGTATACACATGCTTTAAAATCGAATCCTTCTGATGAATTTGATGCAGTATTTTTGTATAAAATACTGAATATTGTTTGCTTTAGAAAAATGATTTCGACTAAGTTATCTGTATGAACTGGAGCAGTTACTTATGTCAATTCTAGAACAATTATCCATTAAGCATCCAATTTTGCTTGCTCCAATGGCAGGCGTGTCTACTCCTGAACTGGCAGCTGAAGTTTCCAATTCTGGAGCATTGGGCAGTTTAGGTTTAGGCGCAAGTTCCATTGCATCCGCCCGCCAGCAAATTGAAGCGACCCGCGCCCTGACTGAGCAACCTTTTCAGCTCAACTTTTTCTGCCATGAAACTGAAGCACTGAATCCAGAAACTGCTGCTCGCTGGATGGAATATCTACGTCCAGCTTTTGCTGAATTTGATGCTATTCCACCAGAAAGCTTGCAATGTATTTACCCAAGTTTTCGTGATAATGATGAATTGTTAAATCTGGTACTGGACACACGTCCCAAAGCGGTCAGTTTTCACTTTGGTATCCCACATCCTAAACAGATTCAGGCCCTGAAACAGGCTGGTATTATCACGATGGTTTCTGCGACCAATCTAGCGGAAGCTCAAGCGATCGAAGCAGCCGGAATTGATATCATTATCGCCCAAGGCATTGAAGCCGGTGGCCATCGTGGTATTTTTAATCCTGCGATTGATGCCTCTATTAAGACCGCTGACTTGGTCCAGCTTATTCACAAACACTGTCAACGTCCGATTGTTGCAGCGGGCGGCATCATGAATGGTCAACAGGCCAGATTGATGTTAAAACTCGGGGCAGAGGCCGTTCAACTGGGGACTGCCTTTGTACAGTGCCGCAGTTCAAATGCCAATACAGCCTATCGCCAGGCTTTATTCAACCAGCCGCTCACCCAAATCACCAGCAGCATTTCCGGTCGCCCGGCTCGTGGTCTGATCAACCGCTGGCACATGCAGATTGAACAGCCACACCGTCCTGAAGTTCCAGGCTATCCTTATACTTATGATGTGGCGAAACAACTGCATGCTGTCGCCAGCGCACAAGGCGATCAAGGTTATGGGGCTTTCTGGGCTGGCAGTAATGTCGCACAAATACGTGAGCTTGAAGCAACCGATCTGATCAACCAGCTGGTTTTAGAAATAAAACAAGGTCATTAATTCACGCCGGGGCAACTGTGGTTCAGTTGCCTCAAGGGTTTTATGATGCTTAATGCATTACAAGCAGATTCACATTTTCCGTCTGTACGTCATTGAGGGTTTCACCCTGCGCGAGCAACTGATTAAAATACTGCTCGACTACTTGCGCTTGTTGTGCAGTGCTTTCCACCTGATACATCTGCTGGCGGAATTCATTACTCGAATGCAGACCTTTGGTATACCAAGCGATATGCTTGCGTGCGATTCGGCAACCTGAATATTCGCCATAGAATTCATAGAGTTCGGCCAGATGTCCGAGCAAGACGGCTTTTACCTCGGCAATCGCGGGTGCAGCCAAATGTTCCCCAGTTTGCAGATAATGCGCGATCTCACGAAAAATCCACGGACGCCCCTGCGCGGCGCGGCCAATCATCACCGCATCTGCACCGGTATAATCCAGCACATATTTGGCCTTTTCCGGACTGTCGATATCACCATTCGCGATGACAGGAATTGTTAGCAGTTGTTTGACTTCTTTGATCAGCTCATAACGCGCAGTATTTAAATACATGTCTTCACGGGTTCGTCCATGCAATGCCAAAGCAGCTATCCCCGCCTGTTCAGCCCGTTGTGCGACACGCAAAATATTTTCCTGTCCATTTAAATAACCCAAACGGGTTTTTAAAGTCACGGGCACATCGACCGCAGCCACCACAGTGTCCAGAATACGTGCCACCAGATCTTCATCTTGCAACAAGGCGGAACCTGCCAGTTTATTGCAGACTTTTTTAGCCGGACAGCCCATGTTGATATCAACAATTTGTGCACCATTCGCCACCTGATAACGTGCTGCTTCAGCCAGTTGTTCAGGATCAGAACCTGCTATCTGCGCGGAAATCGGAGCCAGCTCCCCATCAAAATTCGCCCGGTAGAGACTTTTTTTACTCATACGTAAGGTCTTGTCGGCTGTCATCATTTCACTCACCGCATGCCCAGCACCAAAGTACTTGCATAACGTCCGGAACGGGCGATCCGTCACGCCAGCCATAGGCGCAACGATTAAATTATTTGACAGCTGATAAGGACCGATATACATATATATTCATACTTTTTGCAACCCGCATAGTATACTGCATCCGCCCTGTCGGCTCATCCTTTTCTGAATGTGTTTGCATCAGCATGAATAAATCGTCTCAACCTTCCCGCCTGTTGAAAGCTACCACTCTCATTACCTTGACACTTGGTCTTGCTGCTTGTGGCGACAGTTCATGGTGGTCTAAAAATGATGAACCCGAACTCGAGGATCAACATATTGCCCGTCTGATTCCAGGCCGTGTGCAAAACAAAGCATCCTGGGCCAAAGACATCCATGACATCATGCAACAGCTCGGGATTCCACGAAATAAACAAAATGTCTGTAGCGTCATTGCGGTCGTAGATCAGGAATCCAACTTTGTTGCAGATCCTCAAGTGCCGGGACTCGGGTCTAAAGCCGTCAAGGAAGTCAGTACACGTCTGGAAGAAAAATTTAAAGAAAAATTCGGCGACAAGCTGGGTGGAACGATTGCCGGTTATTTTGAAGATGTCTTAAAGAATCAACCTAGTCCTGATAACAATTATTTAAGTCAAATGCGTAAGGTCAAAACCGAGCAAGAACTCGACCTGTTGTATCAGGAAATTTTTGACTACATGACCAAGCATTACCATGTCAGTGCCTTAACTGGTGCCGCCAAACTGGTGGGACAGGATATGGGAGAAAAAATGAACCCAATTACAACGTTGGGTTCCATGCAGGTCCATATCAGCTACGCCAAGGAACATAAACGTTCCAGCATGAATATAGCCGAATTGCGCAGCGATTTATACACGCAGTACGGCGGTCTGTACTACGGGATCCATCGTCTGATGATGTATCCGGCAGACTATGAAAAACCCTTGTACCGTTTTGCAGACTATAATTCAGGCATGTACTCTAGCCGTAATGCAGCGTTCCAAAGCATGTTGAATGACCTGACTGAAGAAGAACTCGATCTCGATGGCGACTTGCTGTTATATACCAAAGATGGTGATGTACGTTCTACCCAAAGCCAGTCCGAACGTGAGCTGATTGCCGTCTTTGCCGCTAACAATGTACTGGTCACCCCTCGCCAGATCCGTGCGGATCTCAGTAAGGAAAAAGAAAAAGATTTTGAAGAAACCCAAACTTACATTGCAGTGAAAAAACTGTACCAAGCCAAAACAGGCAAACAACCCATTTATGCCATCATGCCTGAAGTGGTGATTTCCGGCCCGAAACTGAGCCGGGACTACAATACCAACTGGTTTGCAACACGTGTAAATGGACGATATACCTCATGTATGCAACGCGCCAAACGCGTCAAAATATAAATCTCGCCCTGTTTGATTTTGATGGAACCCTGTGTAAGCGTGACAGTTTCACCGGGTTCATTTTCTTTGCCTTGTCTAAACGACATATTTTGCGGCAAGGTTTAAAAATTCTTCCCTGGATCCAAGCCTATTATTTAAAGCTCTACCCTGCCCATGCCATGCGTCCAAAACTATTTGCGGCCATGTTCAAAGATACCTCTGCGACTGAGCTAGAAAAACTGGCTCAAGATTATGCTGAGCTGTTACTGGATGATTTAGATCCGCAATTGCTGGAACGGTTGCAACAGCATCAGCAACTTGGAGACCGTGTGGTCTTGGTTTCTGCGTCAGTTGACGTATATTTAAAACCCCTATGTGATGCTTTGGCGATTGACTTGATTTGTAGCGCAACTGAAGTGCAGAACCAGCGTTTTACTGGAAATTACCTGAGTGCAGACTGTAGCTGTGCCGAGAAAAAACGCCGGGTGTTACAACAATATCGACTTGAGGAATTTGCACAGGTCTATGCTTATGGCAATAGTCATGAAGACCTAGAAATGTTAAGCCTAGCACAGCAGTGTTTTATGGTCGGTGTCGATCAGCAACTTCCGCCACTAGTAAACATAAAAAAGCTCGCCTAAGCGAGCTTTTGATAACAGAGCAGCACTGAATTAATAAATTGCCATGTGGTCACGGTGAATCATTTCCAGAGAACGGGCCTCACCTAATACCTGCAAAACTTTATCCGAAGACAGACCTTTCACCCGTTCTGCTGAACGCGAACTGAAATTCACTCGTCCTACTGCAATGCGCTTGCCTTGTGTATCGACACATTCCACCACATCACCGCGCTCAAAATGCCCTTCGACGGTTTTCACGCCCACAGGTAATAAACTGCGGTGCTGTTCCTTGATGGCTGCGACTGCACCATCATCCAATACCAGACGGCCTGCAGTTTGCAAATGTGCCGCTAACCATTGCTGGTGTGCGGTAATACGGTCATTGTCCGTTGTAAACAAAGTGCCCAACATTTCACCGGCCATCAGACGTGATAAGACGTTGTCACTCTCACCACTGGCGATCAGCGTTGGACAGCCTGATTTTGCGGCCAGACGTGCAGCACGGACTTTGGTTACCATACCACCCCGACCCAACACGCCGCCGCCGCCCGCCATCTCAAACAGTTCATCATCCAAGGCACGGACACTGGTCAACAGTTTGGCATTCGGATTTGAACGTGGATCAGCATCAAACATGCCTTGCTGATCAGTCAGAATAATCAGTAAATCCGCATGTACCTGACCCGCTACCATAGCCGCCAAAGTATCATTATCACCAAAGCGAATTTCATCGGTTGAAACCGTGTCATTCTCGTTAATGACAGGAATCACGCGCCACTCAATCAGATGTTGCAGGGCATCACAGGAGTTGAGATAACGACGACGATCCGCAAGATCATCATGGGTCAGTAGAATCTGGGCAGTTTTGATATCATGCTGATCGAGCACGCTCGACCAGGTTTGAATCAAACCCATTTGACCAATCGCGGCACAAGCTTGCAGACTCGGTAAATCGGTGGGTCGGCTCGCCAGTTTCATGCGAACCATCCCTTCAGCCACCGCACCAGAGGACACCAAAATAATTTCATGTCCGGCATTATGTAGATTGGCAATCTGATTCGCCCAATGCGAAATCGCGTCCAAATCCAAACCTTGCCCATTTGCGGTGAGTAGAGATGATCCAATCTTTACAACGATCCGTTTACACGCTGTGAGCTGACGTTGCCCATTTACCACTTCTATCATCTTGTCCTCGGTTCTACTTAACGTACGTAGATCACTTCCACATCGTTATCATCATCTTCGTCGTCATCGAAGTCGTCATCCTCACCTTCTTCAAGGCTTGCAAGACGCTGTGCCTTACGTGCAGCACGGTAGGCTTCTTTCGCAGCGATGGTTTGCTCGCGTGTCTCTTCTTCCAGCTGATCACGGAAGGCTTTCATTTCACGTGCATATTCAGGATCTTCAACTTCGCGTTCACGTTGCTGTTCGATCTGATCCATCAGGTAATACACGACTTCTTTTGTGCCTTCGGCCATCAAGCCAGAGGTTTTAAAGACTGGACCTGTCCATTGCAACTCATCCAGAATATGTTGGCACCATTCATCACGTGCTTCGTCTTCCAGCTGATCCAGCTTGTTCAATACCAATACAATCGGTAATTTCGCCAAGGTTGGTGAGAATTTTTTCAACTCACCCATAATCGCTTTGGCATTATGTACCGGGTCTGAACCATCAATTGGCTGTACATCCACGATATGCAACAAAATACGGGTACGTGCCAAATGCTTCAGGAAGCGTATGCCCAGACCAGCACCTTCCGCAGCACCTTCGATCAATCCAGGAATATCAGCCATGACGAATGAGCGGTGACGGTCGGCATCGACCACGCCCAGGTTCGGTACCATGGTGGTAAATGGATAATCGGCCACCTTTGGTTTTGCCGCAGAAACAGCACGGATGAAAGTCGATTTACCGGCATTTGGCATACCCAACAAACCAACATCAGCCAGTACTTTCAGCTCAAGACGAATTTCACGGAACTCGCCTTTAATGCCGTGAGTACATTTACGTGGTGCACGGTTAGTGGATGATTTAAAGTGAGTATTACCCAAACCACCATCACCACCTGCAGCAACCATAACGCGTTGCCCATCGGTCACCAAGTCACCAATAATATCGCCTGATTCAGTATCTACGATGGTTGTGCCTACTGGAACTTTCAAGATCACATCTTGACCGCCACGGCCTGCACAGTTTGCGCCTGCACCATTTTTACCACGTTCAGCGCGAAATTTACGGGTATAACGGTAATCGACAAGGGTACTGGTATCGTCGTCAGCCTGAATATAAATGCTGCCGCCACGACCACCGTCGCCCCCATCCGGACCACCGAAGGGTACAAATTTTTCACGGCGAAAACTGGCTACGCCATTGCCACCGTCGCCCGCCTCTACGGTAATGACTGCTTCATCAACAAAGCGCATCTGCCAATCCTCTAGAATCTTTAAAACCGTCTATTCTGCCATATTTTAACGAAATGCACGAATAGAAAAATTCATTAGCAGATGATTGCTGTTCATGATGGTAAGTTTTCCAGCCATTTCTCAAGAAAATTCTCTATAAATATAAGTAAAAAACATTTCTGCTGATGAGCCCCAATGAAACGATAAAAATAAAAAAGCCCGGTTGGAACCG
>JACCEE012049013.1_pt1 | contig 14230 bp, 24 predicted proteins | sample 7449931 | NCBI WGS metagenome assembly JACCEE01 (sample SAMN15323457, study PRJNA562643) | freshwater metagenome | isolation source: river surface water | place: USA:Blue River Watershed | collected 2017-08-19 | reverse complement strand
CCAAGTCCAGAACCTTCCCCAGAACCTTCGCCAGAACCAACCCCCACTGAGCCTGAACCTTCACCGACCACGACTCCAGAGCCCACCCCAACAGACCCAGTGGAACCAGAACCCACAGAAACGCCTCAACCATCGCCTACCACCACACCTGAGCCAGAGCCCACACCAGAGCCAACATTAGAGCCTGAGCCAGAAGCAACAGAGGAACCAATGCCAGAAGTTTCAGAAACGCCAGAGCCTTCGCCTTCACCTAAACCACCTATCAAAGAAGAGCCTGAAACAATTGTACCAGAAAGCAAGGTTGAAATAGAGGAAGAAATTTCTGCTGAAAATATTGAAAGCTTGGTAGAAGAGTTAGCAGAGATTCAGCCACAGTTGCTAACTGAACAACAACAGACATTGATTGTCGCTGCAGCTATGGAAGTATTTGCTGATGCAGAGCAAGGCTCTCCTGAGTATGAGGCAGCTCTTGAAGCACTGTTGGTTGTAGCACAGGCAGACGATATTATACTAGACGAAGAATTAGCAGCAATTCCTCTGATTGGAAATGTTGCAGGGGCAGCAGTAGAAGTACTGAATGCCCTAGGAAATGCTGGAGCAGACATGTCTCCACAGGTCCGTGAGCAATCAGAAAAGGTTGTTATCGCAGCCGTCATCGTAGGACAAGTAGCGATGACTGCTACGGCAGCAGCCACTAGTGCAGCAGCAGCTGCAGCAAGGAGGCCATAATGGTTAAATTCATTAAAGCGTTATTTAAGGACATCATCGACCAGGCATGGACCCTGCTAGGTATGTTCGTAGCTTGGGTAGTCCTAGAGGGCTCAGCCAAAGATGTAGTTGGCATGCTTATTTGGATTACTCTAGGCGTTTGGGTACTAACATTCCCACTACGCTATGAAAAAGAAGATGATTAGTCATCAGAAAGGTAGGTAAAAAATGGAAGATCAGGAACTAGGAGTAACTGGTGGCTGGCACACCATCAAGAATATCTTGCTCAGAATTGTAGCGGTATTCGCAGCATCAGGACTAACGGTCTTGGGTGCAGGAGCTGTTGTAGGAGTTGACCTATTGTCAGCTGTCTTCATGGCTGGTATACTTGGTGTAGCTACTGTTGTAGAAAGACTAGCAAGATCATTCCTGGACGACGGTAAGTTGACCATGGATGAGATTAACCAGGCTTTTGCTAAAGTAGATAAAAACGCTAAGTAAAAACACTTGACAACCCCTTTTGTTTTATGTATACTTTATATGTAATGCGAAAGGGGTTTTCTCATGGAAGAAGATTACAGCGACAAGAGTGCATTTGAAGAGCATGAGCGTCGTGCTTGGATTACTGTGGGCATTAATCGTGGATGGATAACTGAGCCATTTTGTTATACCCATGACGGAGATCCATACATGACTGAAGAAGAAGAGCAAGAGTGGGAAGATGGCGGAGACCCATGTTGCCACGTAGCTAAGTTTTTGATATAATTAAATATTCCTCCTTAGCTCAACGGCAGAGCAGAGAGCTGTTAACTCTAAGGTTCCTGGTTCGAATCCAGGAGGGGGAGCGAGTTTCTATCCTAGCATAACTCATAAGAACCATTCACTGGATAGGAATTCTTTGGCTTCGTAGCTCAGTAGGTTAGAGCACCACCCTGTCACGGTGGGGGTCGTGGGTTCAAGTCCCATCGGAGTCGCTCTTTGTATGTTATCTGAACATAAGTGCAAAGATCGTGTAATTGAAACTACGTTGTTCCAGCGGTAGTAGTGAGCAGTTCAGGCAACAGCTACTATGTCTAGGCGAGAACTAGATTACACAGCCATCAGCTCTTGCGTGGATGGCACATGGTCCGTTGGAGTAGTGGTTATCTCGTCTGCCTTTCACGCAGAAGATCACGGGTTCGAAACCCGTACGGACTGCTATAATTAAATACATGCTTCCTTAGCTCAGTTGGCCAGAGCAATCGCCTTGTAAGCGATAGGTCGTCAGTTCAATCCTGACAGGAGGCTCCATATAATTAGTAAAACTTGTAGAACTCACGAAGGTATTCTAAAAGTTTTTCTTCCTTTACTTCCAAAAGACTTTTGTTTCCTTCAAAGTATTTGTTTATAAAGTTTTTCCATTCTTCATAAACGTTATCTAGATTATTTTCAATAACTTCATCCAGTCGCACACCATGCTCTTTTGAGGGGTATGATACTTTCATAAAAACATCTTCAATAGACCATGGCCAGAATGATTTATTTTTAATTCTTTTACAGATATTATTCATATCCATAATCTTCCAGGGTATTGATTGTAGTTCGTAATGATCTGGTATCAAGCAATCATACTCTTCTTCTGTTGAATATGTTATCGCATCAGCAACTACTATTTTTACCTTATCACTAATACTATTATGACTCATAAATGCATCTACAACATCTTGCTCTTTTTCTATAACGGTTATAGATGTTACATTATCTTTTTCTTCTAATGCCTTTAGCAAAATTCCAAAGCCAAGACCAGTTACCAACACCTTCCCATACGCTATGTCATATTGAGAATACATGTTATGAAGTACATCTGAAAGATCTGTAGTTGCACACATCCACCTTATTCCATCGTGATGTAAAAAATAGCAATCTTTTTCTGCAGAGTGTGTGATCTCTACTCTTCCATATGTGCCTGGAATAATTTTGGGAATGTTAGATAGTGTTACTGGCATGTTTATAATTATATCACTCCTGCTCTTGCTATGGTATAATTATTAAAAAGGAGACAACATGTCTAAGTATCAATTTCCAATTGACGGAATCCCAGGCAAAGCCTGGAAGGTCAAGAGCAAGATGGGTTGGAGAATCCACCCAGTAAAGAATGAAAAGAAGCACCACAACGGTACTGACATCATTCCTGGTAACGTAAAGGGACCAGTATACATTGAGGCAGCATATCCAGGTAAGGTAATGTATGCTGGACCATCAAAGGCTAAGAAGTCTAATGGTGAGCCAGACGGCTTTGGGTATTACGTAAAGATCGCATCACTTATTGATGGTGAGTGGTACAGCCACCTATATGCACACCTTGAGAAGGGCTCTTTGCAGGTTAAGACTGGCGACAAGGTTGAGTCTGGTAAGGTTCTTGGTAAGATGGGAACTACTGGTATGTCTACTGGTGTTCACCTACACTGGGAAGTGTGGAAGGGCAAGGAGCACGGCTGGTCTGCTGATGGTAAGGGATTTGTTGAGCCAATTGAGTTCACAAAGGCACTTATTCAGGCAGAAAAGGCAAAGGGATTTGCTAAGGAAGCTACTCCAGAAGATGCACCAGTTGCAGATGATGGTGTCAAGGAGCCAATAGCTAAGAAGGCTGCTGCCCCTAAGCCAGCTGCTAAGCCTGTAGCTAAGCCAGCTGCCAAGAAACCAGCTGCAAAAAAGCCATCAGGCGGAGGAACTTCCGCAAATCAAATCCAGTAAGAAAGAAATAAATGCCAGCATACGATTATCAGTGTAAGTCTTGCGAAGGACACATCTCTGTAACTAGGTCAATAACTGATCCAGATCCAGGGTATTCTTGTGACACTTGCAATCTACCCATGATTAAGGTATACTCTATAGGAGCCATCACATTTAATGGTAGCGGATTCTATAGAACTGATAAAGGAAATTAATGCAGGTATTAACTGATCAATCTGAGTGGACCCTGACTGCTTTGGATAGGTGTGATGCTGGTTGTACAGCACAGGCTTATGTCAAAGCGGTTGGGGTTTCTGGCGAATTGCTATTCTGCTCTCATCACTACAACAAGATTACTGCCGATGCGGTTGGGTATGCCAACCTAGAAAAGTTTGCATATCAGATTATTGATGAGCGTGACAAGCTAATTGAAAATAGGCTGATTGGTGAGAATTGATAATTCAAATTATTGGTCTACCAGGTTCTGGCAAGACTACACTAGCGAAAGCACTCCTTGAAAGAGTAGATGCTATACATCTAAATGCAGATGTTGTTAGAGCCACGATTAATTCTGATCTTTCGTTCAGCATAGAAGATAGGATTGAGCATGCCAGAAGGCTTGGAGAGATGGCTAGCCTGCTATCTGATCAAGGCAGAACCGTCATAGTAGACTTTGTTTGCCCAACTGTTGAAACAAGAAAAGCTTTTGGCTACCAAGATTTCCGAATTTGGATGGACAGAATTGACAAAAGCAGGTTCGAAGATACTAACTCTATCTGGCAAAATCCAGCGGTATGCGATCTTAGAATTAAAGATGGCCTTACAATTGATGAAGAAGTTAATTTAGTAATTAAAGAGGCAGAGTTGTTTGATTGGTCTGCCCCAACAACCTTACAGCTTGGAAGATACCAGCCATGGCATGAGGGACACAGTGCTTTGAAAGAAGAGGCACACAAGAGAACCGATCAGGTGCTAGTAGGAGTTAGGAATACTTATGGAACTTCGGAAAAAGATCCGCTCACTTATGAAGAAGTTGAACGATACATACGTGAAGATATCGGATACGATGGGAATACCCTGGTAGCAAGGCTGCCAAACATAACTAATATAGTTTATGGCAGAGACGTTGGATATAAGATTGAGCAGGTAGAACTGCCTCTAGAAATACAGGCTATCTCTGCAACACAAAAAAGGAAAGAGCTTGGAATCTAGTATAAGGTCAATAACCAAGGCATTAACGTATCGGTTTTGGCAGAGCCTAAATACCTTTTTGATATCTTTGATAGTTACTGGTAAAATAGAAATGGCTACGGCAATTGTAAGTTTAGAAGTTGCAATTAAGATAGTAGTTTACTTCTGGCATGAAAGAATCTGGTCTAATATTGGTTGGGGTATAAAGAGTGATAAGAAAACACTGGATAGTTAGATATAGACCACCAGAAACTGCAGAAAGCATACGAGAAGTCGTAAATGAATTAGGCAACTATGATTACGAATCTGTATTGTTTACTGTTCACCCGATGCTATCTGACATGTGGACAAAGCTTGCTGCTTCAGTAAATCCAAATCATAAGTTTAAATATATGATTGCATTTAGGCCATACCTATTTAGTCCACAATACCTGGCCATGTTGATTTCATCATTTAATGATATCTCTAATAATAGACTCATGCTAAATCTTGTTCATGGAACATATTCTGCAAGAGAAACCTTTGATTCTATAATAAATGGAGAAGCTCTTTTAGATAAGCAATATAAAAAACAATACGGAAAAGATTTTGTAAGTAAACTTTTTAACAATTCCGAAATGTTTGTTTCATATGAAATGCCAGAAATATTAGTATCTGGATCTTCAGATGACTCTATTGAATTAGCCAAAAATACTAGCAATACCATAGCGATGTTTTATGAATCATTTATAGAAAATCCTGAAAGGTATACGAGCAAAAACTTTAATAAGATATTTGTATTCCTGTCTGTCTTGATTAGAGAAACCGATGAAGATGCCGAAGCTGAGGTTGCATCTATTCCAGAAAATAAAAGAACTATTAATGGTTCTCCAATTTATGGATCAAAAGAAACAGTTGCTAAAAAAATTAAAGAGCTGTCTGATCTTGGAGTCACAGACATATTCTTTAGTCAGTTTGACCAGTGGCACGACACTAAAGAGATACATCAGTTTTTAACCGAACTAACTGATGCTGGTATTCTCAGGTAAAGTTTGGTATAATTAATTTAAGTAATTAGGGATGGTTCTATATGTATGAATATTACGTTAAAGAAGTAAAAAACATCGTTGATGGAGATACCATTGACGTTGTAATTGATCTAGGATTCAGCATCCTATTTGAGTCACGTGTACGACTGGCAGGCATTGATACTCCAGAGTCACGCACCACAGACAAGCGTGAGAAGGCTTTGGGACTTGAGTCTAAGAAATATCTAGCAGACCGAATCAAGGCTGCAAAGAATGTAGTAATTAAAACTGAGAAGCTTGATAGTTCTGAGAAGTATGGTCGTATTCTTGGCTGGATCTATCTTGATGGTGAGGGTAATTCTGTAAATCATGAGATGATTGAGAAGGGTTATGCCTGGGGATATCTTGGTGACACCAAGGTCAAAGATTTTGATGCACTATTGGCTAAGAGAAATGCAAAGTAACAATCCATCTGAAGATATGCTAGACCAGCTAATACTTGACGGCATCGTTGAGCCAGCTGGTATAGATATGGATACTGGAGACATGCTTTACTCTTTTACTGAAAAGGGAAAGACAGAAATTCCAGCAGTACGCCAAGAAGCTGAAAAATATTTTGACGCTGTCATAATGTATTTTTGGGAGAACGGCTTTGTTTCAATGGATGTTGCTGAGAAGAATCCAACGATCAGTATAACTGAAAAGGCTTTAGACGAGACTGAGATCGCAAAGCTAAGCTCTGAAATGAAGCAAGCACTTAATGTAATTAAAGATGCTTTAAGAATAGATTAATAGTATAATTGATTAGGTGATATAAATGGAGTTTGTGCTAGGCATACTGTTTGCTTTTGCAACAGTCTTTTTCGTGCGTAGATTTATACTCACAGACTCTGTCGTGCAACACGCTGAGACCGCAAAGTTAGTCTATAGACAAAGCCATGTGTTCAGCTTGATTAGTCCATATCTAAACTATATGCCAGACATTAGACCTTTGCCAGATACTCAGGCATACATCCATGAAGCCAGCAATAAGTTGCGTGTTGTTTTTACTGATAAAAATGCTTATTGGATTAAAAGTAATGCCTTGTATCAGGCAGACTTAGTCGATGGACTTGTTGATGAATCTACTACAAAAGTAGTTGACACAATGGCTATGGATAAGGTAGAATTAGATAAGATGATCTTTATTGTTCAGCAACTTACGGAGGGTATGACAAATGATGGTGGGAGTACAGGGAACAAAGGCATTTAATGACTATGCCGTTTTCCTATCTGGAATGGCACTAGTTCTTAGAAGGCTAAAGGACCAGGATACAGATCTAACTATCTTTTCTGCAGGACCTAAGCGTGTAAGCGATATGGCTCTAGAGTTTGTAAATGTTTCAAACTTTAAGGCTAGAGGCATTACTGCTAAGGTAGTCAGAGTTCCTGAGAGATGGATTAAAGAAAATCACCACAAGCTAGAAATGTTTTCTTACTTTGCAAATGACAAGGAACCATTCTCTGAGCTTGTAAGCTTTCTAGATAGCAAAGATGTAGATGTGCAAGTGCACAGATACCATGCTGCTAGATAACGTCATGCGGAATATGCATGACAAATTCACTAATAAATCCAATGCATATGGGAGTGATCATGTTAATTAAGTCACTTAAGAAAATGGAAGAGATCGTAAAAAACGATAAGTCTCTTTCATGGCGTGGATGGGATGTTGTCCATCGTACGCCAAATCCTACTGCCTGGTCCAAGCCAGACGGTGCCTTTTATAAGGGTAGGTGGTATACTCAAAAGATATTTGCTGTTTCCACTGAGGGCTGGGAGATTCCAAACAAGTTTGTGAGGTAGCTAAATGCAATCTCAGAAATGGAAGGAAGCAGCTTCCTGCAAAGACTACGACTGGAATTTATTCTTTGATAAGTACGAAGAAGATACCCTGTTGCGTGGTGCTATTGACCAGCTCTGTTCTCAGTGTCCAGTAGCAAGACAATGTTTTGCTGTTGGAGTATCTCAGAAAGAATGGGGTGTCTGGGGAGGTGTCTACCTTGAGGGTGGAAAGATCTCTAGAGAATTCAATAAACATAGAAACAAACAAAGCTGGGGAGAGACCTGGAAGTATTTAACGATGGATAGGAAATAATGTATACAGATGCTATGCGTAGAGCCTTTCATTCTATAACGCCTCCAAAAAACTTTTCCCTACAACTCATTGACCATGATCACTTTATTACAGTCAAAGCAAGCGAAAAGCAGTTCATGAAACTACTTGACGAAGACAAGCGTAGTGCGATAGAATATATGGTCAGAGTAAAGAAAGCTCTGGAGGACAATGGTGCGATAGTATTATTGGTCCGAGAAGGAGGGGTAGAGCAGTGATTTTATCAATTGATATTATTGTGATTGCAATACTTTTCTTTATTGCGTTTGTTTCAATTGCAGCATTGGCAAGGATTAAGCTAAGAAATACAAAACTAACTTTATCAGTTGCTCAGCTAACCATTGACAAGCAAGCTCTTGGTGATGAGCTTGATAGGCTATCTTTTATATCATCTAATAGTGTTGATATTGAAAACGGTTTTATCAAGTTCCTATCTGAAACCAGGGACAGTGCATATGAATATATTGAAAATGTTCAAGAAGCCATTGCAGAACTACAATCTGCTATGGAGTCAGGAAACGAAAACGATATTGCAGTTGCATATAAAAAACTAACAGACTTCCTACCATCTAGTTCTACTGGTATGATAGACTAGATGTGAGGAAATATGTTACCACTAAAAGATCAGAAAGAAATTGCGTCTAGCCTTGCCTCCATGAGGTGCAAGAGTTCTGTTTGCGTTGTCTCTGGATGTAGCGACACCGCATTAACGGTATATGGAGACTCTGATGATAGAGAGCTCCCCATGTGTGACGTACACTATGGTCTGATTAGTTCACAAACACTGTGGTAAATAAAACAAGGAGAAATAATGAATAAGGCAGTAATTGATTCCTATCTTAGGAACTTGCTAGGTTCGCTACTTGGTGCAATCACCATCGTATCGACTAGCTCTGGTATCGCATCACCAGTTGACTATGGTCTTGGTGAGTGGCTACTAGTAGCTAATGCTCTATGGGCATCTGCAGTACCAACTCTAATTCGTTGGGTAAATAAGAAGGATCCAGCATTTGGTCTTGTTGCACAGGTAGTAGCAGCTTCTGTTACTACCAAGCTAGAGACTGCAGCTGAGGAGGCTCCCAAGAAGGCAGCTCCAAAGGCTCCAGCTAAGAAGCCAGCTGCAAAGAAGACTGGTGGCAGTGGCTCTAAGCCAACAAACCAGGCTCAGTAAAAACTAAATAAGAGATTGGCGGATTGCATATTGCTTGCAGTCCGCCTTTTCTTTTGCTATAATATATATGCCTGCCATTTGGGGGCAATTAACTCGCTTAATATAAGGAGATGATATATATGGTATACACACGTACACCACACGCAGGAAGAGATCTAGACTTCTTTAGCTCTCTCGGCATTGGAAGCCTTGTTCAGGAATTTGATAAGGCATTCGCAAACACTCATACAACCAACTACCCACCATATAACATTATCAAGTTTAACGATAATGAATATAGCTTGCAGTTTGCGGTAGCTGGATTCAAGAAGCCAGACATTGATATCGTAGTTGATAACGGTATCCTAAAGATCTCTGGCAAGGCACCAGAACCTGAGTTTGTTGATGGTGCTGGCTACGTTCACTAGGGAATCGCTACACGAAAGTTTAGCCGTTCATTCAGCCTACCAGAATACTTTGAGGTAGATTGGGCAGGCATGGAGGATGGCATTCTTTCTATTGGGCTAACCAAGAAGGTTCCTGACGAGAAGAAGCCAAAGACAATCACTATCGAATAGTGCTATAATTAAAGAGTCCCCACACAGGGCAAGGCAACTTTTGTTATCTTAGGATGAGTAGTTACCATTTTATGCTGGGCAACGCCAAGGTGCTGTGTGGGGATTTTATAATTTCCGTGGTATAATAACAGCATGACTACACACGCTACCATTAGCCTGTCCAGTGAGACAGCCACACGACTTACCCCTAACGGACTACACTCTGGAATGGATATCACCATTCAGAACTTTGACGATGCAGCCTACGTTTATATTGGTGGTGAAGACGTAACTGTTGAAGATTTTGGATTCCGCATCAATCCTGGTTCAGCCATCTCATTTGAGCTACCAGGAAGAGATGCATTGTATGCAATCACAGATACCGATCAGTCCAAAGTTGCAGTACTAAAAACTAACTTGGAGAGTGGCAACTAATGGCAAGATTTACTGGTGCTTCTGGCAGTGGTTCTGGTGTTCCAGGACCAAGGGGTCCAGAAGGAGACTCTGCATATGATGTTGCAGTAGCAAATGGTTTTGTTGGTACAGAGCAAGAGTGGTTAGACTCCCTTGGTGGTGGCACAGCAAACATTGCTGACTTTATTTTTACAGATAATGGTGGAGATAGCTCAATAACTCTCCCTGGCGACAAGGGTATGAGAATTGAGGCAGGAGCAGATAGTGATCTATACATAACTGCTGGAGATGACCTTTATATTCAAACTCTTGGAGAAGGGGATGACATTCATCTTAATGCAGCGGATGATATTAGATTTACAACAAACAATGAAGACTCTGAATTTGAAACAATTCCTCAATGGTCAATGGATTCCGAGGGAAGATTCCAACTTCCTGGTTCAGGATATATTTCTAACCCAACTGGATCTTCAGGTGATGGATATGGCAACGACACAATTGTTCTTTTTCCAGACACAAATAACGGGTCTACAGATCAACAAATTATAATTGATCCAACTACACCAAACCATATTCACATTCGTGCAGGTGGAGTACAAGATTATTCTTCTGCAGAACTTATTCTTGGTGGCGAAAGGGCAGGAGTCCATGTAAGCGATCAGTCTGGATATGTAAGTATTCAATCAAAGAAAGAAGATTTTTCTTGGTCATATAACAATATTAACGATGTTGAAGGAACCGTATTTCGTGTAAATACTTCAGTTGCAGAACCAGACTATAATGACTTCACTATCTATGATGGTGTTAAATATATAATCAATAATGTAACAAGAAACGAAGTAGATAACACTACAGAATATACTGCTATTTCAAGCAATGGAACGCAATTCAATTTCTTTCCTGGATGGAGCTATACATTTGTTAGAGATCTTGGACAGTGGTACTGGTACTTTGACAACCAGGGATATTTAAATGGTCCACTAGAAGGTGGACTTCTTGTGCAGGGTGTTGAAAAAGACAACGGCGGTGACTTGTGGATTTCTGCTTCAGAAGGTGGATCAATTGTTCTGAGTGGCACTGGCGGAGAGTATCTGGATGGAGTTTCACCAGAAAACCAGATTGCAACTGTTTCAGATGTAAACAGTATTAATTCTGGGGAAGTGTCTTTCACAATTAATGGTGGAGCTCTTGGAGACATGCCAACATTTGATGGTGCTCCACTATTTAGTGGTAGCTATGTAAAGACTGGTCCTTTGGTTCATTTTCAAATTCAGGTAGACATGGATAACATTCTTACATTTGGATCTGGTCAGTATTATGTAGACCTACCATTTGATGCTAAGTATGGATATGACTTTAGGGAGGGCTGCCTTCACGACATATCTGCTTCAAGACAGTATGCAATTAGCGGTCACGTTTTTGCTGGAAGCAATAGACTATCCCTTTCTTATACAGATAGCAATGGTCAAGACTCCGTATTTGATTACAACAGTCCAGTTACCCTGGACATTGCAGATAACTTCCACATTTCTGGAACTTATATCATAGATTAATGATATAATATAACCATGCCATATCACGTTGGAGAAAAGGGATCGTACGGTTGCTCGGGCTACCCTGCGGTAAAAGACGATGGAACCGTAATGGGTTGCCACACCACAGCTGAAGAAGCTGCTAATCAAATCTATGCCATTAATCAGTCTGAAGGTAACATTGACGAAAAAGAAATGATTACCAATGATAGTGGCATGGGTATTAAGAATCCAGATGAGTGGCCAGTTAAGAAGGCAGACCCTTGTTGGGAAGGCTACACTCAGCGTGGCATGAAGCCAGGCGATGGTGGCAGAATGGTTCCTAACTGTGTTCCAGTGTCTAAGGCAGATGCTGAGATCACAGAGGGCGACTTCGTAATCGCACTTACATCAGAAGGTCCAGTTGTTGGTCAAGTAGAGCATGTAATGCGTGAAGGTGGAACATATGGAGAACCAGGCAATCCATATGCAGTTCAGTCTACACCAGAAAATCCAGCGGTAGCGATTAGAATGCTGGAAGAACAAGACGGAGTATACTATTACACACCTTATTCTATTGGTGCACTCATGTCTGATGTAAATAGAATTAACATGCCTAATATTAGTATGGAAGATTATGAAGATGAAAAACTTATGGACAAAGCTGAGGGCTATTCTCCTCCTGCTGGTGCCAGGTCTGCTGCTCGTCGTGCTATTAAGTTCAAAGAAGACGGCAAGGCCAAAGGTGCAGGAACTGCTGTTGGATGGACTAGAGCTAGACAGTTGGCTAATGGAGAGACACTCTCGCTCAGTACAGTAAAGCGTATGTTCTCATATTTCTCTCGTCATGAAGTAGACAAGAAGGGTAAGGACTGGGGCAATCAAGCTAACCCATCTAATGGATACATCATGTGGCTTGCATGGGGTGGAGACGCTGGCTTCTCTTGGTCACGTAGAATTGTTGAGAGTGCAAAGAATAAAGCATTGTTTGCTGACTTTGGTAAGGATTGGACCACTTCTCGTGGCATGCCAGATCTATTTAAGTCTATCGGAGTAGGCTCTATGGTTTCTTGGAACTCTTCTGGTGGTCGTGCAGAAGGAAAGATTACTAGAATTATTCGTGATGGTCGCTATAAGGTTCCTGGAACAGAGGTAACAGTAACTGGAACTCCAGAAGATCCAGCTGCAGTAATCCGTTTGTATCGTGATGGAAAGCCCACAGACACCATTGTAGCCCACAAGCTAAAGACTCTACGAGGCAAGTAATATTATGGGGGTACATATATATACCCCTAATTTGCAATTAAGCTTTTAAGCCTCTTGCTCCCTAGTATAAGTTCTAATCTTATGACAATTAGCACACACAACATCGCACTTCTTTACTTCAGCCCAGGCAGCTTCAACACCATAGGTTCGTAATACCCTATAAACGACATCTATTTTTTGGAATTCTGGTTTGTGATCAAACTCAAGAACGTAATGTGGAAAATGATTTCTACAATCAGCACAGCCATTTTTCTCTTTATAGAGATGCAACTCTTCTAAAGTCTTATGTAATTCTTTTTTCTGTTTGGCTGATTTTACCATACATACTAATTATACCAGCATTAGTATTTATTGTCTTTGTAGAAGCCATCCCTGGAAATAAAAATTGGAAGAACATACCTCACTGGTCCAGCCTCAACTGCTGTTACTCCATGGGTCCATTGTTCTGTTGTCGGGAAAGCTAAGAGAGTTCCAGCCTTAGGCTTTAGACTTATTCCAAACTTAGAGAAGAATACCTCGCCACCATTGTAGTTATCATTTACATATGCAACTAGTGCATAAACTAGAGATGGGTCAGTGTGGTTGTCTACATGCTCCGTAAGTGCAACGCCTTCGTACTGTCTTTGAATAATTCCTACAGCGGATGAGCCACCAATGCCATCAATTCCGCTAAATAGATCACGAATAGACTTATTTATCTTTTGAGTTACTGGAAGATTGTTAATCTTAAGAATCTTATCATTCCAGTTTGTGGTTAGTTCTAGCTTTCCCTCTGCAACTAGATTATATATGTCACGCCTACCAAATTTAGCGTCACAGAAATCTTCCATGTTTTCTAGATAGGCACCTTCCCAATCTTCTTGGGTAGCATCTTCACCAAGCTTAAGAAGCTCTAACCGATCTTCTTCAGACAAAAAATTTTCAATTAGAAATATCTGGTCGGCAATCTCAGTTGCGTCATATCCTTTATTATGTAAGTATTCTTTAGTAAGCATGGTTATATTATACACTATCCTAAAATATTGTTGTAGGGAGTATGGGACTTGAACCCATGACCGAACGATTATGAGTCGTTTGCTCTAACCTGCTGAGCTAACTCCCCTAGACTACTACTCGTAAAGAGCAGCAATCGTTTGTGGGAATGCATCCTTGGTTAAAGTAAGAACAGCCTCTGCATACTTCTGGATCTCATACTGTGCATCATGCTCTAGCCTTTGGTCCAGGAAGGTAAGCACTCCTTGTAGAGATACCGTCCAACGCCAACGTACGTACATACCATAGGCAGGCAAGAATAGTCGTGCAATCTCTGGAGCGATACCGTCCTCAAGTGCCTGGTGATAGTTGTCTACACCCAGGACCACAGCTTCACAGAGCCTACTAAAGTGCTTCTCACCAATCTTCTCGTCTACTGGCTCTCCAGATCCCTGCTTACTGTTTGCAGGCTTAGAACGCCATTCATTAGGCAAGGGAATGTAAAACTTCTCTTCCTCAGTAATGTATCTACGGGATGACTCGTTCCAGCCATTCTGGTCATCAATGTGGCTTGATGCTACTGCATACT
>JACCEE010256209.1_pt1 | contig 14234 bp, 31 predicted proteins | sample 7449931 | NCBI WGS metagenome assembly JACCEE01 (sample SAMN15323457, study PRJNA562643) | freshwater metagenome | isolation source: river surface water | place: USA:Blue River Watershed | collected 2017-08-19 | reverse complement strand
TTCAACGTCTTTAATATCTTTCACTTTATTAACGAAATTTACTGCTACTATATATTTATATCAAATTCTTCAATATCGGAACTCCTCCACCTAACATTTTTGCTGCGCTCGTGAAACTACCTTCAGTCTTATATATAATTGAGCATTTTGAAAGACACGCCAGATCAAAGAAAACATCTTCAGTGTGAGATTTTCTATTTTCTCTTTTTGTTGCTACATAGTCTTTAGGTAAAAAAATAATGTTATTAAATGTTTTAAAATTATCTTTTAATACAGGTGAAGAACTTGCAATAAAATAGGTTTTAGATTTATCATATACTTCTTCAAACTTCTTAAGATATATATTCATATCTATGGCTACCCGAGGTGAAATTGAATTTGTTCTATTAAATTCATGAGACATAAATCTAAAATGAACACCTATATCAGCATCAATATGTTTTGTTTTCTCAATCATTTTTTCATTTAAAGAAATATAATTACTTAAATGATATTTTGTATTTAAATTTAAATTTGTTGATGCTCCTTTGTTACCTATAGATATGTTATCATATTTTTTATAATCTTTTTTACTTACATTAGGAATATAATTAAGTTCTTTGAAATTTAAATATTTGTTTAAATCATCGTAATAAGGATGTGTTAAAAAAAGGTCAGAAATATTTAAATTGTTTTTAACAGCATTATCAATATTTAATGCTACGTGCGAAAAGAAATCATTAATCCCACAAATAGAACTTAATAGAGTTTTACTCACATTAATATTTAATCTGAATAAAATAACCTAATGCAACCACGTATTATCACATCTATACTTTACTATAATTAAAAAGTGTTCACTGTCTTCAACGTCTTTAATATCTTTCACTTTATTAACGAAATTTACTGCTAAATTGCATAATCTTGTCTATTGAATAGATAAATAAGAAACCTGCTAAAGCACACCAAAAGAAAATTGATGATAATAGTTTAATTATTTCTTTGTTATTATTGTTCATATTTTAATAAATCTTCTTTTAATCGTTCGTGAAAACTCTTTTCACTGTCATCTCCAGAGAGCAAATAGTCAATGCTACGAGCATAAACTGCAGCCATACGAACGCAGCGAACAGCTGTACGAAATTCGTTAATCGTTTTTTCTTCAAAGTGTTGAACATAAGTTTCTTTGTGTGTGCTATTATCAGCGGCAATAGGGTTTGATTTGTTGTCCCAACATTTTATCAAAAACTCAATTTCATCTGAAATGTAATCTAGATTATATTGTTTAGAATTAAAATAACCACCACTCATATTATTTAAAGTGTATACAGAGCAATATTATATGAGAGTTTTATTAAAATAGCAAATGTTTTTATTTTAAACATAAATAGTTGATTTTGAAGTATTTTTGTGTTTTGAGAATAAATATTAATGTATGGATCAATATAGAATCGTACAGTTCTTACAAGAACTCTTAAATGGTCAAAACCAAATCGTTTCACAACTAAATGGTTTTATGTCAGAAGTACAAAGTAGCGGTATAAACTATAATTATCCACCTGACTACTATAACATTATAAATGAAAGAGACAATTATATAAATCGTTGTAATGATTTACAAAATCAATTAAATCAATTACAAACTGATTTTAATAACTTTGCACAAAATTCAGCTAATTCGGGGGCTGAATTAGATGCTACACGAACATTACTTGATACTGTTAGGAATGAAAGAGATTACATTCAGAATATTCTTAATGAAAGAAATAATACTATAATTGTATTGTCTAGTGATTTGAATAATATTCAAACTAATCAAATTGTACCTTTACAAAATACAATTAATGATTTAAACAATACTATATCTAGTAATAATGAACAAATCACTGCTCTTAATAATCAAATTGTAACATCAATTAATGATTACAATTTATTAAGAAACAAACTACAAATACTTAAAGATAAGTTATTACCTTTAAAAGACAAGCTTGTAGCAGATATTGCTGAAGATGTCGATTCAGCATTACTTTCATTTAATGAAACGTTTTCTGTTTTAGAAAACTAATTAAAATTAAATTCAAATCTAAAACCTCGGGTGTAACAACCCGAGGTTTTTTTATATAAATTGTGTCACAATTGTTTGAATATTAAATCTGAAGCTATTGTTTGTGAAAGAACTGTTAAAGACACTTTAGTATTGTTTCCTTTTTCATATAAAAATAGTATTGTGTTTTCAGATTCAGCATTTAAAAGAGAAAAGATTCGTACAACATCTGTATACACATTGTATAGTACAAATTCATTATCTTGGTAATTAACGCTTTGTAAATTAAAGTAAAGTATATTACCTAAAGTTTCAAAAGCATACGCACTAGTTAATATTGATATTAATTCGTCTTTTGTTAAGACTCTATACATATTTTAATAACAAGAAAAAAGAGTTAATTCAGTTTTGACAGGCACAAAAGGTGGTGGCGGAGGTGGTGGAGGAGGTGGAGGAGGAGGCGGTGGGTTAGGATCACAATCATTATAAATAGGATCTAAGCTATATTGTATTACTGGTATAGAAGTTAAAGGTAAGGTGTGTGGTGACTCTAAGAGATAAACTAAAACTTTTCTTGTACTATCACTTTCAGCATCAAGAAGAGAAAACTTATAAATTTCTTCAGTTGCTTTATCTTGTAAGATGAAAGTGTTGTTATCTAAATCAACACTATCATCTATAAAAGTTAATATTTTACCAGTATATACAAAGGCATACGAGCCTTTTAAAATTAATAATAATTGTTCTTTAGTAATAGGAGTAATCATAATGTTTACCTTTGTAAAAAAATATGTGCAATAAACAACGTAAACGCTAACGTTATTATAACCTGTAACCCATCTTTAAGATATACTTCCATACTAATATATTTAATACTAGGAAGTTGTTGAAGAGTTAGGTTTGAGTATCTCAACTAAAACTGTAGTAACCCCTTTGTTAAGAATGTTTAATTGTTTAGCTGCAGGTATATTTAAATCTACAATACGACCTTTAATATAAGGCCCTCTGTCCACTACAGTAGCTATTACACTCTTTTTTGTTTTTGTACATGTAATACGCACTTTAGTACCTATAGGCAAAGTACGATGTGCTAGCGCAGGTTTAATATGATCAATACGCTTACCGTCACAAGCTACTTTATTTTCAAAACCGTACCAAGAAGCTATACCTTTTTCAGTCTTAATAACTTTAAACTCTTGATGTTGTTGAATATGTTCAACAGGTACACAATGATTATATTCTTCATTAATTTCTACATATGTCTCAGTAGATAGATATAGACATAAGAATAGTATTATAGCTTTCATATACTATCTATTCTAAAATATTATTGAAAAGTAATCAACGTTTAACCTATCATTTTTTCGATATATAAAGGAAAAACAGGTGTTTCCTCGCTACCATACCCTAATACTTGCCATACTACTTTATATGTTTTTAAATTTGTTTTATCGGTTATAGTACATGTTAGTACAGCCCCTTGTTGCTCTATAAAACCACCCACAGTAGGGTTAGGTGTGTATACATCACCATCGCCGCCAGGTGTAAACCATGTAGATGTAGTTGTGCTACCTATAACTGATATAGTTGCGTTACCACCTTCACCTGCAGTATATGGTGTTTCAGTTACTGACCAAAAATATTGAGTATTGGTATCATCTGTAGGTTTTATTTGTATCCAATAACCTTTAGTCGGGCCACCAGGGCCAGTTCTTGGGTTACTTACATCTATAACTTGTACTGTAAGATTATTTAATATAAGAGATTCATTTAAACCTACGAAACCACTTGTAGAGTAGTGTACGTTGTTATCTTGTATAGCATCTAAGTTAACCGTCCAACTTGTATGACTACCCGTACCACTATGCTTACGCACATCTACAACTAAAGTTCCATTGGTATTGTCGTAACTTGATACAATACCATGCATATGTACTTCAGTATTATGAGCTATAATAACTGATTGAGCAATTGTAAACGCTCTACCTGACTCTATTGTTAAAGTTTTTAAACCGTTTGAAACAGTTAGTTCGGTTGAAGATATAGAGGCATATTTATCACCTGGTGCACCTTGCGGGCCTTGTTCACCCTGTGGTCCTTGTTCACCCTGTGGTCCAGCGTAACCTTGCAATTCTATAACAGATATAACAGGTCCGTTACCCTCACCGAAAACCCATGTACCGCTTCTTGCTGTTTGTTTCAGCGAATATGTATATGTACCTGCAGAAGGTTCATCTATAACTTGACATGCATATGGTACATTTTCATTAGAGGAACTAGATTCACATTGCACGATATGACCTATTGCAACATTATCTCTATACAAACATAATTGCGTCCAAGCGCCGTTACTTAAAGGGTTAGCATCTCCGGTGACTATTACTTGCACCGGTCCTCCATAGGTGGTTATACTTGTACTAACAATAGTTGTAGGTAGTGCTTCATTTGTTAACGTTACTGATCCGCTTTTATATTGAGAATAATTTAAAGCACTGCCACCACCACCACCGATATCTTCAGGATTAGTTATATAAACAGCTTGAGCGTAAAACGGTCTACTACCTAGATCCTCTCCTGATACTTCTATCCAAGAGTTGTTATAACCAACATTACTATTTAAAGGTGAATTAGATACTATATTAGTTAAAGTGTTATTTACAGCATAAATAGCTTGTGCATAGAGTTCTCGGTTACCGTTTTCAACTTCTATCCAAGAGTTGTTAAAGCCAACGTTGCTGTTAAGTGGTGAATTAGATACAGTATTCGTCAGAGTAGACATATACTTTTATTTAATTAAATTAAATGTTTTCTTCACCTTCTACATCTTCCCATCTAGCTTTCATACTATCTACCTTATCTAAAGGTACACCATGTATATTATTAAAGTCACCTACAGCTTTTTTAATAATAATGTTAGCGCTACATTCTTTACCAAGTTTTATATAACGTTCAATTTCCCACTTTTGAGTAAAGGTATTTGAAACAATAACAGAATTACCCTTTAATAACTCTTTTTTTACTTGATTAAAACACCAATTATGAGCAAACTTTAACAATTTAGGATCAAAAACATATATACCTTCTTTATTATAAAAGGCCATATCTGCTTCATAATGCTTTAAAGAGCTGTTTTGAGCAATAAGATTCTTAGCGTATGTAGATTTACCTGAACCAGGTACACCTCTAATTATATAAAGTGTTAAAGAAGAACTGTCGATTTGAATTCCGGCCATGCTTCACTATATGATTGTTTACTTTCATCTTCAGCGTCTTTGGTAAATTGCCAATTCCATGACAACACATCAGGCACTTTAAAACCAAAATACCGTAATACTTGTTTTTGTGTGTCTAGAACAACATTACCGTTCCAGTTTTGACCTACAAAAACAACACCTGCTTCAATATTTTTAATAACATTACTTTCTTTTAATGTTGTATGTCTTGATTCTAACCACGTTAAACGTTCAATTAAACGCGAATAAACAGCATTAGCTTGTCCCCATCGAACAGATCCAAAAAACACTACAGCATCACTCTCAAGCAAAGCTTTTGACACTTTCCATAATTCATCATCTTTATGATTAATTGATGCCCAACACCTGTGACACCCTGAAGGGTTTTTATTCTTATCTTTTAAGATAGCATCCTTTGTACCGCAATGGTAACCTTTACTATGATCACTTACATTACCTTCGCAATCATATATATGAAGTTTAGAAACATCTATAAGAGTACATTTACCAGCTAACTCTTTTTGTATATTATAAGCTACTATAGATGATTTAGGTATATCGTCAGATTTCTCCCAGCGATTTGAAGTTGTTAAAAGCAACACTTTTTCTTTTTTATTAAGATGCTCAATCATCTTATTAAGTGTTTGTCTTTCTTTTTTTTCTAAAATGTAATGGTACTTATCAAATTTCATTAGTTATTAATAATTAAAGGTTATAATTGGGTATTGCGTACTTTAATTTTGCTAAAAGAAATAAAGAAGGGTTTTCAATTTTGAAAATATACACTGCACTGTAATCATATTTTAAAAATTTTAAACCTGTAAGTTTAAAAATATTATCGCTATACACGTTTAATAATACTGAAGGTACATTACTATAACCTTTATTATATGCAAGATTTAAGGACCGTATAAAACTATCAAGATCACACCTAAGAATCTTATAAGTTTGCTCTGAGCCGCTTGAGTATGGAGTTTCAGTATACATTTATTCTCTTTTAGAAAAAAGTAACATTACTAGCCCAACACATAACGTTGACAATGCACATATTACTCTAATATTTTGATCATTCATTGCTTTTATTCTTACATTTTAAAAAACACACTTCTTGTAAAGAACATCTCTTTTTACATGCAAACAAATTATATAAATTGTTACATGTAATTAATACAACCGCTATAACTGTACCTGAAATAATAATTTGCTCAATCATATTATTTAAGCGTGCCTGGCAGGATTCGAACCTGCGACCAACGGATTAGAAATCCGTTGCTCTATCCAGCTGAGCTACAGGCACATATTTTATTAAATGATTTTATAGGAAGCTTGAGATGAAATCAATCTTTTTTAAGATAAATCTATACGCTTATGGTGAATGGAGCCAGCAACCGGGTTCGAACCGGTGACCTGCTGATTACAAATCAGCTGCTCTACCAACTGAGCTATGCTGGCGTGTGTTTTTATTTATTGTCGCATACTTTCGTATGCAATAGCTTTCTCAAGTTCTTCACCTAATTTATTTGAATCTAATATATGTAGGTTACCTTGTTTGCTATACCCATAAAGGTTACTATTTTTTTCTTCTTCAGTATATTTGATAATTTCTGCTACGTAACCACCAACAGCATGATATAGTTTTATTTCATAACTAAATGATCGATTGAGTACACTTTTTTTATTTTCTACAACCATAGAACTGAGTGGTAAGTTACTTATTTGAGTACTATTTAAACCTAGAAGCGGCTGGTTATACATAGGGTTAGTATCATCTAATTGTCTAAGAGCATCACTTAAACGGCTTTGATTATAGTCATTAACGTTATTGTTATTGTTGTTATCAGCAATCTTAGTAAGGTTTAATGATTCTTCAAACTTACTAGTTATTTTTTTTAATATTTTGTAAAGAGTCTTTTTCATAAACACGTGTTTCATCTAGTATAGATGGTTTTACAGTGTTTTCAATATGAAATGTGTTTTTATCTTCATTTTTAGACCAGTTAATCGTATCCCAATTACTTTGAAAAGATTCAAAATTACTATAGGGTCTTGGTTTGCTGCCTTTACCGTTTTGCATATTACTTTTTAATATTATCGTTTAAAAAAGATAAATCAACATTGTTGTTTTTAAGATCTTCTAGAATTCTATCTCTTTCTTTTTCACTGTTCTTATAAAGATCTTCAAATAGATATGACACATCAGACAAATCTACATTGGTTTTTATAGCTGTGTCAATTTGTTTCAAATTATCTTTATTGTTATTGTTGTTAATATTCATTTTTGGAAATAAACCTTTTAATAGATAGTACACAAACCATGAAGCTTTAAGTAAAAGTCTATATATAGACCATTTAAACGCTGTATACTTATCAATACTACAACCACCTTCACAATCACATTTCGGTAAAGTGTTTAGCTGCAATTCAGGGTCACTATCAAGTACCTCATGTATTTTTTTAGAAGTGTCTGTCCAAGGCCAAAACAACATATTAACTTTGTAGAAATTTTTGTACTGTCTTTTTAAGCTCTTTTGCTTCTTGTGGGTCAGTGCTACCTCTACCTGTATTATTAAAAATAATAAAACGATCTTTAAACAGTTCTTGGTAAAAAGGTATATTATTTTCTAACGCACAATGTTTATCTATAATAACCTGATCTTTAACTTTTCTATCTCTGTCTCTATTGCCTTGCAAACACATACCAAGAGGAGCAGTTACAACAACACACATAACATCATAACCATTTTTAACCAAAAAGTCGTATATAATCTTTTGTGCACTTGTATCAGCACCAGAACCGCTATAAATCAACCCTAAACCGCCTTCTACGTAATAATGCAATAAACCTTTGTAAGGTGATGTATCCCCATCCCCAATACTACCACCAGTTAACTGCCAAGCTTTGTCACGTATATCTTTAAGTTTTTTATCATCTTCTGGAGATAGATCTCTAAAATCTAAAAGATCATTAGAGCTGTCTCTTAAACCATGTTTTTTCAATAAATGCACTGTCGCAATATCGTTATCTATAATTTTAAGAGTGCCATCAGAAATATAATTTCTTGTTACATATGATTTACCTGCTCCAGGTGGACCTAATACAAAAATAGCTTTGAATCTATTTTTATCATGTTCACCTTCAATTAAAACATTTTCAACTAATTCTTGAAATTGCATACTTACTTCTTTTTATGCTCTTTAAGATATATATTAACGTGGTTTTGTACAGTCTTAAATTCACCTGTATGAAATCTACAAACAGTAATATACGGATAAAAATAAACTTCTAATTCAGGTGTGTTTTTAAGATATTGCACTGCTACAAAATTGCCTTCTTTAATTTTTAAATTAAAAGCTCGTACGTTTTTACTTTCGTAAACCATATTGATATTACTATCCAATAAGGCTTTACTTTGACGTGTAGAAGTCTTTGTGTGCATATATTTATTTATTGAGAAATAATACTACGATTAAGAATGCTTCTACCGTTATTAATTTTAATTTTTGTTGAAACAATTAAGTCAGTATAAAATTTTTCTGCTTCTTGTCGTGTATTGAAACGTGCTGCTACTGAAAAATCTTTGGTAGGATTAAAACTTGAAACATGCCCTTCAATACATCTCACCTCCCAAACCTCACCACAATCTTCTACAGTTACACTATATGGTGACATAATTGTTTCTTTAATAACAATGTTATCTAAGTACGTTGTTGTTTTAATCATAATAAGTGCTTCTTTGAGATGTATATTATATATGGTTAAAGATGTTTTTTAAATTAAACAAATCTTTCTGTAATTCGTAATTCGTAATGCTCAACTGTAAGTTTACTCACAAAACGCTCACACGCACGTTTACAATCTGCGTAGTATATAGGTACCCATTCACTATTGCGTAATTCTTCAACTACATATTCTATGTCTTGCATAGATCTATTTTATAATAATTTCAGGTAAATCGCAATATTCATCTTCATTAAACTCATCAATACTTTCGTGTGTGAAACTTATCGGTTCCCATAGATACTCATCTGCTATTGCTTCAATTACTGATTCTTCAGTATTTATATCCCATTGATCACTTAAAGCGACTACTATTACTTCAGGTAGAGATTCTTCGTTTGAGTTCCATTCAATATTTGTAATAAGGTATCTATAATCCATAATTAAAATTCAACAATTAATTATGTTATTTAAACACTTTTACTTTTTCAACTCTTTTGTTTAGATAATTTGTCTTCAACTCTTTTTATTAAAGTGTTTTGTTCATTATCTAATAAGTCATCGTAACGCTTTATACGTTCTAAAAATTCAATATGTTTATCATTTATATGAGCATTGCTATATGCTAAACTTCTAAGATAAAGAGTTACTGAGTTTAAATATTCGCTTTTATTCTTAAAAGAAGAAGATTTAGGTATTGTTTCACCTGAAACTACTTTATCGCTATATTTAGTAAGGGCTTTAATACCTTTTACACTACCCAACAACGCTAGACCTGCAGTAGCAATAGCTAGGAGATCATTGATAGTTTTCTTTTGCTTTATTTGTTCGTGAACTTGAGAGTACGCTTGCTCTAATAGATATTGATCTTGTACTCTCATTTTTATATTTAAGCAAAATATTATGTAATTTTCATAAACTCATTTGTTTGAGTCACTTTAATTACTGCAAATTCTTTTTCAGGGTCTTTAAGAACATCAAATTGCTTTAACATATAAAATTCTTTAAGCGCTTCTCGTTCGTTAGAATAAGTTGTACCTTCAGAACATGCATGCAACTGTTCAATTGTGCTTTTTTCAGTAATTACATTGGTATCTGCAATAATATACCAAACATCCTTATGTGTAATGTTTTTCATATTTTATAGGGTTGATTCGCAATACGTACAAATCTTTACGCCTTCTTTTTCATAAATAGCTCCCATACGGCATTTAGGACAATGTTGTGTATCTACAAACATATTTTGACCTTCAGCTACAGTTTTATTGACAAGTGTTACTTGATATTCAGCTGAAGGACAAAAAGGAGCTGCAGGTGGTGATAGATACGTCTTACTATCTTTAAGAATTTCATTCAACTTTATTTCTTCTTTAGCTGGAGTAAGAGTACTTGTATATGGCACGCTTAATCCCATTAGCAATACTCCAGTAGTCAATAATGCAATAGTTGTGAATCTTTTCATATTTTTATAATATATTGTTTTTATATTTTTATCAATTGTTTTTTCTGATAAGAATATTATATATGTTTAAAGAAGATTTCTATATAAAACTATTTTACATCAAAGTTATTTTGATCATCTTTACTCACAACATCTTCATGTTTATATAGCCTATTACAGTAATGACAAGGTTTTTCAGGTGCTTTCTCTTTACACACTTCAGTCCAGGCAAAGTCACATATCCAACAATAAAAAGTGTATAACATTTTCATATGTGATGTTTTTTAATGTATTCTAAAATACTATCTTTAATGTCTTTATCTAACCATGAAGCTTCTTGCATCCGATAATCTCTTATGTCACATCTTTGTAATTCAGTACAATTCTTTTTATATGTTAAAGTCACGTAAATATTAGTATTATACTTCTCAACATATATCTTTATTGTTTTTTCTACAGTCTCCTGTTGAGTGCATTCTATAAAAGTAAACATTTATAGATATTTATATGAAATGGTGCACAGTGAGGGATTTGAACCCCCGACCAACTCGGTGTAAACGAGCCGCTCTACCCCTGAGCTAACTGTGCAAACAGGTCCCCCAGGATTCGAACCTGGACTAGCTGAGTCAAAGTCAGCTGCGCTACCCTTACGCTAAGGACCTACATTGAAAATGGCACGCCCTGTAGGAATCGAACCCACGTCAACGCTTTTGGAGAGCGCAGTTTTACCATTAAACTAAGAGCGCAAATTAAACTGGCGGGTGCGGTAGGATTTGAACCTACGGTACCGTCTTCCGGTACTTCAGTTTTCAAGACTGACGCGATAAACCACTCTGCCACACACCCGTAAAACTTTTGGTACTGTTGGAGGGATTTGAACCCTCATGCCTTTCGGCACTAGATCCTAAGTCTAGCGCGTCTGCCAATTCCGCCACAACAGCATAAATCACCAAGACACGATCATATTATATACAGGTCCATCTTCAGGCCATTCTATAGTATAACCTAATCTTTGCAAAACTTTAGCAACATGATAATAATCACCACCTGATTTATATTGTTCACCATCAGATAAAGTAACCGAACTATCACCGTTTTCAGCTGCTGTTTTTACAAGCGACAAAAGCTCACGTATTTTATTTTCTATTTCAATTTCAAGAGATGGTGTAGCAGGTTCACCTGTAACACCTCTTGTAGTTTCGCGTGCTTGTCTTGCTGTTAACATATAAATTTATTTATTACATATTAAACACAAAGCTCGTAAAAGCCAACTTTTTCAGGAAGATTTTCTGCTTCAATCCAAGGCCCTTCTGCACTATCCATTTGCACTCTTAGTTTATCATAATCAATCTTATGAATTACTCTAAGGTACGTAGAAATAGTCCCAGGTTTATTAAGATCTGGCCAGTCTACAATAGAGTTGCTTGTTACAACACGTGAACTTACAATGAATATGATATTTTTTTTAGACATAGATTTTTTAAAAGAGTTGCTTGTGCTGCTGCCACACATTACAGCAGCACAAGCTTTAACACACACACACTGCACTGAAAATTATTCTTTATTTACACCTCTAACATTAAGACTTACACGCACGCTCGGTTTGACAAAATAACCATCTCGTTGGGTTTCTACAACATCAGCCTCTACTTTACCGCTTTTAAGTGTTACTCCCATCTTATGCAGACCTACTAGATGCATTTTAAGCTCATCTACTTCTGCACGCGCTTCTCGAGCTGCACGTTCTGTCTGTCGGCAAAAATCTGCCGCTGCAGCATACTTAATAATGAGATTTTTAAGCTCTTCTTTAGTGATGTTATTCTTGCTCATATTTATATTATAATATCATATAGAGGATTTCTATATAAAACCATTTAACTTATAAAGTATTTTTAAGCTTAAAAAAGATATATTGTTTTCTATCTACGATAAAAAAATTGTAATAAACTGTCTGATTTTTACCCTTGACTATAACACCTTTAAGTCGTAGACCAGAAGCCTTTTCAAACTTTTTAAGTTCACGACTAAATACGCGCGGAGAACGTGGTTTGTTTAACAATACCCAATCTACTATTTTTGTACTATGTAGTCTTACTATCCTACGCATTATTGTAATATTTATTACAGTGAATGTATTGGATACTTTTAAAAACTAAACTAAAATATAGTACCGCTATGGACAACTACTTAGAAAACTTCTATACAAAAAGTAATCAGTTACTGTTAGAAACACAAAATTATTCAAATCTATCACACACTCAAGCTATTGCATATGTACAAAACCTATGTGAAAAACTAATTGATAAAATTAATAACTTTGCTGAAGAGAACAAAAACTCTAAAAATATTAAAAATATTACATTTGATGTAAGTTCTCTAGATATTTACGCAAATTACGAATTATGGGACAGCGATCAACTTAAAAATGCAATAGATACCCTTGTAAATGCTAGATACAACTTACTTGCAAACAAAGACAGTCTATCTCATTGGGAACCTTTGGTAGGTTAAATATGCTCTGATGCTTTAGATACACGGTGAATACCACTACCTCTTCCTGTGTATCTTCCGTAGGGATTGTATCGTCGATATTCTGAAAAGTTGTCTGGTGATACTACTTGCAAAGTGCCTCCAGTCTTATGATCAAAACACATAATACCTTTAATGCTTTTTTGATTGTGTCCTTTTCGTGCACAACCAATACACACTGTAGTTTCAGGTAAAGCTTCTAAACGCGCAGGTTCAATATTATAATTACATCCAGAGCATTTCATATAAAAATATTTTAATTGTTTAAAGAGGCTTTTTATATATTACTCTTAAGCTTCAACAATATAGTTAATATTGTATTTTAACACTGACAACAAAAATTTACGAGCATCGTTTACAGTAGCCTTAACTGTGTATGTTAATTTATCATTAATAATCGCTAATCCTTCACTGTCTTTTAACATTGTAAGACTAAAATTCTCTTTAAAAAAGTTATTAATTTCTGTAGTAGCACCAATTGTACTAATTAAAGAGTTTATAATATCATCCCACACTATAATAACACTATTCATATTTTAATGTAAAAAATATCTAGCAACTTTATCTCTTGAAAATAAAATAGGACCTTTTAATGTTTCATACACTTTAAAAAATAATGAATTTAAAGTGTCTGAATGTTTTTCCCATTGTGGTAAAGATTTTGATTCAGCTAATTTTTCACCTGCAGCTCTTACTTTTTCGTAAATAAAATTTATAATTTGTTTTTCAATTTCTTCCATATTGGACCTACGCACAAAAGCCTATCTTACGTATTGGTTTATCACACTTAGATTTTTCTTGACTATAATTATAAGCATCTGCGATAGTCATTTCTTCAAAAGTTTCAATATTAAGATTGTACTTTTCAGATAACTGCTTTACTCTATCAGCTTTAAGCTTTTTAAATTCATATTCAAGCTTCAAGCGACCTTTGCGTAAGATTGCTGGATCAATCAGACTACGATCACAATTGTATGTTGCAATAATTGCAAGCTTTGTTAGATCTGCATATAAACCATCTGTAATGTTTAAGATTGCAGCTACAGTTTCAGAACTTGAGAAACCATCTTCAGAATCTCGTTTCAATAGTAGTTTTTCTGCATCTTCAATAACCAAAACCGCTCCCTGATGTTTATCTAAAAACAGATCTAACATATCTATAGAGAATACTTCTCTGAACAAATGAGGCGGCACAAAGATAAATTGTCTGTCCACTATACCTGTAAGAGATCTAATAAAAGAAGATTTACCTGTACCAGGTTCACCATGAAATAAAAACAAACCAGAATC
>JACCEE010408012.1_pt1 | contig 14249 bp, 16 predicted proteins | sample 7449931 | NCBI WGS metagenome assembly JACCEE01 (sample SAMN15323457, study PRJNA562643) | freshwater metagenome | isolation source: river surface water | place: USA:Blue River Watershed | collected 2017-08-19 | reverse complement strand
TGCATCGGTGAAGGTCACTTTGAATTTCTCAGCGGCGAAGGCGCCGCCTGTCAGCGACAGTGACGAAAGCGCAATAGCGCTACGGGTAGCCGTGAAGAGCATCTCGCGTCGAGTGGTCATGTGAACTCCTGGATGGGGACTGGGCGTGATGATGCGAGGCCAGAGTCCGGAAGTCCTCACGAAGAGTTAAACGAATCGTGAACTCTCGAAGGCGCCGCTCGCAGACAATGAGGAATGCCGAACCCACGCCGCATACTTCTTGTCGAGGACGACGTACACATCGCTGATGTGCTCACGCTGCATTTGCGTGATGAAGGGTTGGAGGTCCTCCACTGCGCTCGCGGAGATGAAGGGCTCTTGCAACTGGAGCGCGGAGGGTGGGACGCGCTGGTGCTCGACCTGATGCTGCCGGGCGTGGACGGTCTGGAGATCTGCCGCCGCGCCCGGGCGATGACTCGTTACACGCCCATCATCATCATCAGCGCCCGGTCTAGCGAATTGCATCGCATCCTAGGTCTGGAGCTCGGCGCCGACGACTACCTCGCCAAGCCGTTCTCGGTGCTGGAGCTGGTAGCGCGGCTACGGGCACTGCTGCGGCGCGTTGATGCGCTGGCTCAAAACGCTCGGCTTGACGCCGGTAGCCTGTCAATCGGTGATCTGGAGATTGAACCGATTGCACGGGAGGCCAAGCTCGCTGGTGCAGTCTTAGAGCTTACGCCTCGTGAGTTCGACTTGCTGTACTTCTTTGCACGGCAACCAGGCAAGGTGTTCTCTCGCATTGATTTGCTCAACGCTGTATGGGGCTACCAGCATGAGGGCTACGAGCATACGGTCAACACCCACATCAACCGGTTGCGTGCGAAGGTGGAACCAGACCCGGGCAACCCCCAACGCATCCTGACAGTGTGGGGACGAGGCTATAAGTTCGCAGAAGCAGGTAGCCCGGCATGAGGCTGACGGTCACACAGAGGCTTTCGCTGACATTTGCTTTGCTTCTGCTTCTGTGCAGCGGCATGTCAGCATGGATTCAGCTGCGCTCAAGCCGCATGCATGAGATGGAGGTGGTGCAGGGCCTGTCGCGCGACCTGGCCAGCAGCATCGCCCGCGACACCCAGCTCACCGATTCACACGGCCTGATGCCCGACGCCGTACGCCGGCTGTTTGACCAGCTGATGCTTGTCAACCCCAGCGTTGAAGCTTACTTGGTCGAACCTGATGGCCGAATCGCAGGACATGCGGCGCCCGAGGGTCGCCTTAAGCGAGAGCGTATTGACCTGGAACCCGTCAGAAGCCTCTTGGCCGACCAGCCTCTGCCCATCCTTGGCGACGACCCTCGCAGCTCGGACGGGCGGAAGGTGTTCAGCGCTGCGCCGCTACGCGTTGGAGATCGAGACGTTGGCTACGTCTACGTGGTGCTCCTTGGCGAGGCGCATGATCAGTTGAACGCGCGTGGTTCCAAACATGCAGTGCTAACCACAGCACTTTGGTCCATCGCGATGGTCGCTTTGTTGTGCCTGGCTGCAGGTCTCGTCGCATTCACCTTCATCACGCGGCCATTGCGGCGGTTGACGCAGTCGGTTCGAGGGTTCGACATCAACGGTCCGCCACCTGAGCTACCGCCACGGCCCGCAATGTCAGTGAACAGTCGCGACGAGATTGCAGTCCTGGATGGCGCTTACCGCCAGATGGTGGGCCGCATCGGCCAACAGTGGCAGGCTCTAACCCGTCAAGACCAGGAACGTCGAGAGTTGATCGCGAACGTCTCGCATGACCTGCGCACACCGCTGTCTTCTCTCCACGGCTACTTGGAGACGTTGCTGCTTAAAGACGCCACTTTGGAGCCAAGTGAACGACGCCGCTACCTGCATATCGCTATTGATCAGAGTAGGAAGGTCGGGGAGCTGGCCCAGAGCTTGTTTGAGCTGGCACGGTTGGAGTACGGTTTCGTGCAGCCAGACTTCGAGTCCTTCACGATGGTGGACCTGGTCCAGGACGTATTTCAGAAATTCGAACTCCGAGCCGAGTCCCGGCAAGTGGCGCTTAAAGCCACCTTTCCGCCTCAGCTGCCTCCCGTGCGCGGCGATTTTGGGCTGATTGAGCGAGCGCTAAGCAATCTGCTGGATAACGCGCTCCGCCATACGCCGCAAGGCGGCTCTATCGAGGTCACCCTGACCTCAATGGGCAACGAACAGCAGGTGATGGTCACTGACACGGGGCCTGGTATCGCGCCTGAGATGCGGGAAGCAATTTTTCAGCGTCCGTTTGTGGTCGGGGGTGCACGTCGGGATGGCGGGCTCGGTCTGCGCATCGTCCATCGAATCTTGGAGCTGCACGAGCGGAGCATCGAACTGGTCGATTTGTCTGACCCCGGTGCCGCCTTCCGCTTTTCCCTACCGATAGCGCGCTAGGGCTAGCGGCTTTTTGGAGGAGCGGGGACTTAGTAGTCCAACAACTTCCGCCCGTCGACCGCAATCAACCGGTCTAGGCGAATGACGGCGTTGTTGTCTGCGTACAAGTACTCGGCGCCGTCTTTGGTTCGGACATCGAGCACCACGGCAGTAATGCTCGCTGGCTGACCCGCCTCGTCAAGGTACTCAATAGCAGTCCGCCGGCGTAGGGTCGCCGCGGCTTCTAGAAAATCGTGAAACTCACAGCTAATCGGCTGGTAGTCGCTCATGAATCGTCCTCCGAAATTCTTGCTGAGGCTAGGTTGCCTATTTTGGCGGTGTCTGAGCAACTGATGTCGGGATTTCCACGTTTGCCGGCATATTGACACGCCGTTGATGCAACTCCTTCTGTGCGGGTGCGATGTCATGAGTCGCGTTGCACTTCACCAGTTTCTGGGCCTGGGCCGACCTTGGTCGCACCGAGGGCACAGGTGGATCGGTTCAAGACGATAGGTAAACGATTCTGGACCCATTGGTAATTCCATTTTCGTACCCTCGTGCGATCGGAATACCGGGTCTATCGGCTCTGGGAATGTCCACGGAGTAGAACTGGCGCCAGCGGCAGCCCACAACTGGATCGACGTCTCGTGGCTACTCAAGCGCGTCAAGAACACCGATACGTCCATTTACCTCACCGAAGTCGAGCACTTGCATAACGTCACGGCCAACCCATTGAATCCGAGCCCTCAAAGAGTCGCCGTTGGACCCAGCAAGCCGACGCAACCAGCATTTCGATGAGCCCCCGGCCGTCCTCAACTTGGACGAGCGGTGGGCGATACGCCAGAAGTACTACTCCCGCCGCCTGTCGGCAACATTTATGCGAGTTTGCTCTATGAAAATTGCCCGCCGTCTTTATGTCCTTCTTGCGGTCACCTGCCTCGCGCTGCCGTCGCTCGCCGCTGATTTGCGCGCCACACCCGAAGAGGCCAAGGCCATGCTGACCAAGGCCATAGCCCATGTGAAGGCCGTCGGGCCTGACAAAGCGTTGGCCGACTTCATGGTCAAGTCTGGTCCCTGGGTCGACCGCGATCTCTACGTCAGCGTCTACGACATGACCGGCAAGACTTTGGCGCACGTCAACCCCCGCTTGGTCGGCAAGGACAACATAAATCTTCAAGACGCGAACGGCAAGTTTCCCATCAAGGAGCGTTTCGAGATCATCAAGGCCAAAGGCAAGGGCCAGCAGGAGCTAGCCTTTCTGAACCCGATGACTAAGCAGATCGAATCCAAGCTGATGTATTTTGAAAAGGTCGGCGATCTTGTCCTCTCCTGTGGTGCCTACAAACCCATCTGAGCAAGACATGAAGCCCCACATTGGTCGTTCGTCAATCGGCGCCCAGATCGGCCAGGCAGTCGGTGTCGTCATCGTCGGATTGCTTGTGGTCATCTGTGCAGGCCTTTTCGGCCTACACGAGGTCGGCAGCAACATCGCCGAGTTGGTGAACGTCAGCACGGTCAAAAGCGACCTGTCGTCGCAGCTGCAACTGGACATCGTCCGTCGCGTGGACACCGTGCGCAACATCGCGCTGACGCAGGAAGCCAACGCGATGCAGAGCGACTTGCAACGCAGCGATGAACTGGTCAAGAATTACGCGGCAAACCGCGCCAAGCTGCTCGCGCTTAAGCTATCGCCGGCCGAGAAAGCCGCGCTCGACAAGGTCGATGTCGCCGATGCCGCGGCCGCGCCGTTCCTGAAGCAGTCGCTGGCGTTGGCGCGTTCGATGCAGCCCGAGTTGGCCGCCGAAATGCTGACTGGCAAGCTAGGTCCTGTGCAAAAGCAGTGGATGGCCGCGCTCGACGAACTCGAGGCGGCTACCCAAGCCGGCCGTGCCAGCGTACTGGCTGCGACGCTGCATTCACGCCAGCTTACATTGGTCAGCATGTGCGTCGCGGGCGCCCTGGCGGTCGGCATCGGTGCGTTGTTGGCCACCTTGCTCGCCCGCCGCATCTCGCGCCGGCTGCAGATGGCGATGTCGGTCACCCAGCACATCGCGGACGGCGACCTGACCTCGCACGTCGAGCATGGCGGCAGCGACGAACTGGCACAGACGCTCGCGGCGCTGGACGGAATGCAGAGCAAGCTGCACGGCACGATCGGCGAAGTCCGCTTGGCGGTGATGGCGATCGAGAACGCCGCTGGCGAGATCGCGTCGGGTACCAACGACCTCTCGGTCCGCACCGAGCAGACCGCAAGCAGCCTTCAACAGACCGCAAGCTCGATGGAGGAACTGACCGCCACCGTGAAAAGCTCGGCGGACAACGCGGTCGTAGCACGCCAATTGGCCGAATCAGCATCGCGGGTTGCGGAACGCGGCGGCGCAGTGGTTACTCAGGTGATCACGACGATGCAGGACATCAACACCAGCTCGCGCAAGATCAGCGACATCATCGGCGTCATTGATGGCATCGCGTTCCAGACCAATATCCTGGCCTTAAACGCGGCGGTCGAGGCGGCTCGCGCGGGTGAACAGGGTCGCGGCTTTGCGGTTGTCGCCAGCGAGGTGCGGGGTCTGGCGCAGCGATCGGCACAGGCGGCCAAGGAGATCAAGGGCCTGATCGGCTCCTCTGTCGATAAGGTCGAAGCCGGCTCCCGGCTGGTCGGCGACGCCGGTGCGACGATGTCCGATATCGTCGCCAGCGTCCGCCGTGTCAGCGACGTCATCGCCGAGATCTCGCGGGCCGCCAGCGAGCAGACCCAGGGCCTCGGACAGATCAATATCGCTATCGGTCAGCTCGACACGATGACACAGCAGAACGCGTCCCTCGTCGAGGAGAGCGCGGCGGCTGCGGAGAGCATGCGCGAGCAATCGGTGCGGCTGGCAGAGGCGGTCAGCGCCTTCAGGCTGCACGCCATCTGAGGTTCTGGTTGTCGAACTACGTTGCTTGCATCGCAACAGGAGCAAGCAATGAAAGCAATTGGCTATCGGATCGCGTGGAGCATCGATCGCGACGATTCCTTTGTCGGTAACGAACTGCACGAGCTCGTGGAGGCCGGCACGACGCGCGGAAAGTACGTGCTGGAGATTTTCTGATGAGCAACGCAAAAAAAATGGAGGCCAATCAATGAGCACCCCGAAGGCTTACGTGATTTTCATCAAAGAAAGCATGCACGACGAAGTCGAGATGGCGCGCTACAAGGCGGCCGTCGGCGCGAGCTTCAAGGGCCACTCTCCCGGCTTTCTTGCAGCTTACGGCGAATTGGAGGTCGTGGAGGGCGCGCCAGCGGAGGGAGTGGTAATTCTTGAGTTCGCGGACATGGAGAAAGCCCGCGCGTGGTATCACAGTCCAGCCTATCAAGAAGCGGCGCGGCATCGATTCGCCGGTGCCATATACCGCGGGATGATCGTCGAAGGAACTGCTCCGCCAAGATGAAACCATGAAGCTTCGCTTTGTCGTTTATGCGTGTCTGACTGCCGTCGCGCGCATAGGTGAGACATGTTCTGCACACGGACTTGACCTTGAATCTTCGAACAGTCGATTTGAATCTATTGGTGGTGCTCCAAGCACTACTCGACGAGCAACACGTCTCACGCGCGGCACGGCGGCTCTCGCTTTCGCAGCCTGCGACTAGCAATGCACTCGAGAGGTGCAGGAGTGTGTTCGGTGATCCACTTCTTCATCGAGTCGCAGGTGAAATGCGATTGACGGATAAAGCCGAAGCTTTAAAAAACCCTCTGAATGAAGCGCTATCTTCTGTTGCAGAAATATTCGGATGCACTCCAGCTAATGGAGTGATGCGACAAACGATTCGGCTGGCGATGGCCGATCAACCCGGAACGACAATTCTAGTTTCCATAGTACGCAGAATCGGCGATACGAATCCAAATCTGGACTTGATACTCCTGCCATGGCGCTCCAAGGATGATGCACTTAATCGCTTGGAAAATGGTGAAGTGGATATAGCGGTGTCAGACTTTGGTCTCCTGGCACCAGAGTACTGTCAGGTCAAACTTCGAGCCGACCCCTATGTAGTTGCTATGAGACGATCGCACCCAGCCGTCGATGGATTTGATCTAGAGAAATGGCTTGCGTGGCCTCACATTGTTATTTCAGGGAAGGGTAGTAAGCGTGGATCACTGGAAGATATTTTAGCGAAGCTGAAGCTTCGACGTCGTGTAGGCGCCGTGGTGCCGAACTTCAAGATGATTGAGCCGTTGCTTCTCCAGACCGACTTTATTTCATTCGCACCCCGAAGTGCTTTGTCAAGTTTAGATTTGGTAGTGCTGGAGCCCCCGTTGATTGTTCCGAACTATGAAATGCACGTGGCGTGGCATACGCGACGCAATGAGGATGCAACCCTTCAGGCGATCATTGGGATAATCCGCGCAAGTTTCGGCGAGCCTGCGGCAGCTTGATCCGAATGCAAGGGACAAAGTGAATGGAAACGATCGGGGCTGATCTACGTCAAATGCAACGAACTCCGCTGGCGGAGTCGCACGTGGCGGCGCTACGTGAAGTCGGAGCTGTAGTAACTTACCTCGCAGGTTCATTCCTGTCCCGCCCGGGTGAGCCCGCCGATTGCTTCCGATACGTCGAAGACGGCGAGATTGAGTTTGTCAATGCCTACACAGATGCGCGGCATCTGCAATCAACGCTAGGCCCGACCCAGTTTATGGGCGAGATCGCGTTTCTAAACGGCGGAGCTTTGTCGATGGCAACCCGTGCAGTGCGCGACACACGTGTGATCGAAGTGCCGCGCGAGGAGATGCTGAGACTGATGGCGCAAATCCCGGAAATGTCGGACATCGTGATAACGGTGTTCGCCGCGCGTCGCCGTCGCCAGCTCGAAGAGCGAGATAGCACTCTGACGCTCATCGGGGAGGATCACGACCGCGACGTGGGTCGCATTGCGGAATTCGCAAGCCGCAACCGCATTCCCTACACCTCGCTGTCGTTAGGAAGTCCGCAAGCCACGAAGACGGCACAGAGCTGTTTGATCGCCGAGTCGAAGCCGGCAGTCATTTTCGGTCGCGACGTGGTGGTAGCCGATCCGACACCGGAGAAGATCGCGCAGCTGCTCGGTCTCAATCGTGACCTCTTCGACGACGAAAGCTTCGACGTCCTTATCGTTGGCGGTGGCCCGGCTGGTGTCGCTGCTGGAGTCTACGCTGGCGCTGAGGGCCTTCGCGCCCTTGTCATCGAAGATATCGCGATCGGGGGGCAGGCAGGTACTTCAAGCCGAATCGAGAACTATATGGGGTTTCCGACCGGCATATCTGGGGGCGACCTCATCTGGCGCGGCGAGGTACAAGCGATGAAGTTCGGTACGCGGTTCGCCATGCCGCGGCGGGTTGAGGTTCTAGAGAGGCTTGAAGACGGCGCGTTCTGCGCGACGTTCGACAACGGCCGTCGCGTCCGCGGTCGAGCGGTCATCGTGGCTGCCGGCGTGCAATACAGTCGTCTGCCAATCGAACGGCTATGCGCTCTCGAAGGCGCGGGCATCTATTACGCGGCGACCGAAATAGAGGCGCGCTACTGTAAAGGCACGCAAGCCGTCATCATCGGCGGCGGCAATTCAGCGGGCCAAGCCGCCATGTATCTCAGCCGCTCTGCCAAAAGCGTTCACGTCTTGGTCCGCAGCGCGTCGCTCGCGGCTTCCATGTCGAGTTATCTTTCCAGCCGGCTGGAGGTGAATCCAGCCATCTCGATCAACTATGGCGCAGAAGTCGTGGCCCTTCACGGGGAGCAGCACCTGGAAGCGGTCACCGTGCGGGACATGAATACCGGCATGACCCGTCAAGTTGAGACGCGGGCGCTTTTCGTGATGGTCGGTGCGGCGCCCAACACGGAGTGGATTTCAGGCCTGGTCAAGCTCGATCCAAAAGGATTTGTCTGCACGGGCGCGGAAGCCGGGGCGGCATCACCCTTCGCCACATCGCAGCCGGGCATCTTCGCCGTCGGTGACATTCGTGCCGGGTCCGTCAAGCGGGTTGCCTCTGCAGTCGGCGAGGGCTCTGTGGTGATGACTAAGGTGTGGGAATATCTGAATGCCAAAGGATGAACTACTACCCCTGAGCCAGCACAATCGCTTCTCAAGGTGAGTTTCAGGCCTGTTCCAACCCCCTTTTAATGTTTTTGCCCCATCAGCTTCCCTCAAGGGAATAGCGCACGATATTGCTACAGGCATTGCGGTCGCGCGGTAACGTGAAGCCGCTATCGCAGGTTCGACCGGACTGACGCACGACATACGCAGGGCAAGGCGGCTGCGCCGCCCTTTGAGACAGGTGGCCTGGCACGCGACACCCCGCCACTGAGTCGTGGCTCAGTGATGTACTGCACGCGAATACCGGCTGATGGTACGGTATGTGTGGGTATCTCGACGAGCTTCGAATCTCCAGGTTGCCTGGCGATCAGATAGCAAACTGACTGTGTAACTACTTCAGTGTCTGCAGATACGCGACGATGTCTGCCCGCTGTTTTGGGTCCCGCACTCCTGTCGGAAACACATTACCCATTCGATTGCCAGGAATGAGCTCCTTGGGTTTCTCAAGATGCTTGTCAATGTTTTCGGTAGTCCAGGCGATTCCAGAGTTGGACATCGCCGGAGAGTACGCATAGCCAGGAAGCTTCCCAGCTTTTCGCCCCACTACGCCCTTCAGGGAAGGGCCTATACCGGTTCCTTCACTGGTCACTGAATGGCAGGCGGCGCAATTTATACCAAACGCGAGTTTGCCGGCAGCGAAGATATTGCCGGCGCCCTGACCCGTAACGGCGCTGGCGTGGTCTGGCTTGTCTTTTGCGTGATCGCCTTTGACGGCATCCTTCGGAACGGTTGCCTGCCCCTTAGGGCCGAGCGCAGGGTAAGCGTACGTGTATACCCAATCAGAGTGTTTTGCTGGAATGTGGCAGCCTAGGCAATCCGTCTTGTAGTTGATCGATATTTGCTTTTTTGTGGCTGGATCAAACTGTGCCCATCCCCAACCGTCACCCCACAGCGGATTCGGCTGAAAGCGCTGCTTTGAATCCTTGATCATCAGGAACCAAGTTTTTTTCTCCTCCGCCCAGGACGCGTTACCCGTCGTATGCGCGGAACCCAACACTGCAGACACCTCCTTAAGAAGCACTGCGCCGTCAAGGAACTTGCCTGTCTCGTTGAAATTGGATACATCCACGGGGCGGGTGTAGACGGCATGAATCTCGGCCACTCCCGCAGAACCATTGACTGCCCAGGGTCCAATGAAAACATAGCCGTTTGGGAAATCAGCCGGAAAGCTGATATTCCCATCCGCGCTAACAAAGGACGAATACGCATCTACTCCAGTCTGCAGGCGTTCGGGTTGTTTGCACCCCGATGCGAATAGCAGAAACCCAATCGCAATGATTATCGCCCCTGCATTTTGCAAACGTTGCTTACTCATGTGGCTCCTCAATCGCATCTCGGCGTACTGTCAGCTCTGCGAGCGGCATCTGGAGAAAACTCTCAAGACTTGGCGGCGAAAATCACTTTTTAGCTATCGACAGGGTCGGCAGTGGAGTGAGAATTGGCTTGTAGAACTTGACGTAGACCATGTCTTCGTGGGCATTGGCCATGTGGCAACCCGCGCACTGCTCAACCGGTTTGTTGGCAGCTTCGACCAGATATGGCGGAGCTGCGTGATTGAAGTTGAAATAGCCCCAGTTGTTTGTTGCCGAGAAGCGCTTGCTGTCCTTGACGGCTACATCGAGACCATTGACAGGTCCAGGAAAATATCCTCGACCAGAAGGTGCAATGCGCGATCCGTCCGGAAAATCGCCTTTGGGATCGTCAACCAGTTGCAGTTCCTTGATCATCATCGTGCCTTCTGGCCACTTGCCTGTCGCGCGATAGGCCTTAAACGCAGCGGGCTGGACGTACACATTGTGAAACTCAGGGAAACCCGCTTTGCCATCGTTTAGACCGTGAGGCGTGAATGGGGCGCCGATGAAGACCATCTCTCGGAAATCTTTTGGTTGGACCAGTTTCCCATCTGAAGCCCAGACAGGCGGTACATCAATCTCTGGGTATGCTGGATCCGTTGCAACTGCTAATGCGACACGCTCGCTCATGCGAACAGGGGCGGCTGCGCTGGCATCGTCGGGCTTTTTTCCACAGGCCGTTAGAAAGAGAAGCGACAGCGATAGTGCAATACTTCCAAGACCGCCGAAATATTTTGAGTAGAAGAGACTCATGAATACCCCCGTTTAAATAGTTGGAAACAAGTGCGCAGCAATACTCCACAAAAGTCTCAGGAGGATTTGGCGCTATCAGACTAGCCGTTGCAGGTTCGCTGACAATTAAGTCCTTGTCCAATTGGCATTCAAAATATTCCGCTATTGAAGCGCTCAATGATCTATGTGCGCACCTCATGCGCACTTACTGTTGTCGTACACAGGACGGAAGAAAATGCTTAATTGCGTCGAGATCACTACCGCAGGTACTTCATGCGCGTCAAAGTAGCTATCACGTCCAAGCCGTAGCTCCCGCCCGAGAGCGTCCCACTGGACTCGTCTTCTCCGACCGTGGTCGGGGTGAACGCGGTCGGGCAGGGAGGTCTCAGGAACCCACTTGTCTTCAAAAGACCGCCGCGGCCGAGATCCCGGAAAGTCTGGTCTCGCAGGTCCTGTTGGCTAGCTTGAGCGACGATCGATTCGGGGCTCCCATCGTGGTTCCGTGCTCGCGCCACAATCGTTCCCAGGGGGAGAACCAGAAGCAGTTCGTCACGACATGCCGTCTGGTCGCTGCAGCGCTGCCCGCGATGGCCGTCAACAAGTGCACCTCGCCCATCGGCGCGATGACGTTTCAGGAGGCGGCTGTCCCACCAGGCAGTCTGGGTTAGTCCATCGGAACGCTGACCGGCAAGACCAGGCCGCCGAAGACATCAGCTGTTCTCGAGACCTTGCGTTGGCGATGTCTGAGGAGGGCCTGAAGCGGGCGGTGGCAGAAACAACCTGAAGGACCCACCGTCCGCAGAGTTCAAGGATGTCCGGGTCGTTGATGGAAAGGTCCTCTGCGAGCAAGCCAATGTGAAGAACGCGCACGCTGGGCACGTTGATCGGTCCTGGTCTTGGCTGCACTGAGGAGCGCTGATGAATCGGTTCAAGACGATGGGTAAACGCTACTGGACCCGTTGACCGTTCAATTTCCATAATCTATCGAACTGGGGGCATCTTGACTATGTACTGTGGCGGCGTCACGGACGAGCTGAGACTGACGCTGTGGTGCGCCACGGACGAAGTAGTCGAGCAAGGCCTGGGCCTGTTCGGTGTTGAAGTAGTTGAGGCAATTTGATGTCAAAGGTCCGCGCCAGGTCAGCGAACTTCGCGCTTCAATACACAACATGAGCAGCAGCCTTCGAACCCTAGTTACACAGCACGCCGGTGATGGTCGGTTGGAGGCGATCGTGCTCAGACCGAAGCGCCGTGAGCCGGCTGTGTGGGGCGAACGCGTCCAGATTGAGCCGGGCCGCGGGGTGCTAGGCGACCACCGATCTGAAAAGCTTCGGGTCGGTGACGAGTTTCTTCGCCGCGAGGTCACCCTTATCCAAGCCGAACACCTGCCGCTTCTTGCGGCCTGGGCAGGTCGGGATAGCGTTGACGCTCGAGAACTGCGACGCAATCTTGTCGTCGGCGGAATCAACCTGTTAGCTCTGGACTCACCTTTCCCCGGCGACAGGCGGCTGGTTCGGATTGGCGATCAGGTGCTATTGGAGGTGACAGGGCCTTGCGCTCCGTGCTCACGGATGGAGGCCATCCTCGGTCAAGGTGGATATAACGCTATGCGTGGCCACGGCGGCATCACCGCTCGCGTTGTCCAGGGCGGGTGGATCCAAGTCGGCGATTCTGTGCATTCGCTTAGCGAAGCAGATGCCTTGCGCAAGACGGTGATGGTAGGGCGAGGTACCAATTCTCCCACTCACCCCTCTGAGTGACGGCATGTTGCACGAACCGAACTAGGAGACTTAGTGAAAGCAAGGACGTTCGATGAGAAGGATCTTGGCTCGGGGCATGTCCACCGAGTAGACCTGATGCCACCGGCAGGCCAAACCAGGAGCGACGTCTCGTGGCTACACATGTGCATCAAGCATGCTGAAACAGCCGCCTACCTCGTCGACGTTGAGCACTTGGATAAGGTCACGGCCGACGCAATGCTGCAGGAGGAAACGCGGTCCCGGATCCTGGCCCAGGACGACGGAGTCATGGTGCTGCTCAAGGCAATGCGTCAAGGCGAGGGATTCAAGCCTGAGGACATGATCAGCCTGAGGGTGTGGATAGACGACGCGCGCGTCATTACCACCCGTGAAGCTGACGTTGACCCCATTCTTGACTTGCGGGACCAACTTGCTCAGGGCAAAGGGCCAAGCACATCAGCGGGATTTCTCGCGGACTTGATTGATGCGCATCTCTCAGAGGTCGGCAGCACCGTCGACTCGCTCGAGAAGGTACTCGACGGACTCGACGCACATCGCTTGACCGACATGAAGCTAGGTGAGATGGCTTGCGGCGAGTTGGCTGCCTGCTCGCTGACGATTGCCGGATTGCTGCGTCATTTGAGCCCTCAACGAGTTGTCTTTGAGCGGCTTTCGGGGCTGAGCTATCCCTTTGTTGCCGACAGGCATCGTGCTCGATGGGGCGAGGCGCTAGACACACTGTTGCTGCTCCTTGAGTCGCTGCAGTCCTTGCGCGAGCGGATAACGATCGTCACTGCACAGGTCCAGCGTATGCAGGATCGTCATCGCGCCAGGCAGAGCCAACTCTTGAGCGTCGTGGCCGGAGCATTCTTGCCCACCACCTTTTTTACTGGCCTTCTGGGCATGAACGTCGCCGGCATTCCGCTAGCGGATCACCCTCTAGCTTTCGCCATGGTCGCGCTGATTTGTGTGGTCTTCGCGAGCGTGACGCTTTACTGCATAGGCCGCCGCAGGTGGTGGCACTCTTGAAGGCGTTTAGGGACGCAGCGTTGTTTCTTCGATTAGCTCAAAGCGATCTTCGGCAACGCGCTGCGCAGAGATGTAGACCTCTTGCAGCACTCGCTCACCGCCATATATCGCCAGCACGGTGACATGTCAGTCTGCGTCACTACGGCGCCCAGGTCGCTATCCGTCTAACCTTCTGCGGTGAGCAAGGCCCTCCAGTGACTGGACCAGTAGCTAGCACATGGCTGAAGGTCCGATGTGAAACCGATGGATGACTACTGTTTCATGACCCGCGATTGTTGAATCACGAGCAAAACTGAGCCACTAAAGGGCATCCGTCACGTCCAATTTTGAGCCACGTTATCCACCTACCCTGCTGTTTTTTGCAGCAGTGGGGTGCAGGAGTGATCAACGTGAGCACATTGAGCAAATTGCGCCGCATGGTCCACCGTGACCACCTGAGCGTGCGCGAAGCCAGCCGAAGGCTGGGCATCTCCCGCAATACAGCCGCCAAGTGGCTCGAGGCCGACGAGATGGTCGAGCCCCGCTACCCCAAGCGGGCCTCTCTTCCCAGCGTTCTCGATCCCTACAAGGAACAGCTGGCCACCTGGCTAAAGGCCGACAGCCACCGCAACAAGCGCGAGCGCCGTGGCATCAAGGCCACGTTCCGGGCACTGCAGGCCGTGGGCTACCCTGGCAGCCGAGGCCCGGTCTATGAGTTCGCCAAGCGCTGGCAGCAGGCACAGTCCGACGCGCCAACCCGAATGGCCTTCGTACCCATGAGTTTCGAGATGGGCGAGGCCTTCCAGTTCGACTGGAGCTGCGAGTACCTGTTCGTGGGCGGCATGCGCAAACGCCTGGAGGCTTCGCACACCAAGCTGGCGGCCAGTCGGGCCTTCATGCTCACCGCCTACTTCAGCCAGGCCCACGA
>JACCEE012658896.1_pt1 | contig 14251 bp, 13 predicted proteins | sample 7449931 | NCBI WGS metagenome assembly JACCEE01 (sample SAMN15323457, study PRJNA562643) | freshwater metagenome | isolation source: river surface water | place: USA:Blue River Watershed | collected 2017-08-19 | reverse complement strand
ATTGTGGAGGAAGATCCCAAAGAGATGGGCATACGCAAGGCCCTGAATCTGGGACATACCGTTGGTCACGCTTACGAAAGCTTATCTTTTAGAAAGGGAAGACCCGTATTGCATGGGCATGCCGTTGCCGCCGGTTTGGTAAGCGAGCTATATCTGTCTTACAAAAAGTGTGGTTTCCCCATGGAAATCCTATCGCAGGTGGTATATTATCTGAAGAAATATTATCCCCCGTTTTTCTTTAATTGCGACGATTACGAGGCTTTGTACGAGCTTATGACGCACGATAAGAAAAACGAAGGAGGTATTATTAATTTCACCCTGCTTTCTCAAGTAGGTGAGGTTCAGATCAATCAATCGGTAACAAAAGAAAAAGTACTTGAGTCGTTCGATTTTTACCGCGAAAGTTTTGGCATTTAATAAAAAACCACTACTTTTGCACCCGTAAAGATTACTCGGGGTGTAGCTCAGCCCGGTTAGAGTACGCGTCTGGGGGGCGCGTGGTCGGACGTTCGAATCGTCTCACCCCGACTAACTGATAATTAAGCACTTACATTAAATTGTAGGTGCTTTTTTTATGCCTTCAAGCAAAATTCTAAGTCCGATTTATGCCTTTTTCTTGCTCCTAACGTTACATTCTAGTGCAAATCAGCTGCAAATGTTGTGGATTAATTACTGATAAATCTGCTTCATTTCTTATTTAATCGTCTTACAACCTCCATTGGAAAGAGTTTTTGTCAAAATCATCTGTCATCTGTCATTTTTATGCTCAGATCCCTTTGTGGGAGCGGATTTTGAAAATGACAGATGGTGTGTGACGGATCTGTTTCATCTGTCATCTGTCATTCCGGGGCGAAAGCGTCTCGGAGGTGTTTCCAAGATACTATCTTGTATGGTTCGACAGACTGTAATAAGATCGTTGAGCACCTCCGTAAGTCCTACTTTAATCTTAAGCGGAAGTTTTAAACGTTTTCCATTCCTGAATCAGAGGTTTTCCCATAAGGATTTAATGGTTTTCATAACGATGATTAGTCGTTAACCTAAAGTATATTCTTCGTCTCTCATCTGAGTGATCATTGTCCTCCATCTGTGTGACAATGATCACTCAGCTGTGTGACTATTGTCCCTCAGTTGGAAGACGAGTAAAGTCTGGAATGAAAACGACTAATCTATGGCATGAACGGAGTTAATCCCTTAAGGGAAAATGTAAAAACAGGAAGGGTAAATCTCGTTTAAAACCCTGGTTGTACACCCGTCTCAACAGGAGTTTCCCCACCAAGGTTTAAGTCGTGTGTCCTTTGGTTATTGCTGCATACTTTTACTGTATGGAGGCCGGTTGTAATCAAGATGTGCTGTTTGAGGGATATCAATAAATATATTAAAAACCGTTATAGTTGATTTGGATATATAAAAAAAGCATATCTTTGTTTATCAGAAATAATTGGAAAATACATATACATGAAAAAGATACTGCTACTATGTTTGGTGATGTTGATGGTGCCTGCTGTTTACGGACAGGTGTCGTTCGGGGTTAGGGCAGGGATCGGTTCTTCCGCTCTTGTCCAGAAGGTGGATGGGTCGCCTGTATCGGGAGCCCGTTTTGGCTTTAGTGTGGCTGGAATGCTGGACGTTCCGGTGTATAAACGATTTTCACTAAGGCCGGAGCTTGTATTTATAAACCAGGGAGGTTCGTACGAAGCTTTCGAAAACAGTACAACGCCTACCGCCCATTCATGCTACTACTATTCCATTCAGGTACCGCTGAATGTGGTTTACTCTATTCCTATCAATGAAGCTAAGCTGGGAATTTCTCTTGGACCGAATTTTAATTATTCTCTTTTCGGGAATATGAAATCCGGACAGGCCGATTATGATATCAAATTCGGACAAACGGAGGAAAATGACCTCAAGCCCTTCGATCTGGGTGTAAATGTTGGATTAAGTGCGATTTATAAAGATGTATTCTTTGGCATACATGCCACCTGCGGAACCTTGGACCGGTTGGCCGAAAAACCTCAGGGAGCCTCTTCCGTTTATCAGAACAATATCACCTTTTCACTAGGCTATTTCTTCCGTTAGGCTTGATTTGCTTTGAGTTGTCTGTTAAAAACATAGGCAAAAGTTTTTTTATTTAAAGAAAAGCCGTACCTTTGCAAGCCGATTATTATCAAATTGTACTAAGAGTTTAATTCTTAGCATGTTGTTACTTCATGTGTCCGAAGGAGCTCATGCAAAAGAATTTGTTTTTTGAATTATTAATTAAATTAATTTTAAGCAAGTGGATACTTTAAGTTTTAAGACCATTTCTGCAAACAAAGCAACTGTAAACAAAGAATGGGTGATTGTTGACGCAACAGGTCAGTCTTTGGGTCGCCTTTGCGCAAAAGTAGCAAAGCTTTTGCGTGGTAAGTACAAACCCAACTTTACCCCTCACGTTGATTGTGGTGATAATGTAATTATTATCAATGCAGACAAAGTCGTTCTTACCGGAAATAAGTGGAACGACCGTGTTTATCTGAGATACACTGGTTATCCAGGTGGACAAATCGAATATACTCCTGCTTCATTGATGAAGAAGGGCGAACGTCGTTTGTTCGAAAAAGTAGTGAAGGGTATGCTGCCAAAGAATCGTCTGGGTGCGAAATTGCTTGGCAACATGTACGTGTATGCAGGCACTGAGCACAAGCACGAAGCTCAACAGCCTAAAGAAATTGATATAAACTCACTTAAATAACTAGTATGGAAGTAGTAAATGCAATAGGAAGACGTAAAGCTGCAGTTGCTCGCGTATTCGTTAGCGAAGGAACAGGAAAGATTACAATCAACAAACGTGATCTTACAACTTACTTCCCTTCAACAATTCTTCAGTTTATTGTTAAGCAGCCTTTGGCAAAATTGAATGTTGCTGAACAATACGACATTAAGATTAATCTTGACGGAGGTGGTTTCAAAGGTCAGTCTGAAGCAGCTCGTTTGGCAATTGCCCGCGCGTTGATCAAGATCAATCCGGAAGACAAGTCTGCTTTAAGAGCTGAAGGCTTCGTTACCCGCGATCCTCGTTCGGTTGAACGTAAAAAACCAGGTCAACCAAAAGCACGCAAGAGATTCCAGTTCAGCAAACGTTAATGTTATTTGTGAGTTTCTTGCAAGTAAGAAGCGTTTAGTATCTAAATTGTTGGGATTTCTTTTGCATGATGATTTGCCGGAGAACTACCTGACGATTGTGTGTTAAACAGAATGTAAACGATTTTAAAAACAAAACAATGTCAAGAGTTAATTTTGATCAGTTATTAGAAGCCGGAGTTCACTTCGGACACTTAAAAAGAAAGTGGAACCCCGCTATGGCTCCTTATATTTTCATGGAGCGCAATGGTATTCATATCATTGACTTATATAAAACAGTTGCTAAAGTAGACGAAGCTGCAGAAATCTTGAAACAGATGGCTAAAGCCGGCAAGAAAGTGCTTTTCGTTGCTACCAAAAAACAAGCTAAACAAACCGTTGCTGATAAGGCTGCTTCTGTAGGTATGCCTTACGTTATCGAAAGATGGGCTGGTGGTATGCTTACCAACTTCCCAACAATTCGTAAAGCCATCAAAAAGATGACTACGATCGATAAGATGACAAAGGACGGTACATTTGATAATCTTTCAAAAAGAGAAAAACTTCAGATCACTCGTCAGCGTGCAAAACTGGAAAAGACTTTAGGTTCTATCGCAGACTTAACTCGTCTTCCTTCTGCTTTGTTCGTTGTAGACGTAATGAAAGAACATATTGCTGTACGTGAAGCAAACCGTTTGGGTATTCCGGTATTCGCTATGGTGGATACTAACTCTAACCCTAACAACATCGACTTCGTAATCCCTGCTAACGATGATGCTACAAAATCTGTAGAAGTTATCCTGGGTGCAATTTGCGAAGCTATGAACGAAGGTTTGCAGGAACGTAAAGCTGAAAAGATTGACACTGAAGCTGCAGGTGAAGGCGAAGCTGCTCCTAAAAGAGAACGCAAAGCAAAAGCTGGTGTTAAGAGAACAAGAAAAGAAGACGAAGAAGCATTGAATGCACGCGTTGTTGGAAAGTTCGTTAAGGATATAGAAGAATAATATATCATCAATACTACAATGTGTCAGTCCTGCCGCTTAATGAATCGCTTCGTTAATCTGCAAGTTGACACATTGTTTTTTTTATAAATCAGAAGATTACATACCAATAAAAATATAAAACTATGGCAGTTACAATGGCTGATATTTCTCACCTTCGCAAAATGAGCGGAGCGGGAATGATGGATTGCAAGAAGGCTTTGGAAGAAGCTGGAAATGATTTCGATAAAGCAATGGAAATTATCCGTAAAAAAGGTCAGGCTGTTGCCGCAAAACGTTCAGATCGCGAAGCTTCTGAAGGTTGTGTACTGGCAGCCGAAAACGCTGGATTTGCTGCAATTGTAGCTTTGAAATGCGAAACCGACTTTGTGGCTAAGAACGAACAGTTTGTTGCCCTTACTCAGGATATCCTGAACGTAGCTATGAGCGTTAAACCAGAAACTGTAGAGGCTTTGTTGGCTTCTCCTTTGGCTGATGGCCGTGCTATTCAGGAACACATCACCGACCGTGTTGGTGTAACTGGCGAAAAGATGGAATTAGGTTTCTATCAGTTCGTAAATGGTGCAAGCTCTGTATCTTATATCCACCCGGGAAACAAATTGGCTACTATCGTTGCATTCAACGAAGCAGTTGATCACACAGTTGCCCGCGACGTAGCTATGCAGGTTGCTGCTATGAATCCGGTTGCTGTACGTGCAGAAGAGGTTCCTCAGAATGTTATCGATACAGAAATGGAAATTGCCCGCGACAAAGCTCGTCAGTCAGGCAAACCAGAAAATCTGTTGGATCGTATCGCTCAGGGTGCTTTGCAGAAGTATTACAAGGAAAATACATTGCTTCAGCAGGAATTTATCAAGGATTCTAAGATCTCAATTGAAGAATACCTTCGTCAGCAAAGTAAAACACTTACAATTCTTGCATTCAGCCGTGTTACATTAAACGTTGATTAATCTTTGTAAGATATACATCAAAATGAAAGGGCTGCCCGTTTGGAGCAGCCCTTTTTTTGCTAGAGTGTGTTGTGTATAGTAAGCTAAAGTTTGATTGGAACGCCGTTGTAGAAATCCAGAATTTTGGCTCTGAAAATATAGTTGTATTTGGCCTGGATCTGTTCAGACAAACTTTGCGAGTATTTTGTTTTGGCTTCACTATATTCGTAAACCGTACTTTTACCTGCGTTGTATTTATCTTCTGCATAGCCAAAGGCCTCTTTGCTGGCAAGCACCGATTTATCCGCTGCTTTGTACTTTTCTTGTGCTGCAGTAGCATTAAAATAGGCTTGCTGTATCTCTTTATAGAGTGTTTTCTTTGAACTTTCCATCATCAGTTCGCGGTTTAAAATCGCAATCTTGTTACTACGTACGCTGTTGCGTACCTGGAAACGGTTGAAGATTGGAATACTTAAACTGAAACCGATGGTCTTACGTTCGTTTTGTTTGATCTGATCGCTAAACGGAGTGTTTACAATATCGTTTCCTCCCGAGTAGTGATAGTATCCGTTGCTGTAGCTTGCGTTAAAGTCCAACTTGGGCAGATAGCCTGATTTTGCCACCTGCAGCATTTTCTTCTGACTTTCCAAAAGGTATTCCTGCTCCTTAATCTGCGGCTTTACGGCAACTGCATTGTTGTACACCATGTCCGGAGGCAGGATGCTGTTCATATATTTCTCAATAGCATCTTCCACAACCGGAACGCTGATGTCGAACGATTGTCCGCTACGCTCCAGTTCAAGCATCTGCGCCAGGTTCAACAGAGAAAGATTCACATTGTTTCTGGCTTCGGTAAGCGAAACTTCATCTTTAGCCAGCTGTGCTTTGATGTCGTACAACTGCGACATAGGAACCTTGCCTGCCTTTACAAGGGCATCGGTACGTGTAACCTGTTCGCTGGTTAGTGCAACCTGCAACTCGGCTACCGAGAGCAGTTCTTTATTATACAAGGCTTCAACAAAATAAGAAGCCACGTTGATGGCCAGGTCTTCTTTGGCTTTATTCAGATTTTCGGTAGAAGCCATCAAATCGAGTTTTCTGGCTTTGATATCGTTCGAAATCTTGAATCCGTCAAACACAGGCATGGATGTCTGCAGGTAAAAAGAGGAGTTGGCCGAGTTCTGATCAACAATCACACCCGTTTTGGATGGCGAACGGCCAAAGTCGAAGTTCTGTCCCAAACCGGCATTCAGGTTGGGCAGCCAGCTGTTCTTGCTGGTACTGAGGTCTACTTTTTTGCTTTCCTGATCTTGTACCTTTTGTTTAAGATCGATGTTGTGCTCGATGGCGTAGTTTATACACTCCTCGAGCGACCATTTCTTAGCTGGTTCCTGTGCCTGCGCACTCCAGCATAGAAGGAGTGCAGGCAGGTATAATTTGAATTTATTCATCTTAAGTCGTTATTAGATTATTTCTTGTTAGGCTCGATGGCAGCACCACGAATTTTGCTTTTAACGGTAAGACCTTCCGTAATTTCAATCTTAATACCGTCACTTAATCCTACTTTTACATACTTCTTTTCGAACACCTGCTCAGGTTTTTCCTGTTTTACAACCTGTACAAAGGCCGAATCGCCGCTGAATTCTACAGTGCTTTCGGGTACGGTTATTACGTTTTCTGCCTTTTTAAGTACGATTTCGGCATTTGCACTATATCCTGCACGGATAAATGCATCCCCCGGGATTGATACGGCAGCCTTTATCTCAAATAAGATGGCTCCGTTTTTCTCTACGCCTTTAGGAGATACATATTCCAGCATAGCATCAAATACCCGGCTTTCCATTGCTCCAACCGTCAAACGGATAGGCATTCCTTCGTGTATACGGCCAATTTCGGTCTCATCTACGGTTCCCTTAAAGATCATGTCGTTCATGTTGGCTACCGATGCAATAGTTGTTCCATCGTTAAAGTTGTTGGACTGGATTACTGAGTTTCCAACCTTGATGGGCACATCCAGAATCATACCTGTAATTGTACTGCGAACAAGTGTTGTACTGGCTACTTTCGAATTCTTGGCAATACCGTCGCGTATAATCTCCAAAGCATCTTGTGCGTTCTGTGCCTCTTCCTTCGCTTTCTTATAGTTGGCTTCAGACAATTCGAAGTCTTCTCTGGCAATTACACCCTGGGTATGCAGTTGTTTGTCTCTTTTATAGGTCTCTTCAATCTGCGACAGCGTAATTTGCGCAACTTTAACGCGTGATTCGGCACTGTTAAGCTGAACCATTTCCGGTATAACCTTGATTTTTGCAATAATCTCGCCCTCTTTTACCATCTGTCCGGCCTCTTTGTTAAGCTCGGCCACGATACCGCTGATCTGCGGTTTGATAAGTACTTCGAAACGAGGTTCCACATTTCCGGTTGCTACAGTTTTGGTTACAACCGTGTCTAGTTTAGGGGTCACGATTTCATATTGGGTGATTACTGGTTGTGATTTTTTCCACAAGAAATAGAAAGTACTGAGAACGGCTACTCCTACCAACACGAGTAAGAAAGTGCGTAAAATCTTTTTCACGTTGATGCTTTTCATAATCTTTGTTTATTATTTTTATTGTATTAATCTTAATTTATTATTCTTCTCTGATGGCATCTATAGCCTTAATCTGCATGGCCCGCCACGCCGGGATCAATCCGGCAACCATACCACTTATCAGCAATACGATTGAGGCATACACGGCTGTGTCTATATCTACTCCCGGATTAATAAAGAATGTCTCTCTGGTAACCTCCTGCGTGGACATGGCTTTATTGATGATATCCAGGATGAATACCCCGAAACTGAGTCCGAGCAATCCGGCCATGGCTGTAAGTGCAAGACTTTCGCTCATAACCTGCGAAATGATATTGTAGGGTTTGGCTCCCAGGGCACGTCTTACTCCGATTTCTTTGGTACGCTCTTTTACAGTCACCATCATAATGTTACTGATACCGATTACACCTGCCAGCAACGTACCCATACCAACCAGCCAAACCAGGAAGTCGATCCCGATAAACAGCATGTTGAATGTCTCGAACTGCTTGGCGATATTTACAAACTGAATAGCTTGCGGATCGTTGGGTGCAATCTCATTCTGAGCACTCAATATCTTTCTTACATCTTCAATAATGGGTTCGACCGACTGACCTGCATAGGCGCTGAAGCACAACAGGTGAAGGATATCGCCCTGGTTCAGGGTTTGCTGCATGGTGGAGAAGGGCAGGTAAATACTCTCTTCAGAACGTCCCCCCAGGTTTAGTCCGGAGGCCTTGCCTTTTATTACACCTACAATCTGGTAGTATAGTCCGTTTACCCGGATAAACTTTCCGCAGGGGTCTTGTCCCTTAAATAGTTCATCGCACACTTTTTTTCCGATATTGCAAACCTTTCTGCGGCTGTTATGGTCGATGTCGTTCAGCAAACGGCCGAAGAAGATGTCCTGACTTTCAATCTTAAAGTAATCGGGATAGATTCCTTTTACATTGTATGTGCCCGAAACCTGGCCGTAGGCCACGTTCTTGTCCGATCTGTTACCCCAGATAACCGGCGAGATCGCTTCGATTCCCTTTACATTCTTGCGGATACTCTCCACATCTCTGTTGCGCATGTTCCACGAACGGCCTTTGTTAAAGCCTTTGTATGGTTCGCTGGTCTGGTTTGAGAATACGAACACCGAGTTGGTGGCAAATCCTTTTACCCCTTGCATCATGCCGTTTTTTAATCCCGTTCCCGATCCCAGCAGCAACACAAGCATCAGAATACCCCAGAAAACACCAAAACAGGTAAGAAGACTTCTTGTTTTGTTACGGGTGATGGTAACCCAAATTTCTTGCCATCTGTCTATATCAAACATATTTCTTTTCTGTTTTATATGAATTATTCGGCTCGCATCGCTTCAATGGCTGTGATTTTAACTGCTTTTCGTGCAGGGAAATAGCCGGCCAACACACCCGCAAGGATCAGTACTCCTGTGGATATCAATGCGATGGTAAGACTAACGGTAGGGTCCCTGAACATAGATATATCGTCTTGTCCGGCGGCTTCACCCATACCGGAAGCCTGCATGCCATAGTTGATAAGCTCGGTAAGCCCGATTCCCGAAATCATCCCAACATATCCGAAGATGGCCGTTATGAGGATTGATTCGAAGATAACCAGTTTCAGGATCGAGATGGGAGATGCCCCTACAGCTTTACGTATACCGAACTCTTTGGTCCGTTCGCGTACGCTGATCAGCATAATGTTACTTACGCCTACAATACCTGCAATGAGGGTTCCGATACCAACAATCCAGACAAAGAAGATAATTCCGTTCATCATACTATTGAACATCCTGAACTCGTTGGCTGTGTTCCACATACCGATGGCACTTTTATCAGTAGGGTCAAACTGATGCCGTCTTCCCATACGCTGACGGAAACGATCTTCGAATGCCGTTGTTTCGTCTTCGGTATTCACTCCAACCACTGTAAACGAAAGCTGATTTAAACCATAACCTGCATTATACAGGGATTGTCCGGTTGAGAACGGGATATAGCAAGGAGCATCGTTGCTTTTATTGTCATCTTTATAAACACCAACCACCTGATACATCACTGTCCCTGCTTTAACGTATTTGCCTAGTCCGCTTTCCTTCTTAAACAGGATTTCTTCGATACGGGGACTAATTACAATCACTTTACGTTTTTCCACTATGTCGAGGTTGTTGATAAACCGTCCTTTACCAACCAGCATCTCTACAAAGTTGATTTTGGCATAATCGGGGAAAACGCCGTTCAGGTTACAGTTGTTAAACTCCTTCCCGTAAAACAAGGTGTCTCCATGATTGATGGTGGCCGATTTAAGGTCCACTTCAGAGTGTTCGCGGTTAAGAGCCACATAATCGTCTTCCTTGAAGCTTATCTGGCGGTTGCTTTGCAAACCTTTGTATGGCTTTGATGTAAAGCGTGGCCAAACCTCGATCTTGTTCATAGCCATGTTGCGGAAATTGTACATTACGCCGTTGCGTAAGCCGTTTCCTGCACCAAGCAGCACAATCAGCATAAAGATTCCCCATGACACGGAGAATCCGGTAAGAAAAGTACGAAGCTTATTCTTCTTGATTGTACTGAAAATCTCTCTGAAATTGTCGAAATCAAACATGGCCTTTTCCGTTTTCTATGGATTCAATCTGTCCGTCGCGCAAACGAATGATTTTTTTAGTTACATCGGCTACCGATTGTTCGTGGGTAACAATAATCATGGTCATTCCTTCCTGGTTTACATTGCGAAGCAGCTCCATCACTTCGAGTGTAGTGTGACTGTCCAGCGCACCGGTAGGCTCATCGGCCAAAATAATCTGTGGTTTGGCAATCAGCGCGCGGGCTATGGCAACACGCTGCTTTTGTCCACCGGACATCTCGTTCGGCATATGATCTGCCCAGTCGCGTAACCCTACCATATCAAGGTATTCCATTGCCAGCGCATTCCTTTTTTTCCTTTTCATACCTTGGTAATAAAGGGGTAGTGCTACATTCTCCATGGCATTTTTAAATGATATGAGATTGAAAGATTGAAAAATGAATCCAATCATCTGATTACGAAGCTCGGCTGCACGAGTTTCACTTAAATTCTGGATCAGCTGATTGTTCAGCATGTATTTGCCCGTATCGTAGGTGTCTAATATTCCCAATATATTAAGAAGGGTAGACTTGCCCGATCCGGAAGCCCCCATGATAGAGACCATTTCTCCCTTATCGATATCAAGGTCAATCCCTTTTAATACATGTAAAGGTGCACCGTTATGATACGTTTTGTTAATTCCGTCAAGATGAATCATAGTTGTAAAGTACTTTTATTTATAAGACGTATGGTTTTTAAGATAAGTTACAGAACTCAAACACTTTTTTTTATTGCACAAATATATGCACTGACTGAATACCTTGTATCACATAGTACTGACAATTAAATAAATTTAACTATTTTATTTGAAATAGTGTAGAGGAATATGCATCCAAATTGTCCATGAATTCTATGATTCTTGTCTTTTATTGGAAATAAATTATCAAATCAAGTAGAATTAAGTCAATGAGTTATAAAGCGAATAATCGTAAATTAAATAAATTGGTAGTACTTATATTTTATACTATACCTTTATCTTATAAAAAAATAAGACGGGATTGTTGTCTTCTGTTAAATCTTTAAATAATTTATCAACTATATTCTTCTCTCCAAGTTGATAGAAAATATTCCTATTTGCAATTATATTTGAGGCCCTTTCGTCTACAACAATCATGTCATCTTTGTAACGAGCTTTAGGTACACTAAAAATGCGAAAAAATGGATTACTTAAAGTCCCTGTACAGCCGAAAATTTTATCCTGTTTTTTTGAATAAATAATAAACCTAGACCAATTTTTGTAACGCTCTGAAATATTAATCATGGTTACATCCTTTAACTCTATTATTTCGCCATTAAAAAAAGGATTGTTTTCTTTATATTCTTCCCAAGAATTATCTGTAGTATTATTATCAATAATAATGGGGCTTGCTCTTTTAATATTCAAATGATAGAGCGGGCATAATCCTTTTTCCGATACATGATAAATTGTATCAGAGAATGGAGGACAATAGATCACCTCATTATCGAATTTACGGAGAGGCATGAATGTTGTTGAAGTAAAGTTTTTACTATAAAAGCTCTGAAATCCAGAAGAAAGAATATTTCCTTTCAAGTCTGTGATAATTAATTGAGGTTTATACGATACATTGTTTTTTTGAACCATATTTCCGCCAGAATAATGTCCTGCAATTATGTTGTCGTTAATGAATTCGCACCTACTAAACCAAAACGGAAACTTTACTGATTTAATGAAATTACCCTCTAATCCAAAATACTTTAAATTTCCACTTCCCATATCAACAACGACAACTGTTGACCTATCGGGAGTTAAGAAAACATGTCCTAAATAGGCATATTCCCCGGGGCCTTGTCCTAATTTGCCTATATTGTTCAGGTATTTTCCCGATTCGTCATACACCGTAATCGTTTTGGAAACATCAAAATCAACAACAATAATTTTATTGTTTACAAACAAAATCTGCGATATCGCCCCAACGAGATTGTCTCCTGTAGTTTCAAGTTTTACAAATGAGACAAAATCCATTAAACTATCGAAAGGTAACGTGTTTTTGTCTAAGTCAATATCAAGCTCTAGCACCTTGTTATCTGCCGTTTTTAAAGGCAAAGAAGGTTCTTTGTGCAATTCTTTACAAGAGAACAGGCATATACAATACAAGAATGCAAACCATAAACAGTATATTTTCATGTGATACATAATTAGGTTAATTCTAAAATTTATTTCTATATTCGATATTTTCTTATTAAATATTATGTTACAGTTGACTGACTAAAACTCAGCATTATTTATTTGATTTCCTTTTTTGAATACCGAATAACACAGAATTGGAAGTAAGATATTAACTATACATAAAATAATTACCGTAATCTTTTGCATATCTTTAAACTTTTATTTTGTAAAAAAATAAGACGGGATTGCTGTCTTCTGTTAAATCATGATATAGATTGTCAATTAAACTCTTTTCACCAAGTTGATAGAAAGCGTGTTTTCCTTCTAGTATAAAAGTCGCACGCGTGTCAATGACTATCATATTTTCTTTGTATCTAGCCTTAGGAGCATCAAATAAGTAAAAAAAAGGACTATGTAGAGTTCCATCACAGGTAAATACTTGCTTTTTCTTTTTAGAATAAATAGCGAATCTAAGCCATTTTAAATGAGGTTCAAAAATATGAAATATAGCTGCATCCTTCAATTCAATAATATCTCCATTAAAAAAAGGATTCTTATTTATGTACTCATCCCAAGATTTTTTCGTTGTATTTTTATCAATAACGAATGGAGTAGTACCTTGTATTTTAAGATGATACCTAGCCTGTAATCTGTTTTGAGTTACTTGAAAAATCGTATCAGAAAAAGGAGGTGAATAAAAAACCTCCTCTTCAAATTTACGTAGAGGCATTAAAGTCGTGGCAGCAAAGTTTTTACTATAATAGCTCTGAAAACCAGAATTACAAACTTTTTTTTGTAAAGTAGTGGTTACAAGCTGCGGTTTATATTGATTATTATGCCTTGGGAGTAAATTTCCGCCATTGTACTCACCCGCGACTATGTTATCAGTAATAAATTCGCAATGGCTGAACCAAAAAGGAGTTTTTTCTGATTTTATAAAGCGACCGTCAATGCTGTAATATTTCATAGACCTACTACCCATATCAAGAACAACTACCATTGACTTGTCGGGAGTCAATGCAACATGTCTCAGAAAAACATACTCTTCTGGACCTTGTCCTAATGCACCTATTTTGTTTAGGAATCTGCCAGATTCGTCATATACTGTAATTGATTTGGATACTTCCCAGTCTACTATTATAATTTTGTTTTGTGAAAATAATATCTGAGAAATTGAGCCAATCAAATTATTTCCAGTAGTTTCTAATTTGACAAATTTTACGAAGGCCATCAGACTGTCATATGGAATGCTGTTTTTGTCTAAATTAATATTAATTTCTACCATTTCTTTACAACCTTTTGTATTAGCAGGTAAAGGGTCTTGATGTACCTCTTTACAAGATATAAAAAAGATGCATTCAATACTAATTATCAGTAATTTATATTTTTTCATACGAGTTATAAGGAGTAGAATCTCACTATTCATTTGTTTGCTGATTAAATACATAAGTCAAGATTTGTAAGAAACTAATGCTTTTCATTGGAAAAAGATTTATATAGATCAATAATAGATTTAAGTTGAATGTTTTTTTGCTTCGCCAAATTTTATAAGATAAATTATAGCTAATCAATCATCCCTATACAGAGGAACCGTTTTTTTTAATTTTACCCTAGTGAAAATAGCAAAGAATTAGTATGTTATTTGAATTTGTCTCATTGCGATTTGAATGAGTAGCTAATTAGGATGAATCCGTTGGACTAATGTTGTATTTCTTGCTTTATGCGAATATCAATTTCCCGATGAATAGCATTGTTTGTAGTAAATATTTTATAACTTCTTAATTGCCTTTTAGCAGAAATATCATCTGTTTCTACTTTTTTAGTAGATAAAGCGTTGATGGTTTTATATATTCATCTTATATTTGCTTCCCTAAATTCATTATTAATCATAAAAATT
>JACCEE010353636.1_pt1 | contig 14259 bp, 6 predicted proteins | sample 7449931 | NCBI WGS metagenome assembly JACCEE01 (sample SAMN15323457, study PRJNA562643) | freshwater metagenome | isolation source: river surface water | place: USA:Blue River Watershed | collected 2017-08-19 | reverse complement strand
TGAAAATATCTTTTTTATTTATGGCCTGACGTAATGATTTTCAAAATTTCAAAAATCATTACGTCACAATATTTTCATTCAATGAAATCATTTTTTTCATTTGTGGCCTGACTTATTCATTTTGAAAATTTCTCTGACGTAATTATTTTGAAAATTTCAAAAATCATTACGTCAAATTATTTTCATTCAATGAAAATATCTTTTTTATTATAGGCCTGTTGTAACAATTTTAAAAATTTTAAAGTAGTCTGATGCAATCATTTTGAAAATTTCAAAAATCATTACATCACACTATTTTCATTCAATGAATATATCTTTTTCATGATTGGCTAAGTCTAATACATCTTTTTAATATTGGCCTGACGTAACAATTTTCAAAATTTCAAAAATCATTACGTCAACTATTTTCATTGAATAAAAATAGGGTTACCCTGTACACCATTGACCCGATGTAACAATTTTGAAAATTTTGTCAAATACAATGTTTCAGTTCTCATAATTTTTCTTTTCTGACAAGAGAAATCCAGACCAATATAATGGTTAACTTTAAATTCACTAATACCAGATTTGTCGGCAGCAAGCTAAGTTGCATGTTGCTCCACAAGAACAGTGGAACTTATTCGTGGAAAGAAGGCACCACATTGGAACCAATTGTTGTCAAGTATAATCCTTTTTACAACATCGGTGTGAACATGCGTCCATGTTTGACTCCAGAAAAGGTTCTTCCTCACGATTCTGAAGAAGATAGAGATCGGAATATTGTTTGGAAAACAACAATCACAACTGCTTCCAATTCCAATCCAATAAATGGCACATTCAATTATGTCTTTGCTTCTTTTGAAGTTGTTGACGGTGATTCTGAGACTCCTCTCTTTTTAGTCGTACCAGATTCCACTTCCATAATCAAACTGAATGCCATACCACCCACAACTCAAATTCTCAAACGAGCTTTGAAGTGGATGCTTCCCAATGAAGATTTCGATCATGATGATGTGACACCACTTGCTAATGTATACTTATCAAGATTGATGGCATTGGGAATTCCAAATGGATCTGTCAACCAGTTACGTGATTTCATTATGGATCCAGAGAGGGAGTGGAACAGTGAGTTTCTTTGGGGTGGGGATCGCAACCAATTTCTTGAAAAGGTGGAACAAGTGGAGGATGAAATTGAAAAATGGCGCCTTCTTCGGATGTATGTCACTTTCAATTTTGCGTGGCAAACAAAATTGGTGTTTTTTCCCGTGGATGGACTCCATCGAACTGCAACTGCTGACATTGTCTACAATGGCATGCCACCCCCTGGTGAAACCCCAGAATACTTTACTCAAGTGAAAAGTTTCTTTCGTAGACTGATATTAAATTTGGATGGAATCTCTCTCAGCCTCATGGACGACAAAGGTGACCACCTTCCAATTGATGTTACCATTTCCGCCTATTATCACCTGCCGGAGACCATAGATTATCAATTTTGTCTTCAGATGACCAATGAATCAGCCAAACTTCAACGGGAAGCCTCAAATCAATCTGATCATCACGTGTTTCATCTGTTGAATTCACTTGTTCAATTTTTGTTCAACAACAACAACACTGCACTGATGGATGAGTACCAGTTTTTACCCCAATTCCTTTTTCACCCGGGAAATCAAGAACATGGTTTACAATGCCTGTTGCAAAATCCCAATGGTCCATTTCTTCCTGATTTTAAGCGACAGCTGATTAATGACGGTCTTATTGCAGAGGAGGAGTTTGCTACAAAGGTCATTCCTGAAATGCATAGAAGTACTAGACATGGAAAAATTTGCCAACACATCTATCCAAACTTCTACATTACATTTTGGATGGAAAAGTTCACCAAGATTCTGCATTACAAACTGAAATATTTTACTTCTCTATGTCCTAACATTGCTTCAATTGATTCGGACAACATCCAGCTGCATTTGGTTGACAAATTAAGCTTGGAAGTGTTTCAAACTGCATTCATGGGAAATGGAACTTACAGGATTGACTTTGATGTGCCACCCACTTCTGAAAAAACTATCACTCAAGTCTTGAATAACCCAAGAAATTCAAGACTGTTTGCATCCGACCCCTATAAGAAGAAAATTGATTCAAAGTTGAATTCTTCAAGATATTCTGAAATTCCTACACATTTTCCTGCAAGTTTGTTGGAAGTCCTTCAAATCTTATTGTTCTGTCATCTTTCACCTGGTTGCAGATCATCCGTTGTCACCATGATATCGAATGTCATTTCCAAGTTTACTGTGGAGAGTGTGAAAGATGCTGGACACTTGCGTCAAAGGGCCAGGGAATTTCTGAGGTACCTGATGACATCAATTGGTGTTTCTCATAGTTTCAGCTCTTTGTACTGGAATCAGGCACTTCGGAGAAATGCCTCCAACACCGATAGATGGTCACCAGAAATCACATCCGATTGTGCAAAAGTTCCTGTCTATACGCTTATTACTCCAATGCATTACTATAGGTTAAGAGGACCATGTATCAGTGCATTCCTGATCATGAGTGCAGTGGTACATTCCTGTGCATATTTTGCCTCAGTTGGTTTGAAAGTGAAACTTCCTGATTGGATAGAAGATATTTTGAAAGAGAATGACGAGAAAAGCACCGAGCACAAGAAAGTAGGAAATATGCTTCGGAAAGACTTCAACCTCCTCAACACTCTTTCTTTTCTGTTGCAGATTGGGGAAAAGCACCAAGAATACGCAGCAAGTCGTAAAAAAGAGGTTGTTCTTCACACCCTTTCGCAATACATGCCCGAATCAGTACTGATACTACCAAAAAAGGATTCTCAGAGATGCCTTGGGCATTTCACTGAGGGAGGTGTTGATACACTGTCTTTTGTCCCAAATAGAGAGATGTTTGAAAATCTTCCTCAAGAATTTGAAACACTGATCCAGGTTCTCTATACTGAACAAATTAGTGATAACACAACCAGATTGGACGAGTTCCCTATCTGCAGGATTGATAAGTTTCGTATTTGTCCATGGGATGTGTATGTGATTTTGGATCGTTTGGTTGAGTTAGAGAAGGTGAAATCCGAGAAAGATGACAAACGAAAAAAACTAGAAACACAAACCGATTATGACGACGGTGGTGATGATGATGATGATGATGGTGATGACGACGGTGAAGGTGGTGATGATGACGGTAGCAGAGGTGATGATGATGGTGACGATGATGGTGACCATGATGGTGATGGCGGTGGTGATGATGATGTAAATAATGGGAAAACTCCAGAAGACAAATGTGGTTTGGATGATAAGCCAGAAGCTGCAAATGACAAGGGTAAGGGCAAGAAGGCCAAACGTGGACGAAAAAAGAAAGGACGAAAAAAGAAATCCTTCAAAGAAGAACTGAAGGAGGTAATTGACCTTACACAATGGAACTTCTCTGACTCTGCTGATGTTGTGGACCGCAAAATGAAACAGCTATCAGAGGAAGTCAAGGAAAGACTCATCAGAGTCTTTTACCGTTTACTGAAGATTCAGGACATTGAAAAATCTCTTACTGATAGGTCTCGTTTCATAATCGATTCTGCAGAGGAAGAAGGAAATGCTGATGATGATTCATCAAGAGAGCGTGATGATCATCCTAATAATCTCAATTCTGAAGGAAAAAACGAGTACGAGCACAGCGAGTTTGATAATCGTCCTGTCAACGAATCCTACCTTCCTGATCATCGTTTAGTTCCTCTGCAAGCTGATGGTGGTGGAGATGACCTCAGCAGTATGGGAAGTGCTAAAGAAGAAATTTTGCAAGTTGGTAAGGCAATTTTACTTCCCAAGAAGCGCAAGAGGAAAGCTCCAAGAATTCACCTTCGTATCAAGAGATCAAGAATTGAGGAAGAAAAAAATAAAGAAAAAGAAACAAGAAATGAGGAAGGAAAAAATAAAAGTAAAGAAAAACAGAAAGAAAAAGAGAAAGAAAAAGAGAAAAAACAAGATAACAATAAAGAGTTAGAGAAAGAGTTAGAGAAAGAGTTGGAGAAAGAGTATGATGAGGATGATGAGGATGAGGATGAGGATGAGGATGAGGATGATGAGGATGAGGATGAGGATGATGAGGATGAGGATGATGAGGATGAGGATCAGGATGAGGATGAGGATGAGGATGAGGATGAGGATGAGGAGGAGGATAAGGAAGAGGATGAAGAGAAGGACAACAACAAGGACCAGAAGGATGAGGAGAATGACGGAAAAAATCGTGATGATGTGAGTGAACAATTACCGCCACCCCTTGAAAGTCCTTCAATATCATTAGGAGAGGATGTTTCTTTTGACTTGAATAAATATCCAGGTATTCTTGACAGAAAACCAAAAGATGATGATGCTTTTTCTATTGAATCCTTCCTTCCGTAATTGTCTATGTGAATAATTGATGAAATGATGAATTATTGATGAAATGATGAACTGACTTCATAATTTTGGTATCATTATTCTACTAATTGTAGGTCTGTGATGAGACTTGTGCAAAAAAGTTTTTTCATCGAATAAATCTACCTCCACCATTCCATGAAATCCAATCAGTACATGATTTCAAAGCAAAAGGGTCTTTTCTATTGACCCACTTAGATCCTCAGCTAAATGTTTGTGTCTACAAGTGTCCAATCAATATTCGATTAATTGATCATAGTTCCTACAAACACCATCCTTACATGACATTTATGGAATGTCCAAACATGACATACAACCAAACATGTCTGTTAGGCATTGTCATTGAAAATACCAGTATTCGTAATCAATTCAAGTTGGTGTTTCCTGGTGTTGTGATGACAAATCAACACCGTTTGTGTCTATGTCAGGGTCCTTTTTTTAACAACCAAGGAGATGTTTGTATTGCCTACCATGTGATGAGGGAAAAAAGTGATCTCAATCGCACACTGTTGGAAATAGTGGAAGGATCAAACGACAGTCTTGAATTCTGCACTGCACTCTTTTGCCCAAAACCAGTTGTGTGCAAATACACTGATGTTTCAATACTATACTTGAATCAAATCGGTGGACCAGTACACCATAGCTGGAACTTTTGCAATCGAATTTTTGATGAATGCGGGTTGCCATTCCTGGAATCTCGTTTACAACCAGATTCTTGGTGTAATCAATACATCAGCAATTTTCTCTCCAATATGACTAATATATCATTTGAGGATATGAAAATTGCAGAAAATTGCAATCTCATCAATCGTGTGAATCCCCATGACAAGAACAATTGTTTTGAAAATCTGAACATGAATAAAACATTCCACCGATCAAAGTCCCAAACAGATGTCTTCTTCTGTATCCCCCAAATTGATTTCCTTCAACATTTCCAAAAAAAAATTCATCTGGTTGAGTACCTTACAAATTCTCCAAGTTTTATCAGCGCTGTTGTACTAGATGAAGACCAATATCGTATATTTGAAGCAGTTCATAAAAAGAAAAAAATCCTTTCCAAAACTGAACACAACAACCTATTATCGGATTTGATGCATAAAGCTGGAACTGAGAAAATCAATTTGCTCAATCTCTCTCCATTGAAATTTGGAACCACAATGTGTTACATCATCTCGCTTTTGCCAAAAGGGACCCAACTGCCATCAGGTCCTGAGTACAAGAGGGTATCGTCAACAATCTGCAAATCCAGATTAGACCAAAATGCAGGAGGTGCAATTGATGTCAAACATGGGTTCCCAGTTCAAAATGTTTTTCCGTGGCCTTACAAGAGAGTGTTAAAGAAAAAACATGTTTTGTTTGTCAATAAGTGCATACCACGTCATGGTACATGTAGAACCACGTCACAATGCGTCACTGGCTGCTATCAAAACCTTGGTTGGAGGATGACTTCTAGGGCAAATGGATCACTGTTATCAGCACCACTCAACACAAGGGAACATCATCATTACCACGATGGGATGAACAAGACATTGCTTCCATTCCTTTCTGATATAAAAAATCGTCTTAGAGAAGAAGCCAAACAAACTTCTATACACATAGGAGAACCCTTCCTTCATTGCCTCATGAAGATCAAACGAACAGATAATTTTTATGATATCTCCAGGGGTTCATTGATGACATGGGGTGGTTTCAGCAATACAGTTCACAGAGACTGGAGGGACTTCATGACCAAGAAAGAAACCAAGTCTGTGTTGGACTTGGTAGCTGAGCAGCAAAATCCTGGATTAGATCAATTAGTTGCAAATTATAAATCAGGGTTCCCCGGTAAGAATTTGCCCAAGGTCACCACATGTTGCTGGTGTCCAGTGACACATGATTTGAGATTCAGCCATCGCCAATTTTTTGTTAATTTGTCCAGCGGAACGGCATTGGATATTTCTTCATCATCATTCAGCAATTCCGTTCCTCAAATAGGGAGTACATTTGTTGGTGGTACTTTTGAACATTGCACAATGCGTCCGTTGTGGGTGAATAATGATACAGAAATGGTCTGTCTTTATCCACCATCAGACAATCCCTTCTTCTGGAATTTTGCGTGGGGTGTCCACCCCTGACCAAAACAAGTAAACTAACACAATAATATAACCTAACCTGTATTTCATGATTTTAGTTTCTTATTTGTAGTTGTCATAACTGCTCATAATTTAAAAAATTTGCAAACACAAACCAAATTTTTGTTTCTACTTTCCAGAGTAAAAACACCAACAACTTTCGAATAACCAAAGAAATATACTTACAATGCCATCTCCTCATTTTAACACGGAATACCTTGAATCTGTGATTGAATTTTGCACCAACAATAAGGTCCCATTTGCAACAAAGTCATTGACTACAAATCCAAAACAAGTGACAATCAAGCAATGGATTGCTTCTGCTTCAAATATCATATTGAATGATGTGATTCCTGATGGTTTTTGGAAAGAATACAAATTCAAACAGCCCACTCTTCCAAATAGTCTCAGTGATGAAAGTAATGATAATGGATTGAATGTTCTCCTTCTAATCCTTTGGGCTTCTTTCAGTGACATTACTCATGATGCAATAATAACATGTTTGAAGTCTGGCTTGTACAACTGGAAATACAGTGATTCATATACAGACATCAATTGGGTGGAATCGTACATTGCATGCATCTGTCAGTATCTGAAATACTACATCTTCAACAGATCAAAATTTATTAAAGAGAAAAAGGACTTGTGGGGTTGCATAGATTCTCATCTTGCTTTGGAATGTTTTTTGCTTGGTCAAGTTGTCAAGTACACATCAGAGTTTTTTCGTATATTGGTGGACCCTCAAAGTCCTGTATATTTTGTGCCAAAATTCTTTAACATGTTGACAAAGAAGCAAGTCCAACTTGATATTCAAGCATCAGCTTCACCAAATGATTTGACCATCTTGGATTTGAATTGCAATATTTTCTATTTGGTATCAATTTCTGCATGGTTCAAGGGTGGTCATTGTATTCCTGCTTTGTGTAAATATTTCAAAATACCATCTGTGCAGAAGCTGGCAAAAGAAATGATTGTCGTGTTGAATGAAAAACACAAGAATAAAGCAGAGTATTTGAATCGTCTTGAAGATGCATCAATGGCAGCCACCAAAGAACTTAAAATTGATGAGAATGGAAAAACAGATAACCCTGGGTCAAGATTGATTGTGTTCACATGGCTTGTTACAGACTTTGTAACAAAATCTAACCGAAAAGTGACAACAGAGAAAGAGGTTACATTCTTGAGAATGTTCTTCCCATCATTTGTTAAAGGTGACGATGACCAGTCAATCAAATCCAAATTAGTGGAATTGATTGTGAAAAAGGATCCTCCGATCTTCCCTCGTTCGTTTGTGGTTGATATGATTGAATCCCATTTTGAGCTACATCCGGATGAATGGGCAAAGTACTTCTTGTATGTAGATTCAGAAACATTCTCATCAGATGCCAGTTTTTCAGGAAGCAGTTCAACATCCAATGAGATAGCAATTGTATCTACGCCAAAAGCAACAAGGAAATCAATGTCAAAAGGGAAAATATCTGGTAGAAAGTCAGTTCGGCAAATTGTCACTCGTAGTACAAAATTGGAATCCAAGGATGATGATGATGATGATGATAATGATGATGATGATGATGATGATGACATTTCCACCCCAGTAACCAGCAATGTCAAGGCAAATGTTGGTAGGAAGAGAAAGGCAGCTCCAGTAAAAGAAAAACGTGTTGGAAAATGCAGTTATTCCAATTGCAATATGGCTCAATCACCTCTTCAGAAGTGTGCCTACTGCCAAAAATTTAACATTCATTACCAGTGTCACAAAGTATTTTTCTTGGGCAAGAAAATTCCTAAAGACAGCAATGAGCCAACCATCAAACTTTGTTGGAATTGTTCAAAGCACACTTCTAAACCTCCCAAAACTGTCTCAAATGGAAACAAAAAAAGGAGCAGAAAAACCTTGTCCTATGCTCTTAATTGTTGAAATAACTAGAAAATAAGATTAAACATTTTTGCTTGTTTGTCTCATAAATTTATTCTAAGATATTGCAAAAGTGAAAAATTAAATTATCATTACGACATCCCAATTTTAATTTCATCACTGCTAAAAATTGCAACACAAAAAACAATGTCATCAATTGAAGACTTTGAAGAAGAACCAACTTGGGATTATATTCTTGATCTTTCTGCTGAAAGAATTTGGTTTGCTTCTGTGTATGCCACAAAAATGATGTTGACTAAATTTGACAAGTATTCCAACACTAAAACTGGAGATGGTCAATGTATTTTCCTCAGAAAATTTTCTTGTTGGCATGAGAAAACATTGATACCCATGGAAAAGAAAATTTCAATGAAACATGATGTCCCAGACATTTTCAAACCAGTCTTTTTGGAACAAGCAGAGAATTTCTTTTCCAAAGGAGATGTTTGCGGACTTCACTTGTACTTGTTATTGCTCACTTCCAAGCATCTTATTGTTCAATCCAAACTTGGGTTGGGTCCACAAACAACTGAGAAAGTCAAAAAATGGTTTCATTTGATGATGTTTGTTTTGGAGAGTTCTCTTTTTGATAAATGCTCCAAGAAGCTCAAAGATGAATTCCGTAAAGTCTTTCAAATCTTCCATGAAGGGGATTCATTTATTTCGAATGAAGAAGAGCATGGATATTTTGATCCAAACATAGTCTTCATCCATTTGTCTCAATTGGTGGTATTTTACACCAAATGCAGTATGGACTCGTCCCAGTCCAGACATTCAAAGATGGAGTCCTCCAAATATGAAGTGGATAAATGGCAAACCCTCTCAGGAGAATTATTTGAAAAAGTGTTTGAATTAAAATCTCATGGATTGCAAAGTCTTGATGACTGTACTTGCAAACAAGAAATATTTTGCTACTCTGTGGAGTTTCCTTATTATTTGCTTGTTGCTGAAGTCAATGAAAATGAATCTTTGATAGACAGTGACAACATTCCTTCAATGTTTGGCTTGCTATTTCACTTCTTCAATAAGTTTGAAGAATCCATCAACAAAATCAGTCAAGACCTAAGTAAGGTGCAATGGAATAAAGAATTACACAAGTTGCAGGAAATATTCTACTTGGGAAACATTTTGAATAAATCAGCAAAAGAATATTCTTACAAGAGGGAGAAGGCTCGGAGAAATTACAGAAAACACTCGGCATCTGAATCTGGTTACAATCCCAGATTACCATTGATTTTTCAAAGTGACAAATATTGTTTTGGTGCTTACTCTTATTCAATATATGCTCATATGAATCAAACTGCTTGCAAAAAACGGAAACATGAGAAAAAAGTATTCAAGAGAAATGCAAATAACAGTGAAGGCCTAACTTGGAGATCTCCTGAGTTCAAGAGTGAGGGTAAATTTTTCTTTTCAAATGAAGCAGCAATTTAGTTCTTAATTACACAGAATGGACATTACACTGTGTGTGTTTGAGAAAAGAGGAGACTTGGTATAAATGTAATGGTGACAAGGTAAGAGTATTGAACAGAGATGAGATTGTTTCCAGTGATGCATAAATTCTACTATTTTGTATCAAAACTCAGCACAATAATCTTACTCTCTTGGCTATGATCAGGTCTTTGTAAATTCATGAATTTGGGTTGTGTAGTTTTTTTTAGCTGTCTTGCTTTTTTCTACACAAACACCCCTATACATGTCATAGTAAATAATTTGTTGGTCAATTTTGCATTAAATGAATCTTATTTCATTAGAAAATTTTTATTTTTTGCACACCTAATTAGGTGAAAAACAAGCATTGAAACTGATTTAAATTATATGCATTTGATCCTATATAATGTTTTCAAACATATCAGTCAGATCAGATATAGATATAAAAAACTATTTCAATTGATATACCCCAATAGAATTGAATAATGATGGGAGTGTATCTTCAAATTACTAATCAGATAATAATAATAGTGATGAACCTTTTATTCCAATGCAAGATGAAATAAATTTAAAATGTTAATAATAATTATTACTTCCAACATGATGTTATGATTTTCAAAAAATGTTGACAATCATTATGTCAGTGTTGGGAATTTGTGATAGGAAATGGTTATTAACATATTTCGAAAATCATTATGTCTCACACTAATTAAGTTGAATTGAATCTATTATTATTATGAATCTTTTAATTAGTTTAGTTAGTTTAATTAATTTATTTAACTTAGTTAATAAATTACCTTGCTTCATGAAATGGTTTCAATTTAATGAAATTTATGACTTTGGATATGAGAGAATGCAAACCGACCACAGATGAGGAGAAAGATTTCTTGGGGAAATGCCCTGAATGTGTCATTTATTGTCTCATGGTAGCCAAGTTTCATTTCAAATTGAACATTAACCTCAAAAATGTCACCTTGATCAGTGATGTATGTGGAGAAGCTGCATATTTGCTCCATTATTTGTATCAGAGCAAAATTTCCAATTGCACTAGTTAGGGAAAGTGTGAATCGAGTGCTTGGTAGTGTTACCAGAATAGTGTTAAATGGCAATGTCCCTAAGAAATTAGTCATCCACTTTAAATCGGTAACACTTTGTGGACTGTCCAAAGTTTTTGCAGGAAAGAACATTGGTCAAATCAAATCACTAACTCTCATGATTCAATTTGACATGAAGAAAATCTTGCTGTTGGTAAAATTTTTGCAAGAAAGTACATGCACTGTTCAAAAGCTGCAATTGTATAACTTCAACAGAAAGGGAAAATTTATTGGTTTACCACCACAAATGAGAAAAGTATTGTTTTGTGAGTTACAGAAGAAAAAGGACAAGAGTGATATCATTGTTAATCTTTATTGCTCCATGACTATCCCAAGAATTGAAAATTACGATCTTTTGTCAGTGCACTCCTGGATATTTTATTCAATGTTGAATGCAATACAGGTCATAGAATTCATCTGTTCTTTGTAGTGTCCTGTTTTTTGGTATAATAGTTTTTTTAGCTCTGTTGCTTTTTTCTACATAAATGCCCATATAAAAGTTGTACTTAAAAAATGTTGTTTAATAGTGCCTTCAATGAATCTATTTTTATTAGAAAATTTTTATTTCTTGCACAATAATGTCTGTTTCAAAAAGGACCTAATTAGGTGATGACCATCATCAAAATCATTTTACATGAGAGAGATTTAATCTCATAATTTTTCAAACCTGTCAGTCAAAACAAATATAGAAAACTATTTAAATTGATATAGCACAATGGAATCGGATAATGATGGAAGTGTATCTTCAAATTCCGATGCACCTTATATTCCAATGCTCGATGGAAACAATTATCATGCATGGTAATGAATCTCATCTTGTTATAATTCCTTACTTTGTTTTCTTTTATAAAGAATATATCATTTACATATGTTTCCCCTTCTTCACATTTGTTTTTCAATAATAGGGGAGCCAAAGAAACTTCATCACAGGAAGTATTTCATCAAATTTCAAATGTTGCCAAAAAGCATATCAATTCTAGGTTTCCAATTGCAAACAATAACATTTCCCAAGATTTGGATGCATTCAGTTTCATAATTTCAACTAATGATATGACTCCCACTAAGAAAAATGCTATCCGTAAATATCTCATGTCATTTGGAGGATTAGCACCTAGCAGATGTAACTTTCCCAAAACACCTGTTGCCTCTCATTCCAAAGATGGTATGTTTGGTTGCTGCAATAATGAATGTCAGCATTTACCACAATTCCTTCAAGGAAAAGAAATATTGGTGATTGATGTTCCTGTAAAAATTGCAATTCATGCCTCCTGCAAGGCATCCCTCATCAACAGTCTCATGAAGAAAGGTTATTATTTCAAGCCTGCAGGAAACAAATCTGGACTTTGCTTTGATGCCAATGCTGCTGCTGGCAAACCCCCTTTCAGTGAATTGATTGACTCTATTTTGGATACCTGTTTTGTTGCTCCAAGAGAGTGTGGTCAAAAGGATTCATTATGGTGTGTCCATGTGGCAGACATGGGAATGAGATATCCTCTTCCAGATGAAAAAGCCATTGATGCTTTGCTGAACACCTCCATTGACTTACAAAAGATGGGAATACATTTTGAAATCCTACAGTTGGATATTGCCTTTGTGGTCAAACTACCTCCAAATCAACTGATTCAAGCATCATGCCACAGGGCACCTGATCTTGACCTATCATCATTGTTGCAAAAAACAGAAATCAATGTCTATCCACTCCATGATCTCCCAGATTACCACAATGGAAAAATTAGAAAAGGTGATTTGAAGGGTACTCTGCAGGTTAAGAAAAATAACTGGGGAGAAGAATTTGCTGAAATAGACTTGACTGATGGATTGAATAATGATGACATAACCAAATTCTATTCTTATTCTGGTTTTGTCGATGGCAAGGAGATAGTGGAAGAAATTTTGGTGGATCGATCTACAGTGTACAGCATCAAGGCTTACAGCTCAATTTCTCATGTGCAGCTGCAGCAAAGGAACAAGTTTCCAATGAGCTTGAATGCCATGTATGGAGTAGGTCAGAGAAGCATTGAAACTATTCAAACCATGTTACATAATGCAAAGAATGTCCTTGAGCATTCATTCAATGTGGTGAAATCCAATGGAATAGGATTCCGGATTGAAGTTTCGTTGCGTCCACCAATCATGGATCCATTGCGTATCAGTGGTCATTTCAATGACTTTATGCTGATTGCCTGTGCAGCTGTGAAAGAATTTTGCAGCAAAAAGTACAAACCTGAATTGGTTTTCCTTAATACCAAGGTTGTGGAAACAAATGCTCTGAAGCTGTTATCTGAAGCAGTTTCCATGGTTCGATTCAGGCAGCAACTTCCATTCAACAAAGTGTATCCTGATATCAGAGTAACTGATTGGCTACGCTACCAGTTGTCTCTAATTTTGATCACCATGGGCATATCTCCTGCGTTTGAAGTAAAATACATCAACAATTGGATAGAAGATAGTGGCAGATTTGATCCATTCCGCCATGTGATCCCACGCATCAGAATAATTGACCCCACAATGAACATAAAAAATATTATGTTAGACTTGCTTTCAAGGAAACTGAAAGAAGTGGGATTCACTAAAAGAGGAACTACTTCTCTGTTGGGGTTTGTCAGAATGGCTCCAGAAATGGATTGTAGAGAGTTTTTCATGAGTTTGCCTTTTCATGACAAACATTTATTGGCAAACACTCTCTGGTCTGACATTGTACCTTCAATGTCAAAAATCCTTTCCAGTGATCCAAGACTGAAATCAAGGAGCAAAGCTACAAGAGAGGATTCCTTGAAATCTAGTGATCAAATACGTGATGATGAATATTCATTTGAGCATGTTGAGGATTACTCTTCTTGTTGGTGGGAAGAATACTTGGAAAATAGGGAAAGTTCCATTGAACATCCCTCTGAAAATCCCCCCTTGACACAGCATCCCATTGCACTGGGTATATTAGATGTCTCTTCCAAAATTTTTTTTTTAATTTTCTCTTTAGTACTTTTGTCACATACGGCCCATGTATTAATTCCTCTGTTAAAAAGAATTTTCATATATTACTAACATACTTTTGTGTTCAAGTCGATAGGTCTTGTGTGTAAAATTTCATACTGTATTGCACATGTTAGGACAAAATATTTTGCATCATGTCACATCAAAAATGAAAACGCCGTTTCATGCACATCATGACAAAATTTGAATCGGACCCATATTTAGCAGCCGCAAAATTTGAGACCGTTTTGCCATGTCATGACAAAATTTGAAACGGTCCCATATTTCGCAGCCGAAAATTTTGAGACCGTTTCGCCATGTCATGACAAAATTTGAAACGGTCC
>JACCEE010070277.1_pt1 | contig 14267 bp, 15 predicted proteins | sample 7449931 | NCBI WGS metagenome assembly JACCEE01 (sample SAMN15323457, study PRJNA562643) | freshwater metagenome | isolation source: river surface water | place: USA:Blue River Watershed | collected 2017-08-19 | reverse complement strand
GTGGCCAGGAAGTTCTGCCCGCCTACGGAGACGGGCTGGCAGGCCTTGTCGCGCGCGGCCATCATCTGCAGCAGCGGCGCCTCCTGCATCACCACCACTTCCGCCGCCCCAGCCGGCACCGCCGCCATCAGCATCATCAATAAGATCTTCATACCACACATTCTACAAAACCACAGGCGTCGCCGCCGTACCGGCCGGGGAGCGGGGCATAAAAAAACCGCCCGGTTTTGAGGCCGGGCGGTTCGTCAAGATTAAGAAGGATTACTTCTTCTTCTTGCCGGAATTCTTCATGATGGCGCGGGAGATGTTGCCCTTCTTGTCGATGAAGTACAGGAAGCCCTTCTCCTTCTTCAGGCCCACCTTCACAGCGGTCTTGGCCTTGCCGCCCTTCTTTTTGCCGCGGGCCATCAGAGCGCAGGATATGTCGCCCTTCTTGTCGATGAAGTACAGGTAGCCCTTCTCGCGCTTCAGACCAACCTTCTGTATCATTTCAGCCATTTTAACTTCCTCCGTTTCTTACCCCCCAAACACCGGGGAATTTCTATCCCCGTCGGGGATGTTGAGTAAATCTTACACAATGTCCGCGGGGAATGCAAGCGTTTTCCGTCGGACACCCCGTCGGTCACGCCGGGCGGGCGGTTTCTTCCGACGGAGGGAGCTTCTCCGGGGCCGGCTCGCGGAGGTTCTCTTTGAAGAACGCGGAGACCTTGTTCCGGTAGATCTCGCCGCCCACTTCGGCGCATTTCGCGTGCGAGGCGCCGGCCACCACCCACATCTGTTTCTTCTCCGAAGGGCACATCCCGAACAGCGTCTCCGCGTCCTGCATGGGCACCAGGTCGTCGTTGTCGCCGTTGATGAAAAGCACCGGCACCTTGACGCCGGCCACGCTGTAGAACGGGCTGTAAGGTTCCGGGTCCGCCTTCAGCTTGCGGCGCACGAAGAAAAGCGTCAGCCACACCAGCGGGAAGTACGGCGTCTTCAGGCGGCGCCAGCTCCAGTTGGATACCACGCGACTGTAGGTCAGGAAGGTGTTCTCGGCCAGCAGACAGGCTATCTCCGGGTACTTGGCCGCGGCGTACATCGCCACCGAGCCGCCCATCGACGTGCCGAACACGCCCACGCTCTCGGCCGCGTGCGGGCGGTTGGCCTTCAGGAACTCGTAGGCCGCGTCGAAGTCGCGGGTCTCCAGGTAGCCCACGCTGGACACCGAGCCCTTGCTCTCGCCGGAGGCGCGGAAGTCGAAGTAGAGGAGGTTGAAGCCCTGCTCGGCGAGGAACCAGGTGTCCCTCAGCATCTCGCCGCGGTTGGAGCCCCAGCCGTGGCAGAAGATTATGGTGCAGCCGACATCGCCGCCGGGCGCCGGCACGAACCAGCCCTTCAGCCTGACGTTGTCGGCGGTGGCGAACTCCACGGTCTCGAAAGCCAGCTTGTACTGGTCCGGGCAGTAGGCGAGGCCAGGCTTGCGGGCCGGCTGTATGACGGCCGCGCTCTTCCTGTAGGAGACGTAGACGATCAGCGCGGTGAAGACGCCCACGGCGAAAAGGAACCAGTTCAGAAGTTCGGTCTTGGTCATAATCCTCCGGTTCAGGCCAGCAGGCCCTTCAGGTCGAGCAGGTCGAAATAGTCGTAATAGCCTGGCTTGCGGCCGGCCGCCCAGGCGGCGGCCTTCAGCGCGCCGGCCGCGAACAGCACGCGGGAATGCGCACGGTGCGTCAGTTCAACGCGCTCGTGCGGCCCGGCGTAAAGCACCGTATGGTCGCCCACTATGTCGCCGGCGCGCACGCTGGTGACCGGCGGCATGACCCCGCCGCGGGCCCGGGCTATGCGCTCGGCGTAGCGCAGCGCCGTGCCCGAGGGGGCGTCCTTCTTGGCGGAATGGTGCGCCTCGTGGACGTGCACGTCGAAGCCTTCCAGCCTGCGGGCGGCCAGCTCGGCCAGCGCGAAGGTCAGGTTGACGGCGGGGCTCATGTTGGGCGAGACGAAAACGGGAACGCGGCGCGAGGCCGCCTTCAGCGCGGCAAGCTGCCGCTTGTCGAAACCGGTGGTGCCGGTGACGAAGGCCCTGCCCGCCTTTGCGCAGGCAGCGGCGCAGGCGCAGGAGGCCGCCGGCATGGAGAAATCCACCGCCGCGTCGGCCGAAGCCAGCAGGGCGGCCAGTTCGGAAGGCGGGCGCACGCCCGGGCCGGGCCGGCTGTCCACGAAGCCCGCCGCCTCATAGGCCGGCGAGGCCTCTATCTCGGCGCGGACGGCGCGCCCCATGCGCCCGGAGGCGCCGCAGACCAGGATACGCAAGGCGCTGTGTTTCATCGCTTAATTATAGACTTTTGCGGAAGGGCGCACAACGCCGGGGCCTATCGATATCCTTCTTATTGGCTTCGGCGGCCATCTTTGTGCTATCTTATCCTTGATGATATACCTGCTTTCGCTGGTCATCCTCATATTGTTGTTCGCGGTGGGCGCGCTGCTGCGCAAGGTCTACGACCTCAAGCTCGACAAGCCTTCCCCCGACGCGGACGGGCACGACACTTCGCTCAAGACCACCTGGGGCAAGTTCGACGAACTGCTGACCAGCCTGCTGACCATACACGAGATCGGCATAGTGAACGCCGGCGAGATAAAGAAAGAGGAGTTCTACCAGACCGTCGTCGAGTCGGCCTGCGAGCTCATCAGTTCCCCGCGCGGCTCGCTGATGATACACGACCCCATAGCCGACGAACTCCGCATCTGCGCCTCCAGGAACATCTCCAAGGACGTCATAGAGAACACCCGCATAAAGCCCGGCCTCGGCATAGCCGGCCGCGCCTTCCAGACCGGCGAGACCATCTTTGTCACCGACCCGGCCCAGAACACCCAGTACAAGGACTTCATAGGCAAGGAAGAGCAGAAAGAGCCCTTCATAGCCATACCGCTCAAGCTCAAGGACAAACCCTTCGGCGTGCTGAACCTGCACCTCTCCGTCGAAAAGGAATCCTTCACCGACTACGACCTGAAGTTCCTGACGCTGCTGGCCGGCGAGACCGCCATCACGCTCGAGAACATAAAGCTCTACGAAAGCCTGGAGAACTTCTACCTCGAGATGGTCCAGACGCTGGCCCGCGTGATAGACGCCAAGGACTCCTACACCGGCGACCACGCCGGCCGCGCCCGCCAGAAGGCCCGCCGCCTCGCCGAGGAACTGCACATGCCCGAGCAGATGCTGCGCTACGTTGAGTACGCCGCGCTGCTGCACGACATCGGCAAGATAGGCATAGACGGCGCCATACTCTCCAAGCCCGGCAAGCTGTCGCAGGAGGAGTACGAGGAGATAAAGAAGCACCCCGCTATAGGCTACCAGATCCTCTCCCCCATACATTTCCTCGGCCCAGTCTCGCAGATGGTGCTGTACCACCAGGAGTGGTTCAACGGCATGGGCTACCCGGAAGGCCTCAAGGGCGAGGAGATACCGCTCGGCGCCCGCATAGTGGCCACGATAGACGCCTGGGACGCCATGAGGAGCGACCGCCCCTACCGCAAGGCGCTCAGCGTGGACATAGCCGAGGACCAGCTGGTGAAGGGCTCCGGCAAACAGTTCGACCCCGACGTGGTGAAGGCCTTCCTTAAACTTGAGAAGGAAGGCTGGCCGCCCGCGGCCAAGTGATCCGTGCTCGCCATAATTCCCACCCCCATAGGCAACCTGCAGGACATCACCCTGCGGGCCCTCGACACCCTGAAGGCCGTGGACGCCGTGTTCTGCGAGGACACCCGGCGCACGCTTAACCTGCTGAACCATTACGGCATACAGAAGAAACTTTTCCGCTACAACGAGCACGACGAGCGCTCGCTGGCCGGCGCCATGGCCTGGCTGCGCTCAGGCAAGACGGCCGCGCTGGTGACAGACGGCGGCTCACCCTGCATATCTGACCCCGGCAAGCGGCTGGTCACCCTGGCCCGCCAGACCGGCATAAAGGTCACCGTGCTGCCCGGCCCCTCCGCAGTTATAACCGCGGCCGCCGGCTCCGGCCTGCCCTGCGATTCCTTCGTCTTCCTCGGCTTCCTGCCCCGCTCGCGCGGCAAGATAGTTAAGGCCCTCAGAGCCGCCTTCGAGCTGAAGAAGACCGTTATCCTTTTCGAATCCCCGTACCGCCTGAAGAAATTCCTGGCCATGGCCCGCGAGGAGTTCGGCCCCGGCCTCACCGCCATCGTGGCCCGCGAGCTCAGCAAGATCTACGAGGAATGGACAGGCGGACTGATAGACGAGACCATAGCCAAGGTGGAAGCCGCCGGCGAGGTGAAGGGCGAGATAGTGCTGCTGCTGCGCCCGCCGGAGACGCCCGAAGAGGAAGAGGAGGAGGCGGCGGGCCCCGACCCGTACGCCGACCTGCCTTGAAGAAGGTCCTCTTCGTCTGCACCGGCAACACCTGCCGCAGCGTGCTGGCCCATTACTACGCCGCCCGCCTCGCCGCCGACCAGAAACTCCCGCTCGAATTCTCCTCCGCCGGCCTGGCCGCCGACAAGGACATCCCCCAGCCGCCCGTGGTGGCCGCCCTGCTGAAAAAAGAGGGCGTCAGGGATTTCTCCCACGTACCGCAGCAGCTCACCGCGGAAAAGGCCGCCGGCGCCGACCTGATACTGGCCATGACCGCCGCCCACAAAGCCCGCATCGCCGAACTCTGCCCCTCCGCCGCCGGCCGGACTTTCACGCTGCTGGAATACGCCGGCCTCCGCTCGGACGACATCGCCGACCCCTACGGCCGCGACGACCTTTTCTACTTCGAAGTCTTCAAAGCCATAAAATCCGCGGTAACCGCCGCGCTTGAAAAGCTGAAAAAAGAAGTAGAATAAACGAGTAGTCCTCTCTAACGTATCCCTAGAGGACGCCCGGGGCGAGGCCCCTGGCAACCGTTGGGGAGGGGAGGCTCGGCCGGCAAAGCCGGCCGAGGGGAACCGCGCAACGGTTCCCTGCAGTCCGGTTGCAAGGGACCTCGCCCCGGGCGGCCGGCCAGGCAGACCGCTTTAAGTTTCAGAGTCAACTCAAGGAGACCACAAATGTACGAAGAGATAAAGAAAAGCGACCCCCAGCTTTACAAGGCCATAAAGGGCGAGGTCCTGCGCCAGCAGAACAACCTCGAACTCATAGCCTCCGAGAACTACACCTCCAAGGCCGTCATGGAAGCCCTCGGCTCCGTGCTGACCAACAAGTACGCCGAAGGCTACCCCGGCAAGCGCTACTACGGCGGCTGCGAGCACGTCGACGTCGCCGAGAAGCTGGCCATAGACCGCGCCAAGAAGCTCTTCCACGCCGACCACGCCAACGTGCAGCCCCATTCCGGCACCCAGGCCAACATCGCCGCCTACCTCTCGCTGATCAACCCCGGCGACAAGGTGATGGGCCTCAACCTCAGCCACGGCGGCCACCTCTCCCACGGCCACCCGCTCAACTTCTCCGGCAAGTACTTCAAGATCGTCACGATGAACGTGAACAAGGACACCGAGCTCCTCGACTACGAGGAGATGGAGAAGCTCATCGAGAAGGAGCGCCCGAAGCTGATCATGGCCGGCGCCTCCAACTATTCCCGCAAATGGGACTGGGCCCGCATCAAGCGCGCCGCCGACAACTGGAAATGCTTCCTCGTCACCGACATAGCCCACTACGCCGGCCTCGTCGCCGCCGGGCTGTACCCGTCGCCGGTGGAGTACGCCGACATCGTCACCACCACCACCCACAAGACCCTGCGCGGCCCGCGCGGCGGCCTGATACTCTGCAAGGCGCCTTACGCCCGCTCCGTCGACCGCACCAACTTCCCCGGCAACCAGGGCGGCCCGCTGATGCACGCCGTGGCGGCCAAGGCCATCTGCTTCAGGGAAGCCCTGTCGCCCGACTTCAAGGTCTACCAGGCCCAGGTCCTGAAGAACGCCCGCAAGCTCGCCCGCGAGATGCAGGCCCGCGGCTACCGCATAGTCTCCGGCGGCACCGACTGCCACCTGATGAGCGTCGACCTGCGCCCGAAGAACGTCACCGGCAAGGACGCCGAGATAGCGCTGGACAAGGCCGGCATAACGGTGAACAAGAACACCATACCGTACGACCCCCAGCCCGCGATGGTCACCAGCGGCATACGCATAGGCACGCCCGCCGTCACCACCCGCGGCCTCAAGGAGCGCGACATGGCCGCGATAGCGGACTTCATGGACGACGCGATACAGCACAAGGACGACGACAAGGCGCTGAAGGCCATAGCCGAGCAGGTGAAGGCCCTCTGCGCCAAGTTCCCGATGTACCCCGGCTTCGAGAACTGAGCAGCCCATCGAAAAAGGGAAAGCCGCGCGAGTGCGCGGCTTTTTCTTTGCCGGTCCGGAAAACGGCGTGTAATAGGGCTTTAATTATTATAAAATAGTAATAATGGCGGGATAGCCCTTCAAGGGCGCTCCGGTCATAGGACGATTTCACTCTAATAAGCAACAAGGAGCAGAAGATGGCTAAGAAAGTACTGGCGGAAATAGGCGTGATAGGCGGCACCGGCCTCTACGCGATGGACGAGCTCAAGATAGAGCGCGAGATAAAGATAAAGACCCCCTTCGGCGACCCCTCCGACAATATCATACTCGGCACCCTGGCCGGCATAAAAGTGGCCTTCCTGCCCCGCCACGGCCGCAAGCACGCCATGCTGCCCGGCGAGATCAACCAGCGCGCCAACATGTGGGCCCTCAAGTCCATAGGCGTAAAGACCATACTCTCGGCCAGCGCCGTAGGTTCCCTGCGCCAGGAGCTGCCGCCCACCCATTTCGTGTTCCCCGACCAGTTCGTCGACGAGACCAAGGGCCGCAAGAGCACCTTCTTCGGCGACGGCATAGTGGGCCACGTGCCCATGGCCGAGCCCTTCTGCATGGAGCTTTCCGACATGATGTACAAGGAAGCCAAGAAGCTCGGCATAAAGGCCCACAAGGGCGGCACCTACTGCTGCATGGAAGGCCCCCAGTTCTCCACCAAGGCCGAATCCTTCTACCACAGGAAGATGGGCTATTCCATCATCGGCATGACCATGGCCACCGAGGCCAAGCTCGCCCGCGAGGCCGGCTTCCATTACGCGCCCGTCTCCCTCGTCACAGACTATGACTGCTGGAAGGAAGGCGAGGAAGTGGACCAGGACAAGGTCTCCGAGACCATGTCCAAGAATATACACAACATACGCCGCCTCTTGGTGAAGGTGATACCGCTGGTGGCCAAAACGGGCTGCCGCAACAACTGCAACGGGTTCATAAAAGGCTCGCTGCTCACCCACAAGGAAAACTTCCCGGCGAAGACTTACGCCAAACTGAAGCTGATACTGGAGGGTTGATATGGCCAAGAAGACCGGCGCTGACAAGATAGCGGGAAAGATCCCGGCCCTGGTGGCCGCGGCCAAGGAGGCCAGGAAGAAGGCCTACTGCCCGTATTCTCATTACCCGGTGGGCGCGGCCCTCATAGCCGGCTCCGGCAAGGTGTACACCGGCTGCAACATAGAGAACGCTTCCTTCGGCCTCTCCAACTGCGCCGAGCGCACCGCCATATTCAAGGCGGTCAGCGCCGGCGAGCGGGAGATAAAGGCCCTCTGCGTGGCCGCCGACAGCGCCAGCCCCTGCGGCGCCTGCAGGCAGGTCATAGTGGAGTTCGCCAAAAAGGACGCCGTGATGGTATACGCCGACTGCCGCGGCGGCAAGCTGACCTACACCACCGCCGGCGAGCTGCTGCCGCTCGCCTTCGACCCGAAGGACGCCGGACTGTAAATTTGCAGGAGGTACAACAATGGACGTTAAGACCCTGACCAAGCTCACCAAGTGGATGGAGACCACCGACCTCGAGGAGATAACCTGGAGGAACGGCGAGGACAAGATCAGCCTGAAGCTCAACAATAACCCCGAGCAGAGCGCCGCGATCGCCTCCTCCATGGAGCCCGTGCTCTCCCCGACCATAGGTATTTTCCGCTTCGCCCGCCCGGGCAAGACCAACCACCTGAAGGAAGGCTCCTCCGTGAAGAACGGCCAGGAGCTCGGCGTGGTGGAAGTGGGCAAGGATTTCAAGGCGGTCACCGCCCCGTCCAACGGCCTGCTGAAGATCATTTCCATAGAGGACGGCAAGCCGGTGGAATACGGCCAGCCTCTGTTCTTCGTGGAACCCCGCTGACGAATGCCGAAACCGCCCGTCATAAAATGCCCCAAGTGCGGGTACCTGCCCAACGTGGCGGGCGACACCTGCCTTAAATGCGGCACGCGGCTCGAGAAAGCCTGCGGCGAGTGCGGTTTCAGCAATTCCCTCGAAAAGAACTACTGCGACCAGTGCGGCAGCGAACTGAACGTTAAAAAGGCGGAACAGCCGGCCGCCCCGGCCCCGGACAAACCGGCGCACCCCAAACTGGAGATGGAGTCCATACAGGACACCGTAAACAGCAAGGGCGCGTCCTTCCGCGGTAAACCGCCGGCCGCCGCCCCGTCGAAACCCCCGGAGAAGTCCGCGCCCGGACTCCCGAAGGTCTCCAGCCCGATGATGGCGGACTCGGCCAGGCTGCGAGGCAGCGCGCGCGTTACGCCGCCACCGCCGAGCCTGGCCAAACGCCTGGTCGGCCCGGTGGTCACCGGCCTGCTGGCCGTCGTGCTGCTGAGCATCCTTTACATGATAATGGCGCCGTCGCTGCCGAAGTTCAGGCTGACGCTGGCGGCCAAGGCCTACCTGTCGGCCATCTCGCAGGGCCGCTTCGAGAAGGCCTACGAGCTGCTGTCCACCAATTCCCGGGCGGCCTGCACGCAGGACGACTACGTACGCAACAACAAGGAATATTATTCCACCGCGCCGGCCTGGCAGTTCAAGGAAGTGCAGGTCTTCGCGATGGACAAGGACGCGGCGGTGGTGCGCTACCAGCTGAAGGAAGGCACCGCCCCGTGGAAAACGGACTACATTTCTTTCGTGCGCGAGCACGGCCGCTGGACCAGGCCTTACATCTGGATCATGTTCCAGCCCATACAGGACGCGCTGGACCGCAACGATTTCCCGCAGGCGCTGTTCCTCTCGCAGAAGCTCTACCTCACCGACCCGCTGGACCCGCGCACGTCGGGCTATCTGTGCTCGTCCGAGTTCTTCATGAAGCTCTACGAGAAGTCGGCCGAGTCCTGCAAACGCACCGTCGACGCGCAGGCCGTCTACCCGGTGGGCTACAGCAACCCGGAACTGTTCTGGTTCGCCTTCTACTACGCCGACAGCCTGAGGCTGCTCGGCCGGGACCGCGTGGCCGTGCAGGAATACGAGAAACTGCTCGGCTGGCCCGGCGTGACCGCCGCGGAGCAGTGCCCCGTTTTCCTCAACCGCGCCGACAGTTACGTGAACCTTAAAGAGTACGATTCGGCGCTGCGCGACGTGATGACGGCCGGCTCGATCTGCGCGCAGGAGCCGGCAAAGAGCGACGCCGCCAAGCGGCTGTCCTTCATGAGCGGCGCCGCCGGTCCCGCGGCCATAGATTTCGCCCAGAAGGCCCGCTTCCAGCAGGGCATGCCGCCCATAGGCGAGGCCCGCCGCCAGCAGCTCGAAGCCATGAAGGCCCGCCTGGGCCGCGGCGCGCGCCTGCCAAGGGACAAATGGCTGGCAGTGCACACCGCCGGCCCCGAGTACCGGGTATTCCTGCGTCAGGAAGCCTACAACCCGCAGACCCGCAAGAACGAGACCCAGGATATTTTCATTTTCCTTGTTAACCTCTGGACCAGCAAAGGCAAGGTGGAGAAAGCACCCGTGCCGCCCCCGCCCCCGGCCGCGCCGTCCAAGGTCAGCGAGTAAGCCGCCCGCCGGGCGCTGATTTTCTGGAGGAAAGATGTTCAAAAAAGTGCTTATTGCCAACCGCGGCGAGATAGCGGTACGCGTCATAAGGACGCTCAGGGAGATGGGTATAGGTTCCGTCGCCGTCTATTCAGAGGCGGACCGCTCCTCGCTGCATGTGCGCCTGGCGGACGAGTCCGTCTGCATAGGCCCCGCCATGGCCCGCGAGAGCTACCTCAGCATACCGGCAATCATCTCTGCCGCCAAGGTCACCGGCGCCGACGCCGTGCACCCCGGCTACGGCTTCCTTTCCGAGAACGCCGAGTTCTCCGCCGCCTGCCGCGACAACGGCATCACCTTCATCGGTCCCTCCCCCGAATCCATACAGATGCTGGGCCACAAGGCCGAGGCCCGCAAGATGGCCGTTAAGGCCGGCGTGCCCGTTACCCCCGGCACCAAGGACTGCGTTAAGAAGGATTTCAAGAAAGAGGCCGAGAAGGTTGGTTTCCCGCTGATGATAAAGGCGGCCGCCGGCGGCGGCGGCAAGGGCATACGCATCGTGCGCGAGGCCTCCCAGCTGGAGAAAGAAATGACCATGGCCTCCAGCGAGGCCAAGGCCGCCTTCGGCAACGGAGACGTCTATTTCGAGCGCTACATAGAGCTGCCCCGCCACATAGAGGTGCAGTTCGCCCGCGACTCGCACGGCAACGTCATAGCCTTCCCCGAGCGCGACTGCTCCATACAGCGCCGCCACCAGAAGCTCGTCGAGGAAACCCCCAGCCCGGCCGTGGGCAAGAAACTGCGCGAGAGCCTGGAGAAGGCCGCGGTGCAGCTGGCCGAGGCCGCCGACTACGTGGGCGTGGGCACCGTGGAATTCCTGCTGACCCAGAACGGCGAGTTCTATTTCATGGAAGTGAACACCCGCCTGCAGGTGGAGCACCCGGTGACCGAATACATCACCGGCTTCGACCTGGTAAAGGAGCAGCTGCTGGCCGCCTCCGGCGAGAAGCTGACCCACACCGGCAGCCACAGCGTGCCCTACCGCGGCCATTCCATAGAGCACCGCATCAACGCCGAGGATTTCAGCCGCAACTTCGCGCCCTCCGTGGGCCGCGTGGAGGAATGGATGGTCCCCGGCGGCAACGGCATACGCGTGGACACCCACGTCTACGCGGGCTACAACCTGCCGGTCTACTACGACAGCATGCTGGCCAAGCTCGTGATCTGGGCGCCCACCCGCGCCGAGGCCGTGGAGCGTTCCCGCCGCGCGCTCGCCGAGTTCAAGGTGCGCGGGGTGAAGACCACCATAGACGCCCACCAGCTGATCATACAGGACGCGGACTTCAAGGCCGGCAAGACCGACACCGGCTTCATGGAGCGCCTGCTGGCGCCCTCCGAGCCCGTAAAGGCCTGATGCGTACCGCGGGCAAGATCGTTTCGCTGCGCGGGGCAATGAAGCTGCGCGCCGCCCTTAAAAAGGCCGGCAAGCGGGCCGTTTTCACCAACGGCTGCTTCGACATACTGCACGCCGGCCATATCCGCTCCATAGAGAAAGCCCGTTCATTCGGGGACTTCCTCTTCCTCGGCCTGAACTCCGACGCCTCGGTGCGCCGGCTCAAGGGCCCTTCCCGCCCCGTCAACAAGGAGGCCGACCGCGCCGTGGTGCTGGCGGCCCTGGCCGCCGTGGACGCGGTGGTGATCTTCGGCGAGGATACGCCCCTCGATCTCATAAAGGCCCTGCGCCCGGACGTGCTGGTGAAAGGCGCCGACTACCGGGGCGCCGTAGTGGTCGGTTCCGAATATGCCGGCCGCGTCAGGCTTATACCCCTTCTGAAAGGCCGGTCCACGACCGCCACCATAAGGAAGATGTCCGCCTGCTAGGCCGTTCAAAACCCGCCCCTAAATATAATAAAATATAGAGATATCTATGACCGACATTTTTGAAAAGTGCAGGAACTTCACCGTAGCCCGCCAGCTGATGGAATCGGGCATTTACCCCTACTTCAAGGCACTTGAGTCCGAACAGGCCCCCGAAGTGATGATACAGGGCAAGAAATTCATCATGTTCGGCTCCAACAATTACCTGGGGCTCGCCAACGACCCCCGCATGAAGCAGGCCGCCATAGACGCCGTCAACAAGTACGGCACCGGCGTGGCCGGTTCCCGTTTCCTCAACGGCAACACCACCCTGCACGAGGAACTTGAGCGCAAGCTCGCCGCCTTCAAGGGCCGCGAGGCCGCGCTGATCTACGCCACCGGCTACCAGATGAACCTGGGCGTGGTCTCCGCGCTGGTCGGCAAGGGCGACGTGGCGGTGGTGGACAAGCTGGACCATGCCAGCATCCTGGACGGCTGCCGCCTTTCCCACGGCGAGATACGCCGCTTCAAGCACAACAACGTGGCCGACCTGGACCGCGTGCTGACCGATATAGGCCCCGATCACGGCAAGCTGGTCATAGTGGACGGCGTTTTCTCGATGGAGGGCGACATCGCCCCCGTTCCCGAGATAGCGAAGGTCTGCAAGAAGCACGGCGCCCGCCTGATGGTGGACGACGCGCACGCCACCGGCGTGCTGGGCAAGGGCGGCCGCGGCACCTGCGAGTACTTCGGCCTGGACCACAACGACGTGGACCTGGTAGTGGGCACCTGCTCCAAGAGCTTCGCGACCGTCGGCGGCTTCGTCGTCGGCAACGCGGACATCATCCACTACATACAGCACCTTTCCCGCTCTATGATCTTCTCGGCGGCCCTGCCGCCGGCCTCCGTGGCCTCCATAGCCAAGGCCATAGACATCATAGAGAGCGAGCCCCAGCGCATACAGCGGCTGTGGGACAACTCGGCCTACCTGATGAAGCACTTCAAGGAATGGGGCCTGAACACCGGCGAGACCAAGACCCCCATCATCCCGGTGGTCATCGGCGACGACGAAAAGGCTTTCTCCCTCTGGCGCATGCTCTACGACAACGGCCTGTTCACCAACCCGGTGGTCAGCCCCGCCGTGCCGCCGAAGCGCGCCCTCCTGCGCGTGGTGGTCACCGCCACCCACACGAAGGAACAGCTGGACCGGGCTCTTAACATCTTCGAGGACTGCATCAACAAGGTCCTCAAGACGAAGACCCCCCTGGTAAAATAAGACCGCTCAGGGCGGCATCCACGAACCGCAGCAGCAAGGACGGAAGCAGTATTATGTCTATAGCCATACGCGAGATCGACCAGGAAGGCCTCGGCGCCTTCATAGATTTCCCCTTCGACCTCTTCAAGGGCCACCCGCACTGGGTAGGCGAGCTCAAGAGGGACACCCGGCACATGCTTGAACTGTCCCATCCTTTCTGGCGCCACGCCGAACGCAGGCTTTTCATGGCCTACCGCGGGGGCCAGCCGGCCGGCCGCATAGCCGCCATCGTGAACCGCGCCCACAACTCTTTCCACGGCGAGAACTGCGGCTTCTTCGGTTTCTTCGACTGCGAGGACCGGCAGGAGACCGCCGACGCGCTGTTCGCGGCCGCGGCCAAATACCTGAAGGCGCAGGGCATGGACTCGGTGCGGGGCCCGGTGAACCCGTCCACCAACGAGAGCTGCGGCATGCTGCTCGAGGGGTTCGACTCGGACCCCATGGTCATGATGCCGTACAACCCGCCGTACTACCTGGACCTCACGGCCGGGGCCGGTTTCGCCAAGGCGAAGGACCTTTTCGCTTTCCGCGTGAAGCCCTCGCACGGTTTCGGCGAGCGCTTTGAGAAGATCGTGGCCCGCATGAACCGCCACGGCGCGATCAAGCTGGAGCTCGTCGACATAAAGAACCTCGACAAGGCCATAGCCGAGATCAAGGAGATCTACAATTCGGCCTGGGATAAGAACTGGGGCTTCGTGCCCATGACCGACGAGGAGTTCAACGACCTCGCGGCCGCGATGAGGCCGCTCCTGAAGCCCGAATACCTGTATTTCGCCCGCGTAGAGGGCCAGGCCGCGGGCTTCGTGATGCTGCTGCCCAACTTCAATATCCCCCTGAAAGCCGTCCGCGGCAGCCTGAACCCGCTCAACATAGTCCAGTTCCTGTGGAAGATGCGGTTCGGCATGCGGAGCGGCCGCCTGCTCACCCTCGGCGTCAAGAAGGAATTCCGCAACCGCGGCATAGAGATGCTGCTGATAAAGCAGGCCTTCGAGGCGGGCAGCAAGATGCGGTGGGATTTCGGCGAGATGTCCTGGACGCTCGAGGACAACGAGCAGATCAACCGCATCATAGAGACCATCGGCGGCGAGGTCTACAAAAAATACCGCCTCTTCGAAAAAAAGCTCTAGACGGCTAGCGCGGGGCCTGGCCGTGCACGCGCATTGAAGAACCGCAACGAAAGAGAACCTGCGCGGGTGGCCGTGCGCCGGTGAGCAAAACCGTCACGGAGGCCGAGGCTTGCGTAAGCGACGAGGCCGGATGGCCGCGAAGCGGCCAGGTCCCCGTGACGAGCAGAGCACGGTGGCCGCCTGATGCGCATAGCGCCTGATGCGGCACGGC
>JACCEE012482116.1_pt1 | contig 14269 bp, 9 predicted proteins | sample 7449931 | NCBI WGS metagenome assembly JACCEE01 (sample SAMN15323457, study PRJNA562643) | freshwater metagenome | isolation source: river surface water | place: USA:Blue River Watershed | collected 2017-08-19 | reverse complement strand
CATTCCCGCGATTGCCGGCATGGGCAGATGTTCTCGATGTCCAGTTCATGCTTGATCACCAGCCCGGCCCGCAGCGAGGTGGCATCGGACATCACCACGCCTTTGAGCAGCGGTGGAGTCCAGTTCGACGACAGCACCTTGCCCGAGGCCAGCAGAGCCCGGGCGTGTTTCATCACTTCCCAGCCGGCGGCCTTGGCGAAGAAGGCTTCGGTCAGTTTCGGTTCGGACACGGGACCCGGTGGATTGGGAGGAGGTTCAGAGCCCGAGGCGGATCAGGCCTTCCAAGGTGCCGTGGCCGGCGGTCTTGTTGGCGATCCAGCCTCCCTCGGCCTGCACCTGCATTTGCACGGCGGCCAGGGCATTGGAGGGGGAGATCAGGTGATGGGCGTGCTCGCGGCGCAGCATGGGCAGGTCATTGAGGTGGTCACCGGCGGCCACCCGTGCCTCGGGGCCGATGCCCAGGATGCGGCCCAGTTCCGACAGGGCGGTGCCCTTGCTGTAGCCCCGGTGGCTGAGGCGCACGTAGATGTCGTTGCGCACGGCGACGAGATCGGGGTGGCGTTCGCAGAAGGTGTCCAACTCGGCATGGATTTCATCCATCTGCAGGTTGGAGCGCGCGATGGAGCAGAGCGGGGAAAAGGCGTCGCTGTAGAAAGTGGCCTCGTGGCGGGCCGACAACGATGCGATCAGTCGCTCGAGTTCGCACGCCAGCGACTGGAAGAGGTGGGCGTGGTCCTGGGTGCAGCGGCTGTTCCAGGGCTCCACGGGCACGAACCGGTCGTGCTTGCGCTCGTAGATCTCCCGCTCCACGAGGATGAGGTAGTCGGGTTGCGCGGCGATGCGGGTGCGACCCAGGGTCTCCATCAGGCTGGCCATGTCGCGCCCCGTGTTGATCACCCAGAGTCCGCCGCGCGCCTGGAAGGCGGCGATGCGTTCCTGCAGCGCGTGCGGGATCTTCGGATCGCCGAAGTCGTCGTGGATGGTGCCGTCGAAGTCGGTGGACAGCAGTCGGAGGGAGGCGCCGTGGCTCATGAGCGGGCGAAGACTGGAGTTGTGCGCGGCGCGGGGCAAGGGCGGGTCCGCAGTTGTGGTGAACGCCTCGTGAGGCTACCAGTGAGGGCGCACGAATCTATGTCCAGCCACCAAGATCAGTTTGATGATGCCATGTTCGACTACTCGACCGGCGAGTACGCGGTCGCCATTTCGAAGTTCCAGGCGATCTTGGCGGAGGATCCCGACCACTTCGACGCCCGTCTTGGGCTGGCCATGTGCCATTACCGATTGGGCGACTACGCCACGGCCATCGCCGAGGGGCACCGGGCCGAGAAGCTCAAGCCCAACGAGCAGTTGGTGCACACCAATCTGTCGCTGTTCTACATGAAGTCGGGCGACAAGCAGACCGCCGAGAAACATGGCTTGCAGGCCCGCATCGCCTCCTGGAAAGGCAACATGGCCGCTCCGGGAGCGAAGCCCGCCGAAGAAGACGATTCCGAACTCCGCATGGCCCAGCCCAAGGCCCAGGCCTTCAAAATGCCCGAGAAGTTCCCCGACATGCCCTGGAAGAAGAACGCCCGCCCGGGCGGCGGGCAGCATTGAGCTCAACGTTATTCCCCCCGGTCGGGGTGGTGAAGGCCAAGGCTCGGCCCGCTGGCAAGGATCGGTGGTTTGCGGCGTAATCGAGTCAACTGGATCGAAAGGATCGGCCTATCTGCTTGTGGTGTGAGAAAAATCAGTCACCCAAGCCTCCCACCTTTGGCACAAGGTCTTTCATGATCCAGATCGACTCTTTGGGTTCCGTGGTCAGGAGACTCAATCGATCAGCCCCGGACAAGGCGACACCAAAGCGCTCAAGGCGTTCGATGGCCATGGCACGATGGCGTCGCGCCTCCGCAATCCGCTCCACGGCTCGAAGGATTGAGGGGTTGTTGGTGGGATTCGCCATTTCAGATCCCGAACCGAACTGGCGGTTCTGCGCTGTTTGCTCAGCCCATAGGATATCGGAAAATGCATCCGCTGTCGCAGTGTGAGCGTTCCCTAGATCTGCATAGGTCTCATAGGTGAGGCGATGAGCCAATTCTGGGTTGGTTCTACACACCTCGTACCCGGTCAGAATTCGTTTTATTTCGACATAGAGAGGAAATTGTTGCCCAACTTCCTCGACGATTTGTAACTGGGTCGGCTGTGTGGATTCATGGATGGCCGTAATGTTGGTTTGCCTCGAGTAAGGCCGAAGGTAAGGTTTATCTCGAGCCGGTGAGAGGCTGTTTTCCGTTTTGTCTTTCGATGGAATTCTGTTGACTGGTTTTGTTGATTCGCTCTTATAGTTTTTTTGAAAAAAAAGCATCAAAATGATCCCGATAGTCAAGGATGCTGTGACTACAATAGTGCTTCTGTTCATGCGTCATTTGGTTTTTGTCCATCGGTAACTGACGTTGTTGGCCATTTCTTGGTTGAGGTTTGGAGTAAACTGGGTGAGGACAACCAAGGGTGAATTGATAATCGACTCCAGCGGCACTGTCTGGGTCTTAAGGTATTCGGAGCTCTCCGCCCATTCTGTGTAATCCTTTTCTGAAATGCAGCCTTTGGGCACCGCTTTGACACTCGCTTGAAGATCAAACCGGAATGCCGGTTTTTCCCTTGATTGGAGCGATGGGCCTGCAATTGTCATAACCGCGGTACAACCTACCGATGACTTTATTTCAGTTGAGTTGTTTTTGCTTGATTGACAGTCATAAACGTAATTCTCAATGTACAAAGGAAATGGATCAGAATTCTTTGATTCTTCCGATTGAATTATTTTCCCGTCGTTTGAGCATATTGTTTTAATTGTTGATGTATTATAAAACAGTGTGCCGCGAGAATCTGTGTTTGCTGTTCTTTTGATTTCGGTTACAACGTAGCTCCGGTTGCTGTCGTGAGGTTGTATTGTTGTGCAACTGAATCGGCAGCTTGATATAATTACACTGCCGGTGTACTCGGTTCCAAAGATCCATGACTTGATTGGTTTTGTTACAGATTCGATCGGTTTAACAATCAAATCTTCTAAAAGCTTCTGGACGGGTGATGTGGGGTTGGCGTTTAAATCGTTTTCAGCCACGGCTATTAAAAACGAGAAAACAAAAAACTTCACTTTCATCTTGTGTTTAATTGTGTTGTTGCGTATGGTTTATTTAAGCTTATTAATGCATCAATCTAGCGTTATATTAATATTTTATTTCAAATAAAACTAAATCAATTCACTATGTGTTGTATTTTTGTTTTACCAAAACAAAGCGTGATTAAACGGTGTTTCAAATAAAAATGGTGATATCGGTAAAACGCGAATGTCGAATCGATTTTCAAGTTTAACAAAAAATCAATTATTTAATGTTTTGATAGCTTAAAAAATTGCAAAAGCAAGCTTTAAATACAAAAACCACTGTTCGATGGTCGAATCCGCAACCAGAGTGGACGTGGGGCGGGCTTTTGGGTTCAAGACACCGTTTTGGCGGGATAAACCCACTGATTGGATGGGTACCGCCTTGAGAAATGTCTGTCCTCTCTTGGATGGTTGCGGCTAGATCCGGTTTCGGTCCCTTTGGTTTGAGCCTTCACCCGGCATTTGACTGAGCCGATTCCGATTCGTCTCCCAAAGCTATTCTTCTCATACCCAGACCATTGACGGTCGGTACTGGGTCGTTCGATGGCTCGAAAAACGACAATTTTTCTTAACATTTGGCCTCGCTTTGCGCTGATCCCGAAATCCACGCGGCGCGAGGGGACGATGGCTCTGTCTGCAAACTTGGCGGCGGGAGACCATTCCATCATTGTTCAAAGGAACATGCGCATCACCCGACTTGAAGTTCGCGACATCCGTTTTCCGACGTCCAAGGCTCTGGACGGGTCGGATGCGATGAATCCGGATCCGGATTATTCCTCGGCCTACGTGATCCTGCACACCGACACCGAGTGGAAGGGGTACGGGTCGACCTTCACCATCGGTCGGGGCAATGACGTGGTGTGCGCGGCGGTGATGGCCCATGAACACCTGGTCGTGGGCCTGACGCTGGAGGAATTCGCGGCGGCGCCCGGCGCGGTCTGGCGGCGCTTGAATGGCGATTCGCAATTGCGCTGGATCGGGCCCGACAAGGGGGTGATCCACCTGGCGCTGGCGGCGATCGTCAACGCCCTTTGGGACCTGTACGCCCGTCACGCCGGCAAGCCGGTCTGGAAGCTGGTCAGTGAGTTCACGCCCGAACAATTCGTTGCCAGCGTCGATTTCCGCTACCTGACCGACGCCATCACGCCGGCCGAGGCCCTCGATCTGCTGCGCCGGGCCGAACCGGGCAAGGCCGAGCGCATCGCCCGCTTGGAGCGCGAGGGGTACCCGGCCTACACCACCAGTGCCGGTTGGCTGGGCTACCCCGATGACAAGATCCGCCGTCTGTGCCGCGAAGCGGTGGCCGAGGGCTGGAACCACATCAAGGTGAAGGTGGGGCGCGACCTGCAGGACGACATCCGCCGGCTCGGCATCATCCGCGAGGAGATCGGTTGGGATCGCAAGCTGATGGTCGATGCCAATCAAGTCTGGGACGTGCCGCAGGCCATCGAATGGATGCAGTCGCTGGCCCCGTTCAAGCCCTGGTGGATCGAGGAACCGACTTCACCTGACGACGTCCTCGGCCATGCCGCCATCGCGCGGGCCATGGAGCCGTTGGGCATCGGTGTGGCCACGGGCGAACACGGCATGAATCGGATCCTCTTCAAGCAGTTGCTTCAGGCCCGGGCGATCTCCTTCTGCCAGATCGATTCCTGCCGGTTGGGGGGCGTGAATGAGAACCTCGCGGTGCTCCTCCTGGCGGCGAAGTTCGGAGTCCCGGTATGCCCGCATGCCGGGGGCGTCGGGTTGTGCGAGTTCGTCCAGCACATGAGCATGATCGACTTCACCTCGGTCAGCGGCAGTTGGGATGGCCGTGTGTGCGAGTTCGTGGACCACCTGCACGAGCACTTCACCGATCCCTGCCGCATCCGCGCCGGCCGCTATCTCGCGCCTGAAAAACCGGGCTACAGCACCGAGATGCACGCCGCTACCCTCGCCCGCTACGAGTACCCCGCCGGCACCGAGTGGCGGTGAGCGGCACTCTTGCACCCGGCCGCAGGCATTCCCTAGTCTCGAGGCCTTCCGGGCTTGGCCCGGCTCATCATCATGGCTTCGCTCAACGACAATTATCTCAAGCTCAAGGCGGGTTATCTGTTTCCGGAAATCGGACGGCGGGTGAAGGCGTTCAACGACGCCAACCCGACGGCGGCGGCCCGGTTGATCCGGTGCGGCATCGGCGACGTGACCGAACCCCTGCCTGGAGCCGTGGTTGCAGCGCTGCACAAGGCGGTCGACGAGATGGCCGTGCGGAGCACCTTCAAGGGTTATGGCCCGGAGCAGGGCTACGAGTGGCTGCGGGCCGCGATCGCCCAGAACGATTTCCGCGCCCGGGGCATCGACGTGGCCGATGACGAGATCTTTGTGAGCGATGGTTCCAAGTGCGATTGCGGCGCGATCCTCGACATCCTCGGGGCCTCCAACCGGATGGCCATCACCGATCCGGTGTACCCGGTGTATGTGGACACCAACGTGATGGTCGGTCACACCGGCGAGGCCGATGCCTCGGGCGCCTACGCCGGCATCACCTATCTGCCGTGCACGGCCCAGAACGGGTTCATCCCGGAGCCGCCGAAGGAACGGGTCGACGTCATCTACCTGTGCTCGCCGAACAACCCCACCGGCGCCACGGCCTCGCGAGCCCAACTCGAGGCCTGGGTGAAGTATGCGCTCGCCAACCGCTCGATCATCCTCTTCGACGCGGCCTATGAGGCCTACATCAGCGATCCGACGATCCCGCATTCCATCTACGAGATCCCGGGAGCGCGCGAGTGCGCCATCGAGTTCCGCAGCTTCTCCAAGAACGGCGGATTCACCGGAGTCCGGTGCGCGTTCACGGTGGTGCCCAAGACCCTCCTGGCCTCGACTGCCTCGGGCGAGTTCAAGCCCTTGCACCCGCTGTGGTCACGGCGCATGACGACCAAGTTCAACGGCGTGTCGTACCTCGTGCAGCGTGCGGCCGAGGCACTCTATTCGCCGGAAGGCAAGGCCCAGGTGGCCGCGCTGGTCGAGCATTACATGGGCAACGCCCAGATCCTCGTGGCCGGCGCCAAGGCGGCGGGTCATCGCGTGTTCGGTGGCGTCAATGCGCCGTACATCTGGGTCGATGCTCCGAAGGGGCATACCAGCTGGCAGGCCTTCGACCGCATCCTCAACGAGGCCAATGTGGTGATCACTCCGGGCAGCGGCTTCGGCAGCAATGGCGAGGGCTGGTTCCGCGTCAGTGCGTTCAACAGTCGCGCCAATGCCGAGGAGGTTTCGCGTCGGTTGCAGGCGTTGAGCTGGTAAACCGGTTCGGGGACGGGGTGGCGGATCCGACTTCGTGCAAGATGCGAAGTTGGACGTTGGAGGTTGTGGGGATGTGGCCTAATTTGTCGGCACATGACACGCCTTCTGTTGGTCCTTCTGGCGTTAGCCCTGCCGTTGGTGGCGGCTCCGTCGAGCAAAGATCCCGCCCGCTGGATTGCCGCGGTCTCACCGGGACTCCTTCAGGTGGAGTTCTCCCTGCAGTTCGACCGTGGAGATGCGCCCCATGGCATCCTGGATCAGGATCCCCGTTCCACCGGGCCCCGATCCAACAGTCTGGCCGACTTGGTGGCCGAAGAGCGCCCGCTGGAGACCACCGGATTCCTGGTGGGTCCGACGACCGTGGTGGCGATGGATCCGTGTGTCCATCCGCGCTTCATCAAGACCATCGTTGTCCGTCAGGGTGCCCACCGATCCACCGCCCGCATCACGGCCTACGGGGTCGATCAATGGGCCTTCGTGCTCACCCTCGACCAGCCGATCGAGGGGACCCGGCCGATCGAGTTCCCGACCAAGGGCACCGAGGCTCCGGCTGCGCTGGTGAGCTACTACCGGCAGGATGGGCAGATGGTGCGGGTGGCGCTGCCGTGGGGCGGGCAATACCTCGAAACCGATTCGGGCCGCGCCTTCCGTGTCCTTGAACACCAGGGGGTGGCTTTGAGCTCCCAGGGGAAGCCCCTCGGTCTGGTGATGAATCACCGCTTGGACACCGACAACCGCTGGCGCGGCAACCCGCTCACCTGGAAGAGCCTCGAAGCCCCGGCCTTCGCCGCCCGGTTGACCGACTTGGAGGCCCTGACCGCCCGGACCTTGGTGCGCGTGCGACTGAGCTTCCGCAGCCCCAAGGCGACCCCGGGCCAGAACCCGATGCGCATGCGCAACCGGGGCGATGAGGAATCGGATGAATCGGCCACCGAGCGCAATGAATTGGGGGTTCTGCTGCCCGGAGGCCGCGTGGCGGTGCTGGCCGCGCTCAAGAGCGGGGTGACCGCACGGCTCGAACGCGCCTCGATCCAACGCGAAGGCAAGCCGCCCGTACCGGCGAAGTTCATCGCCTCGCTTCGTGATTTCGGCGTCCTGGTGGTGGAGCCCGAGCAACCGTTGGGCGAGACTTTGAAGATCGATTCGACCCATCCGGCCGACCGCATGGGGCAATTGCTCCTGCGGGCCGAGATCGATGTGCGGGGAGAGACCCGATCGGCGTATTTCCACGAGTCGCGGATCGCCGGAGTGCGGGTGGGTGCGCGACTCGAGGCCTTCCCCGAGCTGCCCGATCCCGAGGTGAAAGACACCTTCCTCTTCACCCTCGATCAGGCGCTGTATGCGTTGCCGATCACCCGTCGTGAACTCCTGGGCGGCATCCGCGATCCCTTCGCCGGACGACGTCAACTGACCACCGCGCGCCAATTGGCCGAGGCGGTCGGTCGACTGCCCGAGACGGCCGATCCGGCCAATGTGCCCGTGTCGGAGGCTGATGAGAACCGGTTGGCGTGGCTCGGCGTCGAGCTGCAACCGTTGACCCGCGAATTGGCCCGGGCCAATCAGGTGTCGGATCAGACGCGTGATGGGCAGACGGGCGGCCTGATCACCTACACCCACCCCGACTCGCCGGCGGCCAAGACCGGCATCAAGGCCGGCATGGTGCTCCTGCGGTTGCGGACCGCCTCGCAGCCGGTCCCGATCGAGGTTCAGCTGGAGGAGGATTTCGCCCGCGCTCAAGGCTTCCCCTGGGAGCGGCTGGACGACATCCGAGACCAGTTCTTCGACCGTATTCCGACGCCCTGGCCTCCGGTGGAAACCCCGTTGACCCGCGCGCTGACCGATCTGGGCTTCGGCACCCGCGTGACGGCCGAGTTCGTGGACGAAGGCAAGGTGCTGAGCCGCGAGTTCGAGGTGGTGCCGGGTCCAACGCACTACGAGTCGGCCGCGCGGTTCAAGTCGGAGAGTCTGGGCATCACGGTGCGCGATCTCACCTACGACGTGCGTCGCTACATCCAGCGCAAGGCCGACGAGCCCGGTGTGGTCGTGTCGCGCATCGAACCGGGCGCGCGCGCCAGCGTCGCCGGCGTGAAGCCCTACGAGCTGATCACCCACGTGCAAGATCAACCGGTCTCCACGGTGGCCGAGTTCGAGCGGTTGGTGGCGGCCGAGAAGGGGGATCTGAAGCTGACCCTCAAGCGCATGGCCAAGGGGCGGATCGTGACGATCCGCGCGGTGACCGCCGAGGCGAAGGAATAGGCATCGCATGAGTTCGCAGGCATTGGGCACCCGGTCGGGTGGCGGCAGGTGGAGGGTTCTCGGCTCCTGGGGGCTCGCCCTTCTCGGCGGTGTGGCCTTGAGCGCGGCCGAGTCCCGGGTTCCGGAGCCGCACTGGGCGTTCCAACCGGTATCCCGACCGGCCCTTCCCCAACTCAAGCCCGCCTCCGGAGTGGCCCATCCGGTGGATGCCTTTGTCCGGGATCGCCTGTCACGCAGTAGCCTCCAGCCCTCGGCCGAGGCCGATCGCGGCACCCTGATCCGGCGCCTGTATCTGGTGATGCTGGGCGTGCCGCCGACTCCCGAAGAAGTGTCGGCCTTCGTGTCCGACACCCGGCCCTTGGCCTTCGAGCGCCAGGTCGATCGCGTCTTGGAAGACCCCCGTGATGGCGAGCGCTGGGGCCGGCACTGGCTCGATGTGGTCCGGTTCGCCGAGAGCAACGGCTTCGAGACCAACCGCGAGCGCCTGAGCGCCTGGCGCTTCCGCGACTATGTCATCGACGCCTTCAATGCCGACAAACCCTACGACCGGTTTCTCCGCGAGCAGATCGCCGGCGACGCCCTCGGTGTCGATGTGGCCACCGGGTTCCTGGTGGGAGGACCGGTGGACATCGTCAAGAGCCCGGACATCACGTTGACGGCCCAGCAGCGGGCCGACGAGATCGACGACATGGTGGGCACCACCGGCACGGCGTTTCTCGGTCTGACACTCGGTTGTGTGCGCTGCCACACTCACAAGTTCGATCCCATCCAGCACACCGAATACTACGCGATGGCGGCCATCTTCTCGGGGGTCCAGCACGGGGAACGCCCGTTGCCCTTGCCGCCGGAGCGGGCCGCGGCGCTGAAGCGGTTGGATGGGCGGATCCGGGATCTGGAGAAGCACCTCGAGGCCTTCCTGCCGAAGCCGTCGACCTCGGCCCCGGGAGCCTCGGCGACCCTGCGTCCCGCCGTGACCCACCGGCAGAATGAGGACCGATTCGCCGCGGTCGAAGCCCGGTTCCTGCGCTTCACCATCCTGGCCACCTCGGGCGGCGAACCGTGCCTCGATGAACTCGAGGCGTGGTCGCGCGACCGGAATGTCGCCCTGGCCTCGACGGGAGCCAAGGCCACCGCCTCGGGCAGCCTCGCCGGGTACGAGATCCACAAGCTGGAGCACCTCAATGACGGCCGCACCGGCAATGCCCGCTCGTGGATCTCCAGCCAGGTCGGCCAGGGATGGGTGCAGTTGGAGTTCCCGAAGCCCGAGCGCGTGGATCGCGTGGTGTGGGGGCGCGACCGCGAGGGGCAATTCAAGGATCGCCTGACGACCCGATACCGCATCGAGGTGGCCACCGAGCCCGATGCCTGGAAGACGGTGGCGACCTCCGACGATCGCACCCCGTTCGCCGGCGAATCGACGAAACCGGCCGGGCCGGTGTACCGCTTCGATGGCCTCGCCGAGTCCGAGGCGGCACAGGGTCGTCGATGGCTGGCCGAACTGGAATCGGCCCGCAAGGAGAGGGAGGCCATTTCGAAGGCCCCCACCGTGTATTCCGGCACCTTCTCCCAACCGGGCGCGACCCATCGCCTGCATCGCGGTGATCCGCTCCTGAAACGCGAGGTGGTGGCCCCGGGCACCCTGGCCTTGTTCCAGCCGCTCACCCTGGCCACCAATGCCCCGGAGCGCGATCGGCGGTTGGCCCTGGCAGAATGGATCACCCGGCCCGACCACCCGCTCACGGCGCGCGTCATCGTCAACCGGGTCTGGCAGCATCAGTTCGGAGTGGGGTTGGTCGATACGCCCAACGATTTCGGCCGGAACGGGTCCAAGCCCACGCATCCGGAACTGCTCGACTGGTTGGCCCTCGACCTGATGGAGCATGGCTGGAGCCTCAAGCACCTGCAGCGGCGCATCCTGACCTCGGCCACCTGGCGCCAGTCGGGGTTGCCCCGCAAGGAGGCCCTGGCGGTCGATGCCGGCAGTCGCCTGCTCTGGCGTTTCCCGCCGCGGCGGCTCGAGGCCGAGGGCATCCGCGACAGCATCCTGGCCGTGAGCGGCAACCTGGATCGCGCCCGTGGAGGTCCGAGTTTCTATCTGCACGAGGTCGATCGGGAGAACGTCTACCATTATCACCCCAAGGAGGCGTTCGGTCCGGCGGACACGCGGCGCATGGTCTACGCCTTCAAGGTGCGCATGGAGCAGGACGGCATCTTCGGGGCCTTCGACTGTCCGGATGGCAGCCTGGTGATGCCCCGGCGCAGTGTCTCCACCACGCCGTTGCAGGCGCTGAACCTCTTCAACAGCCGCTTCATCCAGGATCAGTCCCGGACCTTCGCCGACCGGCTTCGGCGCGAGGCGGGCGACACTCCGGAGTCGCAGGTCGCGACCGCTTGGCGGTTGGCCTTCAACCGGACTCCGCAACGGGCCGAGGTCGATGAGGCGGTGGCCTTCGTCCGGTCGGAGGGACTGCCGGCGTTCTGTCGCGGGGTTCTCAACGCGAACGAATTCCTCTTCATTCCATGAGCACGCCCCAACTCCCCGGCTTCCACAGTCCGCTGCTCAACCGTCGGCGCTTCCTGGGCGACACGGGCCTGGGCCTCGGGTCCATCGCGTTGACCCACCTGCTCGGACGTCAGGGCCTGCTCGCCGAGAACGTCGCCCGCAAGGAACCCTTCCGGCCTGCGATCGCACCGGGGCGACCCTACGGGGCGCGGCAGCCGCACTTCGCGCCGCGTGCCAAGAACGTGCTGGTGATCTTCTGCAGCGGCGCCTGCAGCCAGCTCGACACCTTCGACTACAAGCCGGAGTTGATCCGCCGCCATGGCCAGCCGATGCCCGGCACCGAGAAGCTCATCACCTTCCAGGGAGAGCAGGGGGCGTTGAACAAGAGCCCGTGGGAGTTCCGGCCGCGGGGCCAGAGTGGCAAGATGATCTCCGACCTGCTGCCCCACCTCGGGGCGCTGGCCGACGAGATGTGCTTCATCCACTCGATGCAGGGCAAGACCAACACGCATGGGCCCGGCGAGAACTACATGTCCACGGGCTACACGCTCGATGGATTCCCCAGCGTGGGGGCGTGGATGACCTACGCGCTGGGCAGCGACGACCAGAGCCTGCCGGCCTATGTGGCCATTCCCGACCCACGCGGAAAGCCCCAGAACAGCGTGAACAACTGGGCTCCCGGGTTCCTGCCCGCGGCGTTCCAGGGTACGGAGTTCAACGCCACGAATCCGATCCGCAACCTGGCCCGACCCGGCGGGGTGGACCCATCGAGCGACCGCGCCACCCGCGATTTTCTCCAGCGCCTGAACGAGCGGCATGCGGAGCGCTTTCCCGGCGACACCGAACTGGCGGCGCGGATCGCCAGCTACGAACTGGCCGCCCGCATGCAGCTCACCGTCCCGGAGGTGGCCGACCTGTCCAGCGAGCCCGAGCACATTCTGAAACTCTACGGTGCCGACGAGGGGGGCACGAAGATCAAGGACACCCGCGCGGCCTATGCGCGCAATTGCATCCTGGCCCGGCGTCTGGTCGAGAAGGGGGTGCGCTTCGTCCAGCTCTTCAATGGTGCGTATCAGACTGGCGGCGAGGGCGTGAGCAACTGGGATGGACACAAGGACATCGCCAACCAATACGCCCTGCATGGCCCGGTGCTCGACAAGCCCACGGCGGGCCTGCTCATCGACCTGCGTCAGCGGGGCCTGCTCGACGACACGCTGGTGGTCTGGTGTACGGAGTTCGGTCGCATGCCGACATTCCAAAAGGGTTCCCAGGGGCGCGACCACAACCCGGCCGGGTTCACCTGCTGGATGGCCGGTGCGGGCGTGAAGCGGGGCTTCAGCCACGGGGCCACCGACGAGTTCGGCTACAAGTCCATCGACAACGTGGTCACCGTGCACGACTTCCACGCCACGATCCTGCACCTGCTCGGGCTCGACCATGAGCGCCTCACCTACTACCACAACGGTCTGGAGCGCCGGTTGACCGACGTTCACGGCGAAGTGGTGCGTGCCGTATTGGCCTGAGCTGTCAGGCCCGGGTTTTTGGCGCCGGGCCTGTCCCCCAAGCCAGCCTCGATGCGCCCTCAGGCCAGTAGCAGCGCGCGGCAGGCCTTTTCGAGCTTCTTGAGCTGGGCGGCCGATTTGGCCTCGATGTAGCAGCGGATCAGGGGCTCGGTGCCGCTGGCCCGGAAGGCCACCCACTCGCGGTTCGGCAGCAGGAACTTGAAGCCGTCGGTGGTGATGAACTGCTCGACCTTGGCCGTGCCCACCTTGTCGAGACCCGCGGCCAAGCGCTTCAGCAGCGCCTCCTTCTTGTCGGGCGGGATGGCTACGTTGATGCGGGTGGTGTGGAACTCGCCGGTCTTCTTCTCGAGATCGGCGAGGATCTTCATCAGCGGCTTCTTCTCGGTGGCCACCAGTTCGGCCATGAGCAGGCACGCCAGGATGCCGTCCTTCTCCGGGACGTGCCCCTTCACGCTCAATCCTCCGGACTCCTCGCCGCCCACGATGATGGGTTCCGATTCCATCAGGGCCCCGATGTATTTGAAGCCCACCGGGGTCTCGTGGACCGTCACGCCCAGCATCTCGGCGACGGCATCGACCTGATGGCTGGTGGGAACCGTGCGCACCACCGCGCCGGTCCAACCGCGGTTCTTCTTCAGGTGATACAGCGCCAGGGCCAGGATCTGGTTGGGGGTGAGCCAGGTGCCGTCGCGGTCGACGATGCCGAATCGGTCGGCGTCACCGTCGAGGCCGAGGCCCAAGGTCGCCTTGCCGCCCAGGATCGCCTCGCGGGCCGGCGCCATGCCCTCGGCATTGGGCTCCGGATGATGCCCGCCAAAGCTCGGGTTCAAGGTGTCGTGGAACCGGAGCACCTTGGCCCCGCCGTCCTCTTCGAGGAGCGTGTCGAGGTAGCCGCGACCGGTACCGTACATCAATTCGACGGCGATCTTGAGCTTGGCCTTCTTGATCGCGGCGAAGTCGATCTGCTTGCGGATCTGCTTGAGGTAGGCCGGGGCCGGGTCGATCTCCTTGCAACGGAACGAACCCACGAGGCCGGCATTGAAGGTCCATCCCGATTCCTGCCGGTGACGGATGTGGGCCTCGATGCGGCGGGTGACCTCGGGCGGGGCGGCCGCTCCGTTGGACACGCTGAACTTCAGCCCCTGGTATTCGGCCGGATTGTGGCTGGCCGTCATGTTGATGCCGCCCAGGGCCTTGCGCACCCGGATGGTGTGGGCGATGACCGGCGTCGGCGCGTCGCGCTGGCAGAGCAGGGGAACCAGCCCGTTGGCGGCCAGCACTTCGGCCACGGCCAGCGAGAATTCGCGGCCCAGGAAGCGGGTGTCGTGACCGATGACGACCTCCAGCTTCTGTGAACCCGCCGAGTCTCCGGCGGCTTGGAGTTCCTCGAGCAGGTAGTCGGCGATGCCTTGTGCGGCGAACCGCACGTTCTCGAAGGTGAAGTCCCGGGCGATGAGCCCGCGCCAGCCGGAGGTGCCGAACTTGATCGAAGTCACGCCGCTGTTGTCGGCCGACGGCCCAAGGATTTCAAGCCGGTCGAAGCCTTTTCTTCCACCGGAATTG